>Ga0307430_1002299_pt1 | contig 12868 bp, 10 predicted proteins | sample SalMarWE160130MG_FD_202159 | JGI IMG/M metagenome (GOLD analysis project Ga0307430, IMG submission 202159) | Salt marsh sediment microbial communities from the Plum Island Ecosystem LTER, Massachusetts, United States - WE1603-130 | ecosystem: Environmental > Aquatic > Marine > Intertidal zone >... | reverse complement strand
TAAAAGCCTGATTGTGATTACCGGCTGCGATTCCGGTATTGGAAAAAGTCTCTGTGAACTCCTGTCCGGTAAAGGTTATTTTATCGCAGCATCATTTCTCAATAAAGATCCTTTTTCAAAAAAAAAGAGCATATACACCAAGAAATTGGATCTTAGAAAAGAGCAGCAGATAAATCAGTTTGCGGCCTTTGTTAAAAAACTGTGCACAGAGCATTCATTCAGTGTGGAAGCGCTCATTAATAATGCCGGTATGGCCTCTTTCGGGCCGGTTGAAAATCTGCCTCTTCGGGTATATAGGGAGATCTTTGAGGTCAATTACTTCGGTGTGGTTGGACTTACTCAGTTGCTTATACCGCTGCTTATTAAAAGCAGGGGTATAATACTCATCATAAGCTCTACCGCAGCCAGGGTGGCAGCGCCTTTTGCCTCCCCCTATGCTTCATCCAAGTTTGCGGTTGAAGGTTTTGCCGATTCTTTACGAAGAGAAATGATCCCCTACGGCATAAGCACTGTAGTGATTGAACCCGCCGGCGTGGCTACACCCATCTGGCACAACAGCTGGCAGAGGGTAAAAAAGGAGTACTTTCCTTTCTTTGATAAGAAATATCTCAAGATATTCGAGTCCATCGGAAAGAGAATTATCGCAGGAGCAAAAAAGGGCCTCAGCTCGGATAAAGCGGCTGCAAAAATATTTAAGATCATAAAGAAAAAAAGACCAAAGGCCAGATATTTAATTGCCAAAAGCTATATCCGAGAGTATATCAAGACACACATACCCTCCACATTAATTGATAAAGCACTGCCCAAGCTCTTACACATGGATTATGGCAAACATAGGGATCTCTAATAAGTCACTATTATTTTATGCAGATATTATATAAAAGGATAAGGCATGAAAAGCAAAAAAGAACAGTATATTCAAAAATACTCGCTTGCCGATATTTTTGATAAAACAATTAAAATGATAAAGCATACCTGGAAAGACTCGATCATTTTATCCGTAGTCGGATTTATTCCCTATGCAATTGCCATGGGCGCGGGATTATTTTTTTATATTGATGCAATAATACATATCATTGCAAATGCAAAGGACATATATGGATCTCATAATTTTACATGGGAGAACTTCAGCCCTCTGCTCTTTGCCATGGGATTAATGCTTTTAGCAGCATTAATCTTTGCCTTTGCAGCTTTATTTATCTCGGCCTGTATTTCATTAAAAACTTATAAAAAAGCGGGCGGCAAAGATGTGGGTTTCAAGGAGAATGCGCTTTATATCCTGAAAAACAAATTCGGCAAGCTCCTTTTGCAGGGGCTGCTGCTCATCGCCATTACCATCGGACTCTATGTAGCCTTTTTTATCGCAGTCTTTATTATCGGGCTTATTTCACTCCTGGTTTTTAAATCATATGCTCTCTATATCACCTTCGTCATATTTCTGGGCCTGGCCCTGCTTGGTGTTCAGGTATGGCTTTTTATTGCCTTGAGTTTTTCGGCTCATGCCGTGATTATCGATGATAAATCAATTACCGGGGGCCTGGTCCGCAGTTTTCAGCTGGTACAAGGAAACTGGTGGAGGGTATTAGGTTATAATCTGCTCTTGGGAATAGTGCTCTCGTTCGCCGTCTCGCTTGCCACCTTTCCTATAATTATGATTTTTCTGTTGCCCATATATATCCGGATATTTGAATCCATCTTAAACGGATCCGGAGGCGATATTGATTTTCCTACTATTTTCAAGGCCCTAAGATTTATTTATATCCCGCTGGCGCTTTCTTCATTCGTTCAGGCCATAGGTTATATGCTTGTTACACCCGTTTTTAAAACCCTCTTTTACATCGATTTAAAATACAGAAAGGGCGAGTTTGCTACACCACAAGAAACAGAAAAGATTAAAGCGTAATAAGTGGGTAAAATGAGAATTAAACTTAAATCTTAAAGAAGTGAGGGCGCGTGAATAAAAAAATAAAATTGAACGGCAGTTTTGAAGCCTCAGATAAAAATCCCGTAATCGGGGCGTTCTTTTTAATTTGCATCTGCGGAGGCATCTACTTTCTCATTCCCGCATTCATGCTAAATATTTATATTGTAGTTGATGCGCTGACAAGCTACCGGATCGATACCTTTGCCGGTAAGGATTATTTCGATATCTTAGCGCAATATTATAACTCAATAAAAATACCCGCACTGCTTGTTACGGGTATTGCCCAATACAGTATTTTATTCGGGCTCAGCTTGTTCCTGATAAAAAAATGGCACACAAAACAAATAAAAGAATATTTTTACTACAACAGATTTTCGCTTCCGGGAGTGATAGTCGGTATTGCCAGCGCCTTTGTCATTATTCCGGTTGTGGAGTTTATTTCATACTGGTCATATCTGTTGTTTCCCATTCTGGAAAAAATGCAGAAAGCGACTTCGGGTCTGTTTACGGCTTATAATACATTCGAAATGATACTGCTGCTCTTTGTCATAGGAGTTACTCCGGCATTTTGTGAGGAATTCCTGTTTAGGGGGTATTTTCAGCGCACATTGCAGCGTAAACTCAAAACCCCATGGCACTTTATTATCTCGGGATCGATTTTTGCGCTTTTTCACTTTCAGCTCTTAAGTTTACCCGCACTTATAGTTATAGGTATCTATCTCGGTTTTTTATATTATGTATTTCGTTCCATCTACGTTACCATAGCCGCGCATTTTCTTTATAACTCAACACTCATAATTCTTTACAATTCTGATCCGGGTGAAAACTTTTTCTTTACTGCCGCGGGAGATTTCCAGTTGCCGGTTGTGGGGCTGGCGTTTCTGGCATTTACGGGGCTTATCGTTTTCTGTATATTATTCCTTCGTAGAAATAAGCCTGTTCAAAAAGCTGTGTAGTAAAGGCAGTTCCGGCTTAATTAATTTCGTTCACATACTGCATGACAAGATAGCGTAAATGATCGTCGGAAAGTTTTAAATATTCATCGCAGTCCGGACATACAAAACGTTTTTCTTTCATATTTTTTGAAGCACATTCAATACAATATATTTTACCGCAGCTATTGCATTTCCCGGCAGGTGATTCATGAGGCGGCTCACCGTAGAGCTTTAATGCCTCCTGAGTGGGGAGTTCTTTGAGTACCCACCATTCGCGCTTACAGGTAGTACACAAAAGCTTCATTTCAAACCGCTCGCGTAATCGTTTAAAAAGCTTTTGGGCTCTTTTTGCTTTCGCATTAACATCCAATACCTGCTGCAAAAGCTGTTTGGCTTTAGTATATTCCAGGCGATCCCCGTAAAGCGCTGCCAGATTGATCTTTATCTCAGCATTATCCGGCTCCAAAGCCAGACCTTCGTTATAACAGAGTTCGGCCCGCTTATACTCGCCTCTGATCAGGGCTACATTGCCGAGTTTGTTATATACTGAAGAGGAGGGTGCGGAATCTACCAGCTTTATCAGCAGCTCGTTGGCCCGCGTAATCTGATCGGATTCAATACAGGCGGCAGCGCAGTTTTCCATATAAATATTGTTTTGTGGTTCCATGGCCAGTGCTTTTTCATAACGCAGAGCCGCCTGCTCATGCCTGCCCTCTTTGGCCAAAAGGTTTGCTTTATGGTTGATGAGCTTTGCGTTTTCTCCCGTATCATGCAGTGTTTTATCCACAATCTCGTAAGCTTTTTTTATTTTGCCTTCGCGGAACAGCACATCGGAAAGGTTGATCACAATATCGATTTCCCGTGGAGCGCCCGCATATGCTTTATTCAGATGTTCCGCTGCCTGGATGAGTTTATTTTTTTCACTGTAATAGAGTCCGTAGAGATTATTTATCCAGACATCACTCTGATCCAGCTCATAGGCTTTTTTAAGTGCCTGTCTTGGGTCCTCATCCAACAGGTATTCGGTTTCGGCCAATCTGAACCAATAGAGAGGAAACTCGGGCTCAAGTTCCGTGGCCTTTTTTAAATAGCTGTAAGCTCGCTCACGGTCTTCTTCATCAATCAGGATGAGCGAAAGTAAAAAATAGATTGTGCTGTCCTGGTAGCCGCCTTCGATTAAAGAGACAAAGAGAGAGCGAGCCTCGGCGATTTTTCCCTCGTGATAGAGCATTTTAGCCTGAATGCTTATGACCTCTTTGTTTCCCGCATCAAGCGCGACAATCCTGGGAACTATAATAGAAAGATCCTGGTAGTTTTCGTCCGTAAAAAACAGGCGTGCCGCTTTTATGTATAATTCCAGAGCTTCCTTTTTTCGCTTTACTTTTTCCGCACTGCGCGCAGCATTCATATAAAAAAGAGGTATGTCCGGATCCAGCTCATAAGCCTTTTTATAATTTGCATACGCGTTATGAAAATTCCCCAGACTGTTCTCACAGTTACCCAATATATTAAACAAAACGGCATTAGCGGAATAATCGCTTATAATGATTTTAATATAATCACGCGCTTCTATAAAACGATTGAGCATATAAAGAAGATTGGCTTTTTCCAGACGCGCCTGGTTATGTTGAGGATTGATAGTAAGACACTGCTCAATCTGTTCCAGCGCGTCCGGATATAATTCAAGATTTAAAAGGCATTCCGCAAACAAAAAATATTCATCTGCGGTAGGACTCCTGTGATTAAAGACTTTTTTAAGCTGTACCGCAGAGGCTTGATAATTTTCCATGGCATAAAGCGTTTTGGCATAGGTAATCCGCTGTTCAGCATCAACAGGAACATAGTTATTCCATCTGTAGTAGGCTTTTTCCACTTCCAGAGAACGGGCATCAATGTCAAGATTATTTATTTTAAACAAAGCTTTTGCGTTCTGATTATAATTCTGAGCCGCAAAGCCGAACTTTCCCATATTCAGTGTATCATCCTGAAGTTCAGCTATCCACTCGTTATCCACATAAAAGGAAAAATGCGATCCCCGCGCCACAATCATAAGCTCATTGCGATCCCTTTGAATAAAGGGCGATGATGTCCACTCAATAAGGTGCGTGGGATTTCCGTTAAACAGCACATCAAAGCGAAAAGTTCCGTTTTTGGCAATGAGAAAGGTATAGAAATTTTCATTATCAATATAGCGGAAAACAAAACCCACGGCGGAATGGCCGTTGTGTTCATCGAACATAATTTCCGAAGTGATCACAAAATCGCTGTATTTAAAATAATTATCTATTACCCAGGCAAACACATTTTTGCGTGAAAGCTCTATCCAATAGGCCTTATTTTTTCTGTAGGCCGCATAACCCTGACCTTCTTCGTCCTGAAAGCGTTTTTGTTTAAGCATACCGAAATTGGTCCGCCAGCGCTCGAATATGTGCATCTCTGTGTCTATGTCTTTTTTCTTAAACAGGCCGAACATGATTAGTATATAAAAGAGTAATTTTTGAAAATAATCAAGAGGGGATGCTTTAAAACCTACAGTTTACGCAAATGGAGTAGAGAAACAACCACCATCACTTTGCCGGCATATTTATTAGCGGGATACCAAGGCCAACTATAAGCAAACCAACTCCGATATTTATCCAGTATAATACTTCAACCGACATTTTACGCCTCTCTTATTTGTTCTGACTTGAATTATATAATAGAATTGAATTGGAATCAAATTTAAAATCTGTTTGCAATACTTGTTACTATAGTTAAAAATATACAAAAAAGATTTAAACTTTTTATTTAATCTCCTCCAAATACGCATTAAAGCACCAACCTATTTCACCTTCTTCAGTTCTCACCTGTATCCATGTTCATTCAATACTATCAATTGTTTCTGTTTTTCCTGGATTCCTGGCTTCCTTAGAGAAATAATTAATATCTGTGCTTATCCGTGCCATCAGTAGTTAATATAATTTTAATAAGGCCGAGCTTCTTGCAAAAATAACATTTTTGCAAGAAGCTCCTAAAATGGAAATTGCTAACTTATTATGGTATAAAGAATAAGTTTTTTACTAACTTAATATATTTTGAGTTTTGCAATTTCCTCAGGCCAATAAATTGTTATAAGCTTACAGTCGCTGCCCGGGCTTATTATAGCAAGATTACCTATCAAACCGTTCGCCGTATATTGTACTCCAACAAATCAAGCAGCAGCTGTCTGCTTCGGGCGTCTGTTTCATGGAGATTGTTAATCAGCTCCTCCGCCCGCTGCGCGAGCTCTTTAACCTTTCGTGTAATTTTATGCTGAATGCCCGATTTACGCACCGCCAATCTGATCTGTTCAATCTGTTTTCCGGTTATGGTTTGTGTGTTGAACATACTGAGCAGTTTACGGTGACGTTTGTATTCGCTGTCATGAAAAAGATAATAGTAATAGAGGTTCTTTTTCCCCTCTTTGATATCGGATCCTACCGGTTTTCCGGTCTGGACCTGATCTCCGAACAAACCCAGCTCGTCATCTTTAATCTGAAAAATGATACCCATCAGCTCGCCGATCTGTTCCAGCGTGCTTATATACTCATCCGGAGTCTGAGCCAGCACGGCCCCGCACATAAGCGGAAGCGAAAAAGTGTAGCGGCCTGTTTTATAAGTGTAAAGCCTGAGAATATCCTGTTCCGTTATCTTATGCTTAAGCGAAGCGCCCCAGTACACATCCAGCATCTGAGCAACGGCCACATAACTTAACTCACGTGACATAAGCGTGATCAATCGTGATTTTTCAGCATTGGTCACAGGCAGGAGGGAAAGCAGCTCGTACGCCAGAAAAAAGGCAATATCACCTGCACATATGCCCAAAGACTCCCCCACGTGAAAGGCCTGCCGGAGTTTTTCCTTTTGCGCACACACTGCATATTGATAAAAAATACTGGCAGCACCCCGTCGTGTCTCATCGCGGTCCATAATATCATCATGGATGAGCAGTCCCGACTGAACCAATTCAATGGCGGCACCTGCCGCCGTGGCCGCTTCCGGCACAAGTGTTTTAAACAGACTATAGCTTAAAGCAACCAGACCGCCTCGGATCATCTTGCCCTGAGTGCCAAACACTTTGAGTTTTTGACAGACATCACCGCCAAAACCGTGTACCTGCTTTAAATCCTGTTCCTTGCTGTTCAGAAAACGGCTCAGGTAGCTGTTGATTTTAGTTTTTTGTTCGTTAAAAAAATCCTGCATGCGCGGTGTCCTTACACTGTTATATGAGATTATACATGTTATACTAAGGTTCATAAAGTACCTCTTGCATATTGCAGCGGCCTTAAGTATATTTTATTAAAACTTATGCAGGTAATTATACCTAAGCTTTCGGGATTTTGTCCGGGAGTAAGAAACGCAGAAAAAAAACTCTTACAGGAAAACAATAAAGTAAAACCGGGCCGTATTTATGCCTACGGCAATATTATTAATAATTCCAATTATATAGATTATCTGGCCGGGCAAGATATCCAAACCATAGAAAGCGTCAACGGTCTGCCCGAGGGTTCTTATCTGGCCATACGCACCCACGGAATTAATCAAGCCGAAGAGGCCCGCTTACAAAAAAAATTCAAGATCATAGATCTTACCTGTGTAAATGTAAAAAGGGTTCAGCTCGCAATCAGCGAGCACGCCGGACAGGGGTATTTTATCGTTATTACAGGCAAAAAAAATCATCCGGAAATAAAGGGTTTGATAAGTTATGCCAGGGATTTCATGGTAATCGAAACCGCAGCCGAACTTGAGCATTTTCTTAAAGATTGTCCTCTATTATTGAAAGAAAAAAAGTATTATAAAATATTCATCGTTTCTCAGACCACAGGCAGCAGAGATTTCTTCGAAAATACGGTGAACAGCATAAAAAAGATCTGTACACCGGATAGAGAGATTGCAACCTACAACTCAATCTGTCCCATCACCAACCGTAAAGAAGAGGAAGCGTTACAGCTACAGCAGCAAGTTGATATTACCTTTGTGGCAGGCGATACGCTCTCCTCTAATGCCAATAAACTATTTAACGTCCTGGCGCAGAAAGCCAAAGCGGTTTATTTCATTGCCGATTTAAACGAGCTTATTTCCTTAAAGCTTCCCTTAACCCATTATAAGAGGGCTCTGCTGGTATCTTCCGCTTCCACACCGTTCTTTATTGAAGATCAGATCCGGCAATTTTTAGAAAATATTTAGATTTGGGACAAGAGTTGACTAAGCTGTATGATGTGCTTTTTTTCCTCATCGATTATCTTATTTATCTTATCTTTGCCCGGTTTTTCCGGTACCAGATCTCTTACACCCAGGTAGTAGAGAATGGATTTTTTTTCCAAATCCAAACCAATGCTTATAATATCTTGTATAGTTTCTTTCCCGGTCAAACTATCCGCGATATTGGGGCTTCCCTCACCGCCGTGCATATCAGCCATGGCATTGAGGTATAAAACAGCTTCATTAAAAGGATCATAGCTCTGTTCCTGCTTATCCTGCTCCTGTAATTCAGCTCGCATCTCTTCAAATATCTTTTTATGCACGTCTTCCATCCTGGCTAAATTTTCAAGCAGTTTTACCTTGTCATTGCCCTTGTTTAATTCGGCGGCCCTTCTGTAAAAGCCGGCTCCGTTTTCTTCTATTTTTATTGCCATGGCAAATACTTCATCGATATTAAAGCGAATACTCATAATTCTCCCCTTTTTATTTACCTTATTTTTTATACCAACATAGTCAGGAACTCCTGTCGAGTCAAGTAAATTTAATGCCAGAGAATTTTACTGTTATTTTAAGCTGAATAAAAAAAAGCCCTCATGAAGTGAGGGCTTTTTTGTACTGGAATATTGATGGTTATTCCGATTTAACTTCGATTTTTTTGGGCTCAGCTTCCGGTAATTTGAAGAGAGTCAGACTGAGCAGACCGTTCTTAAAATTGGCAGCGATCTTTTCTCTGTCAACATTCTTGGGCAGCACAAAGCTTCTTGAAAAAGCGGCACTTCTTCTTTCCTGTACAATATAGCCATTCTTTTTCTCTTTTTTCTCTTCGCTCTTGGCTGAAGAGAGAGTCAGCAGGTTGCCTTCTACCTTTACCTCAAGATCCTTTTCCGTCTGGCCCGGGAGATCCGCTTCAAGCACGTATTTCCCATCCTCTTCTTTCACATCCACACGGGGATATTTTCCCGCTGTGCTGAAAAAATCATCATCGAAAAAGCTGTCCAGAATACCGTCTGCATCCCAGCTTAACAGATTGTTAAAAGGTCTGTATCTTATAAGGTTCATTTTACACCTCCTGTAAAATTATGTTTTCATTAATATATAATGCAAAATACGTGCCAAATTTCATTTTTTCAAATTGAATTTAATTCTTTATAATATATAAAGTTATATCCGGCCATTGTTAACCGCATTAAATCAGAACAACTGCATTGTGTTATTTTGATACATTGTAGCAATTTGTCTTTTTCAGCGTGGTATTTTGATACAATTATCTGCTAGATAAGGTGTTCAATAAGGATTTTTATCCCGATGGCTATGAGGATAATGCCGCCTATAAATTCGAATTTATTCTCAAAAAAGTGGCCGATCTTGTTTCCGATATACACACCGGCAAAACAGAGGAGTGCGGTAACACCGCCGATAATCAAAACCGCCAGCAGTATCCTCACTCCGATGATTGCAAAACTCAGGCCCACAGCCAGAGCGTCAATACTCGTGGCCAGAGACAGCAGCAGGAGCGTGGGAAAATGCAGGCAGTTTTTATGCTCACAGGATTTATCCATATGAAACGATTCATATATCATTTTTAATCCGATTATTGAGAGCAGGCCGAAGACCACCCAATGGTCGAAGGTCTCAATAATATCGGAGAATGTCAAACCCAATGCCCAGCCCACAACAGGCATAACCGCCTGAAATATGCCGAAGGCAAGCGCGATTCTTAAGGCATGATGAATTTTCAGTTCCTTTATGGAAAAACCATTGGCTATCGCTACAGCCAGGGCGTCCATAGCCAGACCTACGGCAATTACGAAAATGATCAGCAAATTCACTGTTCTTTCTCACTTTTTAAAAGAGGATCGTCTCTTTTATTCCCAGCTCCCGGGCCACATAATGCGCCACATGTTGAGCCAGCCAGTTGGGTGTATGAGCGTCCGATGCTATAACAAAGTTAAATCTTCTTGCATAAGGCTGCAACATTAATCTCCAGTTGTAGCGCCAGACATAGCGGTTGTTTACTTCAACATAACACTCAGGAGGTACTCTCTCCAGATCGGTCTTGAGCAGTAACGGATGGGCGATAATTACCGGTTTGCCGGATTCAAGAAGAATTTCCGCGCCTCTGTAGTCGGCCTGCGTATCAAAACATTGGTAGATATAGTATTCGAGCCCAAGCTCAAGAGCCCGGTCCACCCACTGCGAGCCGTTTACTTCGGCACCCAGATGCAAGCCTTGAGCGCGAATCCGCCCGGCATACTGCCTAAACACCTGATCACCAAGATACTCCAGATGATCGCTGATACCGATTATGCGAGCGTGCCCCACCTGCGCGATAAACTCAATTGTCTGCTCGGGCGTAACCGAACTGTCGCCTGTTGAGTAAGTGGTGTGAATGTGCAGATCCTGGGTAAATGCAGGGTATTCATTTTTTTTCATGAGTGTAGCTTACAATATAAAGAATAGCTTCTGTCTGTCAACAAATTTATATCTGCACTTTATTAAAATCCAAAATGCTCAATAATCTTTAAATCATCTGTTAACATAGCTTCAAATGCTTGTGTTGAAATCTGAGGACGTTTGAATCTGATAAAATCAAAATAAGCTTTTAATAATGAAATAATAGAAAAAATACAACCCGGCTTATCTTACTCAACTACGGATACTCCTAATGAATAATTACCGATCACATCCCCTTCCTTGCTTCTTAGCTTTACGAAATACCTGCCCGGCTCAACATCCACTAAATTTAAAGCGTAAAAATCTTCCGTGTCCTCAATGCTATGAAAATTAAATACTGAATAGATGCCATTTGGTTCTATGTGTCCCTGCGTACTGTTACTGTATTCATTGTAAGCACTTCCGTAAATAAAGCCCTTCACAGCTTCAAGCTTTATGTTATACGTCTCATGGACATCAGAAGCAGTAACTTTTATATAGTACCGTTTTGTTACCCGGCAGTTAAAGCCGAAAAACTTATAACCCGAAACCACAGGAGTTATCTTATTAGTTAAATCATCTTCAGCATATACATCAATTCTAAAATTGATGTTATTATCAATTGCCACACAATAGTAACGACCTGCCATACCGTCGAAATACAACCAGTCCGCGTCATCCTTGGTGTGGGCACTATGCGTCTGAAAACCGTTATTCTCCAATATTTCATTGGCCGGATCACTGGTATCATCATTTTCGTATCCATCGGCTTCCAGATCTATAAACTCCGTTATGCTAATCGTGTAATCGGCAATATACCAGCCGCACACATCAATAAAGTAGACATCGGGATCATCACACGTCCATATCAGTACGGAATGTTTGTCTTCCTTGATATTTGATATTTCAAGCCACGATGTAGTATATTTTGATAAACCGAAAGAGACATACTTTTCATAACTTACGTTTGGGTGTTCAACATGCTGTACGGTATGGGGAAATGTCTCAATTTTCAGGGTAGCTCCTGGTGTAATACCGGTGAAATCCAGCCGGATAAAATCCCTGTCCAGATAGTTGCCGTATACCTGATTTTTGGGAATGGCAAAAGAGGTATGGAGCCGTGTCTCACCGATCACGATGCTATTGCCGGTCTGGTCTTTATCATTGTCGCTTTCATAGGCATCCGCACTCAGGTTTATTCTGTGAGACATGTATTCTTACTGATAAGCGCTCCAGGCGTTTTGCCCGAAGCTTAAAATACTCCTGTAGCTAGCAATGGGATAATTATATTTCGAGTACCACATATCGTGAAAAATTGATAAACCCATAATTTTATAGTTAACGCGAAAGTAAAGGGTATCTTTTTGGTATACCACAGCTTGTTAATCTTCTGTATCATGTCTGTGGCCTGCTCCAATTCATAATGGCTTAAACAATCACTTGAATTCTCATCAAACGCTATGCCTCTAACAGCCGCAAACGTACCCTCAATGTTATCGTTATCGAATCCCCCTCAGTGGTTAAAAACAGAATACATATATCCTTCGGCAGGATAATGAGTCACGGCCCACTCTAAAAACGAGGTTGTTTTGCTCAGGCTTCCGGAATTAATCTCGCCCACAGAAACCACCAGAATCATTTTCCATGTAGTAATCTATATTATTATCCATGGCCAATTGAATAATAACGCTCCAGCTTCTTTTTTTTCTTCAAACAGCTCTATCCCCCAAAACTATTGATATTTTCTTTTATACTGCAGACCGAGCAGGGCCCTAAAATTGATTTTAACTGTCGAGTAATTCATATATATAAATCCGATCTGTGGTTGAAATTTTTATAAATTGAAGGTTTGGATAGTTATGACCATTTTAAAAATCTCATGGTTTTTAATCATAAACAACCGGATCATCTGCTTAAAGAACTTGAAGAAAACCCGGGTCTGATTGTTAAGTAAGCATAGCTTTAAAAAAAAGGCCGGGAGTTGTACACCCGGCCTTAAAAAGCTATAAACGTCTTTTTAATTAGTCAACTTGTATGTCCGGGAAAGCATTCTTGACATCAGATTTAAAGCCTTCAATAGCTTCGTCTTTTGTCATTGTGCCCTCTACGTAATTGTTAATAGCTCCCATTAAAAAGCCTCTGATATCTAAGTCATACTTTGCTAACAGTTTACCATTAACCTTTGCAGCTTCATCTGCGAAAAAGAGATAGTGGTTTTGTCCGGCCAATAACTCATCGGCAAAATCGTTCTTGATCTGCTCAACAACTTTTGCATTACCGAGGAAGTCTCCGGTCTCTTTTGCCCACCAGGTAAGAGTTTCTTCATCTAAGGTGAACATCTTTACAAACTCCCATG
>Ga0307430_1002297_pt1 | contig 12874 bp, 8 predicted proteins | sample SalMarWE160130MG_FD_202159 | JGI IMG/M metagenome (GOLD analysis project Ga0307430, IMG submission 202159) | Salt marsh sediment microbial communities from the Plum Island Ecosystem LTER, Massachusetts, United States - WE1603-130 | ecosystem: Environmental > Aquatic > Marine > Intertidal zone >... | reverse complement strand
TATTGTCTGCGAAGCATTTCCCTCAAGTTGACCTGCTCCTTGCTCCCCCCGCTCCGTCGCTCCATTGATTGGGAGGTGCCTTGCTCCGTGCCATACTGCTGTGGGGACCGGAGCGTGCAGAGTGGTAACGAGGCGGAACGGAGCGGAAACTGAGGCGCAAATCAAAGCGCAAACCGACAGGTAGATCCTGAAGACACAATCTGGCTGATTGTTGGCTGATTCCTGAATAGTATGGCTGTAAGTGCTGCATCCTAACCGATGAGTTAGTCGAACCCAGGAATACAATGCTGATATAAACGTGTGGTTCGACGTGAGTAAAATTGGTCTTCGGGAGGCCTGATGCCGTAGTTTCTTATCATTGACACAGATTGACTGCTCTTAGGGAAAAAGGACATTGCATACCTCTTGTAGTAGTGGCTGTTCTTGTTATATGGCGTCTCTGAAAGCCTCTTACAGACCGGCATCAGCTTCTCGGCAACCTCAGTACACGCACGGCTTCTTGAAGTGTAGTCAAGAGCTTGTGAGAATGCTCCTATCAGCACATCTACCAAGTTTAAGATATCACAGCACTCAGGATTAGCCTTTTCTTTTGAAGGAACACCATCAACTTGGATAATCTGCCTGCTCTTCACAACGATGTTGGTTTCCCTCCGGTTGATTTTGTATGGCGCAAGGGTCAAGAATGGATCTGTATCCCCCAATTCACGTTTCTCTGAGAAGATCTGTAGGATTTCAACTTCTTCGATAGTTGGATCGAAGAAAAATCTGCAAGCCGAGAATAGCCCAATTTCGAAGAATCTATTGTAAATCCTGGAATGTCTATCTTGACCGTTGCTGGTGGTCCTAAAGAATTGATAGTCAATATTTTTCAAGTTTACTCCGAAGAAATAGAACCACATATCTTGGTAGAGTTTCGTGACAAACAGCCCTGCCCAATTTACAGCTGTTTTCGTCCTGGAACTACCATGACTAGATGACCTTAGTTCACTGAAATGAATTCGTTTGTTAAGATTACAGTTGGCTTTCTTCTTTGTATCAAGCAAAGCTTCCCTTACTGAAGGTAATCTACTGACTTCACAGAGGATGAACCCGTGATACAGCCAATTAGGAACCCAGCGCTCGTCGTGAAAGGCTAGAATTTCAATAATATTTCGCATCATAGCCTCCACATCAATTATACACCGATACGGAAGCCAAAGCTGAACTGGCGGATACTCACACTTAATGACGAAATGTGTAGCGCAGAGAGTCTTATCACTCATCAAAAGCCATTTGCTCCGACGGAACAGGGATTGAGCATTTCCCGGCAATTAGGCGAATCGGTGACTGGGATGCGATAGTATTGTAGCAGACGTAGTGAAACTGTGGTAGACTTGAAGGCACTATGGGAAATATTAACTAGGGAGGCAATATGAAGTGGGATGACATTAAAGGAGAATTGACTAAGGACTCTGTGCGCAAGAAGCACAGGCTGGCACTACTTAGAAATATTGAATCAGCATGGAATACCGGTGGTACCGAACAGGTAGAGGAATGGCTACTAGGACAGATCGAGGATACTAATACACACGCTGAGAACTTGAAGAGGCAACTTGTTGGTACTCATGAAAACAAGGCAGAGGAGGATACCGATGAAAATGAGGATTAAAAAGCTCAAAATATCAGGGTTCCGGGGCTTTGTGGCCGAACGTCCGGTTGATCTCTCTCAGCCTGTAACAATACTGTACGGTGAGAACGCCAAGGGCAAAAGCAGCGTACTTAACGCTATCGAGTGGTGTTTGTTCGGAAGTGAATGCGCAGGCAAGGACACAGGAATGCGTGAACGGGTTGGATGGAGGCCTGAGAACCGACTAGGATCTGTTCCGTGTAGAGTTACCATGATATGTCAAAATCCTGATGGGGATATCACCTTTGAGCGCGTACCCAGACCTCGCAACAAAGGGTTGACGATTTCGCGCAAAGGACAGATCGTGTGCAGCGACGCGGAGGCGAATGATTGGGTCGCAGAGAACATAGGTAACTTCACGCAATTCATGGCGATGGTCTATCAACATCAAGAAAACATACGACATCTCGCGATCGCTGAAGACAGTGTCAAAAGAAATATCATAAATCGACTATTGGGACTCAGCGATTACAGCAATCTTCTGGACTCATTGCAGTCAACCGGCTATTCAACTTTCTCTCGCAAAGTGACTGGTGTGCGGGACGATATCGATAATATCATTGAGGAGAGAATATTCGGATACAAGGAACAGAATAAGGTCCTATCACAAGCCCTGAAACTGAGGCCAAACGCTATATCACGCAAGTTGATTGAGACGGAAGCTGACAAACTAACCAGAAGTGCTCAGTCTCTCTACCGCAAAACTGGCGTGAAACTCGGCGCAAGAACCAGGTTGGCAGATCATGGAAATCCGCACAAGTACATCAATCATATGAGGGACACTGTTAGGGCTTTGCAGACCAAGTCACCGCAAAGCAAGGAAAACCTCAGAGTGGGTAGGGAGATTTCTGATCTGGACTATCATATCGCCAAGATTGATGCCTCCGCGAGAAAGAGAGGTGAAGAACACAAGAATGTCAAGGAATTCGAAGTCAAGCATGGGAAACTCGACAGCCTGCAAAGAAAGCTGAATCGCCTCGAACAGAAAAAGACGAATAAGGAGGATGAGATTGCACGCCTTGACGCTGTTTATTCGGTACTATCCGGTCTATACAACTACTTGGTAGAGAATCAACTCGGAATTGGCAAACAGATGTGCTTGGCATGTGGCAGTAATGCGAATAACCAGCAGGACTTCCTGAAATACAAGGTAAAGGAGCTCGAGTCCGATAAAATCAAAACCGCCCATGAGGAATTGGAAGGAATCTGCGACAATATAAGATTAGTCAGCGAAGACGTGAGGAAACTCAAAGAGCTAGAAGAACGCCTTGAACTGGCTGAGAAGGCATTAAAAGACGACCTCAAAGAAGCACGGGCTAGACTGAGATTGACAATGAAACCTAGTGAAGCCCCCGTGAAAATCCTGAAAAAACGCAAGATTGAGTCAGAGCAACGCCGCGTTGCTCTGCAGAAGGCTTTGAAAGATCTGCTAAGCAACATCGGTAAGATCGAAGAGAGTTGCGACCGCTTGGACAAGATCGTTGCTGTTATGGATAACAAAGAAGAGATTGAAAAGCTGTCTTCGATAAAACAACATAAGGATTATAAGGAACTCATGAAACTAGAGGGCGAGGCGGATCTGTGGAGTTCAGACATCAAAGCCATTGTCGCCGCCATTACGTTGGTTCGTGATAAAGAGAGCAGAGCCCGGGTTGCTCGTTCAAAGAAGAAAGTCAGTGAGTACTTCAATATGGTGGCACAGAATCATGGAATCAAGGGCCTCGAGATGATTGTAGAGCATAGTAGAGGTTATGAGAATTTCAGGTTCAAAGATGCGAGTGACGAGGACGTCATCACGATCCTCAGCCAGGGTGACCTCAACGTGCTTGCCCTGACAATATTCGCTGGTCTAGGTGAGGCGAATCTTAAAGACATCCCATTTCAGTCCATCATATTTGATGATCCATCTCAAAGCATGGGTTTGCACCACAAGCAGAGGTTGGCTGAACTCGCCAACATCATTGCCGAGAACCGCCAGGTGATAATAAGCACGATGGACAGCGAATTCCGTCATCTACTTGAGCAACACATAACTAGGCCAGTGAAGGTAATCGAATTTGAACACTGGAACCCCAACACCGGTCCGGAGTTGAAGTAGAATGCAATTCGACTACTCAACGTGCGATCTGATTGTTGCACTGCAGAGGAAGTACGGCGCGAAGGTGTTTGGCAAGATAGCTCAATACCTTATGGCCATCACGCTGCATGAGCTTGGCTGGAAAAACATTAGAAATCATATCTCTGAGGATGCAGATCTAGATGCGATGACCACGACCAATGCGAAATACACCTTCGAAATGAAAACAAGCGCGTCTCACTATGTCCATATTGGCGTGAAAGACATCAAATCTATCAAGGAGCGAGAAATTGATGGCTACCGGGGATTCTTTCTGGTTCTCCGTGTTGGGAAACAGGCGGAGTGGTTTGCTGTACCATACAACGGAGAAAACATCCAGGCAGGCAATATCGGTTTTGTGTGGTTTAGATTGGCATGCGACCCCCTGCTATCAGACTCGCTAAATTCCAAGTTCCCGACGGTATTGCAAGACCACTATGAATGCATCGATGAACAGGGATTGCCTGGGCTGAGAAAGACAATGGATAGCATGGGGATTGAAGTTGTGGAGTGAGCGAACCCAATTTGAAAGCGCGAGATGGAGAAGGGTCTTCAGTATGTTACCGGGGCTTAACCTGAAGATCAACTGCCAGCTGGACACCTGAAGCACAGAGATAGCAAGCATGCGAACATAGGTTCTAGCGGTTACCAAGTCAACATACTTCGGGTATTCATGGCTGAATTAGCTTGAGGACGCCTTTGAATTTGATGAACGAGAACTGTGTTTCCGTGGGCCACATCATGCGCCTAGGCTGAACGCCATCTTTGAGTGTAATGCTAACACTGCATTGTTGTGGTATCACAGTGTGAAAACCTTGCCTACGCATGTGAACAAAAGCTGTAGTATAACCTGCGAAGGGGCAATCTGCAACATTCGAGAAAGCGCTCTCCCGTAGAGCAAGAGCTGCGGGCGATAGTACTCTGCAGTATTGGCCAGTTCATTATCATCTGCGATCTCGTTGCTTTTAAAGTCCATTATCGTCGCCTGCAACGGCTTGCCATCCGGATCATGTGTGATGGTGACCCGGTCGAAGACACCAGTTATCCATTGGTCCTCAAGCACGATTTCGAAGTGCTTCTCACGCCACAATGAGAGAATTCCCTCGGGTTTAGACAAGACTCGCCTGACCTCATCCGAGGCCATGGCTTGCCGGAACTGCTTTACAGCCCTTTGCCTTATCTCCTCTGGAGCAGACGATACCTTCTGCCATTCCTGAATCGAGCCCTCCACATCTGTTTCAGCTATCCAAGTTACTCTCTCGAAGAGTTCGTGGATGGCTTTACCTAGCTCAATGCTGTCATAATTTACATTCGTGAATAGTGAATCAGCTCTTAGCTCTCTGTCTTCAATCGTCGATGGTGATACGCCGAGAAGCCTACGTCTCAGTGAAGGATACTTGCTGTACTCGCCGGATAGCTCAAGCGGCTGCGCCGGTTTCACAGGCTGTGCTTTGGATGGTGCTTTCATATACCAGTCACGCTCTCCTGTTTCGTAGAGACACGTGAATTCTTCACCGCCTATCTCTATGGCCAAACCGCACATTGGCTTAGGGTCTCCCACGAGTTGCGTTTTAAGCAGAGCAGCGGGCGATACCATTTTGGAAGCTTTGCCCGGAAAACTAGTAACCATATAGAGACCCCGTTTGGCTCTGGTCAGCGCTACATACAGCAGGCATAGTGCGTCAAAGCATTCAGTTTCGTCGTGAATCCGCACTTGCTCTGCCAGTATCCGGTCGCTTCCGGCGATAGTCCTGGATGGCATCTTCATCGCCCATAAAGGCTTGTCGGTTTCAGGATCGCGAGCGATCCTGAAATCCGGCTTGCTTGCTCTGGCCATGTTGCCCGTCTGCAGATCAGGGAGAATGACCATATCGAATCCAAGCCCCTTGGACTGATGTATGGTCATAACGCGCACGGCGTTGTACGCAGAGAGTTCGTGAAGCTGGTAGCTGTCGATGAATTGCAGGAAGTCGTTGCAGCCTCTACCTCCGGTACTGTCGAACTCACCCGCAGCGCTGATGAGGTCGTCCAGGCGCTTGTTACCGAAGGCATCCAGTTGCTGCGCCTCATTCAAGCGTGCGCCCCAATTCCGTATGAGTGCTTGAAAGCCATGCGTCTGTATTTCCCCCAACAGCATCAGGGGCAAGTCGCCTCTTTCCAGTTTCTGTCTGGCGAAATACTTGTTGAGTGGGCTCATCTGCAGGTGACGCCAGGCGAAGGTATCACCCGGATGCGCAGCGAACTTCACGAGGGCCAACAGAACGGAGACGACGGGGTTGTCTTTGATCGCGGCTCTGCCCTCGTGGATGATAGTCATGCCAGGGCATTCTGCGCGGAGAAAATCAACGATGTCCTTCCCGACGTCATTCTTGCGTACCAGGATTGCCACAGAAAGCCCGCGGTCAAGGGGCCTTATCTCATTCAGCAGATTGGCCACTACGTGGTACCTGTCCTCGTTGGCAGGCTTGACTTCACCGCCATCACATGGTGGTTCAAGGAGTGCAACGTAGCCACATCCCGGCACGACGCCCGCTTGACATTGGTGCTCCTGCCAGATATTCTCCCATTCAGCGACAGCCTGCCGTGGAAGCTGATCATCCGAAAAGCTGCTAAATACGCGATTGACCGTATCAATAACAGGCTGACAGGAACGAAAAGACACGCTCAAGGGAATCTGCTCTATTTGCCCTTCATATTGCCGCAGTATCTTCCCGAAGAGACGCGCGTTGCCGCCTCTCCACCCATATATTGCCTGTTTTACATCTCCGACGTAGAAGAAACTGCGCTGTCCGCTGGCATCCTGCAGTATCTCATCTGCCAGATTACTGAGTACTTCCCATTGCAGATCACTGGTATCCTGGAATTCATCTAGTAGCCAGTGGTCTAGTTTGCAGTCGAGGCGATAGTCTATGTAGAGCCGCGCCTCCTGTCCGGGCATACGGCTGAGTAGGCTGCCGGAGCTGTATTGGTTGGCCGCAGTCAGCAGATACTGAGCGTCAGTGAATGTGAGTTTCCCGCGTCGCCGGATCATATCATCGTAGAACTGCTCATACTGGTGCAGCACCTGGTAGACGCCCCGGGTTCTGTTCAGCATGGCGTGGAGTTCTATGCCTATTGCATGCCTTAGTAGGGTCAAGAGCAACTGACATTGCCGGGAATTAAGAGCATACTGGCCTTTGCCATAGAATAGTATCATCTCGCCACGCTCCAAGCGCTGTAGGTTGTCCACAAGTGCCTGAAACACAGATTTGTTGCTCAAGTCCTCATCCCAGCGTGAAGATTCGCCGTAATTGCCACAGAAATCGATGATACTGGCTAGGAGCTTCAACAGACCATCAGGGAATCCGCAGCCTGCAAGAGAGGTTGCGAGTTCGGCTGCAGCTTTTGCGACATCCCCTGCCGGCTCTAGCCAAGGCGACCCCTGAGGCCAGATAGTGCTCTCCTGCCCCCACATATGAGGTTCGGACATCAAGCGGTAGTAGTCCCTGAAACCGGTGATGAAGTTATCCAGACTCTGCTCAAGATTCTTCTGCTCCTGTCCGAAGGTCGCCTGCCTAAACGCGTCCAAGAATGCTTGCTGTGCTTCGCTGCTAACATGGCGATAATTGAAGATAAGGCCCAGCACTTTCTGGCTAGCGGTTTTGGCTTCCCCACTGTTGTTGTCCATAATCTGAAAGACCGGTGGAATTCCAAGCTCCATAGGGAATGATTTAAGTATGCTCACGGTGAAGCTGTCCAGTGTGCTGATATGCAGGCTGTGAATATTGACCAGCAGATTGCGCACTAATCGTAGGAAATCCTGCTGTCGAAACCCGGGCTTTCCAATCAGCTCTCCGGTTTTGCGAGCCTGCTCCGGTGAGCTCGAGGCATCGCACAGGTACTTGACGACGGAGTCGAATATCTCTCCCGCTGCCTTTCGCGAGAAGGTAAGCGCTATGATCCGGTCGGAATCAACCCCATTGGCCATCAGTCTTATGTAGCGGTGGGCAAGTTGGAAAGTCTTGCCCGATCCGGCAGAGGCTGAGATGGACACATGGCCGATACCGCCTCTTGTCACTTTGTCTCTCCCCTCATGAATACTTCAAAAGCTGCTACATCTATGCAGTCGGGGACAGTGGCGGGAAACAGGCTTTCAAAGTCATCGTACTGAACTCTTTCCATCGGCGGCCAGAATCTGCGATTTCGGATATCTTCAACGATGCGCTGGGCACAGGCTCTGGCAGATTTCACCAGGTCGTCATTGAGGTCCTCCCAGATGACAACTGCGGTATCGTCTGTGGCTCTAGGAAGGTTGAAATAGCCCAGTCCGATCTTGTTCTCAGTGTACTCTTCCTTGGGAAGCAGGATTCTGTAGAGCGGCAGCTGCAAGTCAGTCCAGCGTTTCTGTTTGCCGTTTACATCGACCAGCATATAGTCAGCCACCTCATCTCTCGCAGAAGCGAAGTGAGCTTCATCAGGCTTCTGCGGATTGTCCGAGGTCTTGTAATCGAGAATGCGTATTTGCCCCGTCTCTATATGTTTGTCGATGCGATCGATTCTTCCGCTGATGCGCATGCCGGCAAGTTCGGCCTCGATTCTTACCTCCGAGTTGAGTATCTGCCAGCCCTCTTTGACCAAGCCAGCCTGTACCCACGCTGCCGCGCGGAGCCGCTGCCTGGCTGCATCAAGCTGGATTCTTATCTGCAGTGGTAGGGGGTAGCCAAACCGTTCTACTACCCAATTCTCGGCTTCAGAACAGAGGAACTCACTCAGCTTGAGGTGGTCTGAACAACTGCTCATCTCATTGCTTTGCGCCATAGTATGTAAGACATCATGCACCAGTGATCCGAAATCTAGCGCGTCCATCTCAGCTTTCTCGTCATCCAATTCCTCCATACCCAGTATATTCTTGAGGTAAAAACGGAAGGGACATTTCAGATAATCCTTGAACGTGGTGACCGACAGTTTATTGGGAGTAATCCTCTCAGCCTGGACATCGCTAGGCGGGCCTGATTGGAGACGGAAGCTGATTGTTGGTGGATAGCTGTCCTGTTGGTCTCCGGGATCCCCGAACAGCTGTCTAGCACGCTGGATAAGCTCAGCGTCGCTGCAGCGAAAGAGAAGGCGGGATGGCTTAAGCGGATCACGTGAAGCGCCCGTCTTGCTGACCAAGAAGGAGACACGCCCCTCTTTCTGACGTGACTCGATGAGCCCCTGCATCAAATAGGCGTCCCTCGCCAGACGGTCAGCGTCGCACCGGAGGTTGAGTTGCTTTCGTAGAGTATCAGGCAGGAAGACGTCGCTGAGATGTCCCTCTGGGACGAATCCCTCATTCATTCCTGTAACTATCAGCAGGCGGGCGTTATTCCAAGGCAACTCCAGCCACCCCTCGAGGTCAATAACGGCGCCTTTACGCTCCACGTAGTAGCGCTGTGTGGCCAGTCTCTGCAGCAAAATCCCCAGAGCATTCTCTTTATCAATGCTGAGCCTGCTGATTACTTCGCTCGTTAGTTCTCGAAGTGCGGTGTCAATCAGCCTTGACACTGCTATAAATTCCTCATCCTCCGGATCATTGGGATTGACCGTTCTCACTTCGTATACTGTTTGCAGGAGTGACCGTACCGCGCTATCGATGTCTTGATCATGAAACAACTCTAGTTGTTCCTGAACGAACATCAATGCCGTTCCAAGACTGCGAAATGCCCGGTAATCCTCTTGTCGTCCTTGGCCCTTGTGCAGAAAGTGGTGAGCTATGTCCTCCATGTCCAAAGGGATGTACTGATTCTGGAACCTGTCCAGTTCTTCCAGCAGCCATCGCGGAGAGAGATTGTGTTTCTGTTTGAGAAATGTGAGCAGGTCAACGTGTCGCAGAAATGTACTGAAGCTCGAGTACGTCTTTTCGGTAACCAGGAGGTGGAATGATTCAAGGAGATGATACAAGGGATGTTCCACCATGCTCTTTCCTGCAGGATCGAATGTCATCAGGCCCTTGTCTGCGATGTCAGCCATCAGAACAGGAGTTACTTCGCTGTTTGGCACACCGATGGCGACATCAGCAGGGCCGAAGCGATTGCTCTCCGCCGCCATGATTTCTACAACCTTGCGACTCTGTCCTATTGGAGAACTGGTGAGAAGAAGGTTCCTTTCTGCATCAGGGATGGCAATTTCACTCTCGTTCCATCTGCCAGTAATCGGGCGTCCCCAGTCGTCGAACCAGTCCGCCATTGATTCGGGGGCGTGTATCAGAATGTCAATGGCTATCTGCGATGCAAGATGTTCGAGCGCCCGTATCATCAGAGGCGTCGGATCTGGCACTGCAGCTATGACAATTCGTTCGACTCCTTCGGGGAGTTCCGGCCTTTCAGCCCGGCGTATCATCATATCGCATGGGTCTTCCAATCCGAGTTCTTCCAGTCGCGCCAGGTAGGCAACTTCCAGTCTGGCCATATCTTCCCAGCGTCCCTGTTCCTCCAGTATATTGCCAAATTCGCTAAATACATCTGCTATGTGCTGTCCTCCGTCTGTGAGGGTATCGCGCAGCCGCTGTAGCAGACCGCCTGTGTACATTGCCCAGGTGAAGGATTGCTCCGCTGCCCTTGCCGGGAAAGACCGGCTGTATCGGCTGAGGTCGGCTTTCATCAACACATCTATCCAAACTGCTGTCACCTCTGTCTGATTGGCCACTTTCGCCGACTCATGTTCGGGGTGCAGGAAGAAGGTTGATGTCACCACCTGTGGTGACAACACTGCTGTACTCTGCTCAGCGCAATACACTGCCAGAGCTTCCCTCAATCTGCGCCCTGCCTGCCTCGTAGGTACCACAATAAGCTTGTCCTCCAGTTCAACGGGGCCTGGAAGATGTGACGGCAGGAGAAACTGTTGCACCTTAGTCGTGACCGGCGCATCCCAGCCTAGGAAACGTCGTTCTACAGCCATAAGTTATAGCCCCTCAGTCATACAGATTATTATCGGTATATGATTCTCGCGTTAATTATAACCCAATTCAGAGCATGTTTTGCTCGGAGTTCGTCGGTAGTTTGTGATCGGATGTCTGTTCAGATAATGAAGGGGCTGCCCAGTTGCATCGTGCTTATCTTGTATTACAGGAGATTGCCGCTTGATAACTTCCCATTTTGTTACCTATGGTGTAACAAAATAGCGAAATGTGTTGCCAGCCATTCTGACTCGGGTTCGTGTTGACTCCACTACTCTAGACGAATAGAATTGGGGCATGATTGAGAATAGCTTTTGGGAGGCGATATGTGACCTACGCCAGCGCAGGTTGATACCACGGCAGTGGACACGCGATGATCTCCGGCATCATTTAAGCGGTCAATACTCACCGAATACTGTCAACACAGTTCCTTCAAATCAGAGCGTGACAAGAGATGGAAGCCAAAAAGGGAATTATGTAATAAGGGGATTACGGGCTAAGGCGTGGCGAGTTGGTCGTGGCAAATTTGAACTAATCGATGATCCGGAGGATGTGCCGAGAGCAAAAGGCATGCGACCTGAACTGGATGACCCGAAAGAGGCTAGGCTAAAAAACATAATCGACATGGGACTGCAATTTTCTGGCATGATACGCTTATTTGAGGAAGGCTCCAAGAGAGAACTGCATAGGGAGATAGTCGCTCAGGCTAGAGAAGTATTCAGGGCGGAGTGCGAAGGGCAGTTCAAAGAAATTCACTCGAGCTTCTGCAATTGGGGAGTCACGCGGATAGTCTTGGCAGAAAGAAAGAAGAGGGGACAGGTCATCAAGAAAATCGGCCCTGTCAGTTATGGCCAAATTGCCAAGACCTTTGACGTAGTCCTAAAGGTCGCCGTTTACTATTGCCACCTGCCAAACTACGAAAAGTCTCAGCAGATTTCGACATGGCTCAATGCTGCAGTGGACACGAGAATGATGGGAATGCTCAGGGAATATTACCGCGAAGATATCGCTTCATGGCCTGCTACGATAGAACAAGTAGACAACTCTACCTACCTGTCAATTCAGGAAATTGTGTGTAAATTCATCGCCGACAGGCATAATGGCAACATTATCCCCGTGCAGTTTGATGACATTTATTGGAGGGCACTGAACCGGCGGGAAGCCTAACTGCCAGTTCTAGGTAACATCCGTCCAGAATGTGCAATCAAGGCTATTTCTAGGGACAGAGTTTCGCAGTAAGGTTTGCCTCGTGTTGCCTGAGCCACTTCTTATACTCTCGCCATCTGTGACAGTGTTGAGCTACCAGTTCCCAGAATCTCTTTGAATGATTCATCTCTTTCAGATGGGCAAGTTCATGGATAACAACATAGTCGATCACAGGCTCTGGCGCCATTATTAGTTTCCAGTTAAAGCTAAGATTTTTCTTATGAGAGCAGCTGCCCCAGCGAGTCTTTTGACCTCGTATGACAATTCGTTTGCAGTGAATGCCCATCTGAGAACTCAGTCTATCTGCTCTCTCGTTTATCAGCCTAGCAGCCTCCGCCCGATACCACTGTTCCAAAGCCAACTCCAAGATACCATTTTTAAATAATCCGTGACTCACTGCCAGTGTATCTCCCTCTAGCGTTACACTATCAACTTCACTGTGGTTTTCCCGCTTGACTAGCTTCAAGTCTCGGCCAAGATAGGGGATAGTACCGCCACTCCCGAGTTCCTCCTCGGCATAAGGCGATTGGAAATTGCTACATCTTGCCAGGCTACTTGAGATCCATCGTTCCTTCGATTCTAGAAGTCCAGGGAGTTGCCCAATCTTGTAAGAGTGAGGAAGAACTACCGTAAGCCCCGTTTGTCGGCTCACCTCGAGCCGAACATGCCTTGCCCTAAGGCTTCGCTTGACTGTATATGTGATGGTTTGCCCATTAATACTGGTTTCACGTTTCTCTCCCATAGTTGGTTGATGCCAAGTTTCTCGTGCCATGTCTATAGTCTAGAGGTTCAACATATTGTCTGTCTAGAACATAGGACAGAAGGAGGAGAACGACGGCTTAAAGTCACAAAAGCCTGTTAAGTGTGAATCGTAAAATATGAGGGCTGGATATTTCGACACCGGGAATATCCAGCCCTCCTGAGTCTGTTAGGCTATGTTGGACTAGACCTAACTCTTGCCAATTCTGAACAT
>Ga0307430_1002294_pt1 | contig 12892 bp, 8 predicted proteins | sample SalMarWE160130MG_FD_202159 | JGI IMG/M metagenome (GOLD analysis project Ga0307430, IMG submission 202159) | Salt marsh sediment microbial communities from the Plum Island Ecosystem LTER, Massachusetts, United States - WE1603-130 | ecosystem: Environmental > Aquatic > Marine > Intertidal zone >... | reverse complement strand
GCATCATAGTAGCCGGCGGAGAGGGCGTAGGTGCCGAGCATGATGCGCCGCTTCACCTCCGGGCCAAAGCCCTGCCCGCGCGTGTCCTTGTACGTCTCGATCAGGTCGCCACTCTCTTCCACCCGCAGGCCGTAGCGCACGCCGTCGTAGCGGGCCAGGTTGGCGCTGGCCTCGGCCGGGGCGATGAGGTAGTAGACCGGCAGCGCGTAATCGGTGTGCGGCAGGCTGACCTCGCGCACTTCCGCGCCCAGGTCGGCCAGCACGTCCACCGCCGCGTGCACCGCCGTCTCCACTTCCGGCTGCATTCCCTCGATAAAGTATTCCTTCGGCACACCGACGCGCACGCCCTTGATCTCGCCGACCAGGGCGGCGGTGTAGTCGGGCACGGGCGCGTCGATAGAGGTTGAGTCGCGGGGATCGTGCCCGGCGATGACCCTCAGCAGTAGCGCCGCGTCGGTCACGTCCTTGGCCAGCGTGCCGACCTGATCGAGCGAGGAGGCGTAGGCGATCAAGCCGTAGCGGCTCACCCTGCCGTAGGTGGGCTTGAGGCCCACCACGCCGCACAGCCCCGCCGGCTGGCGCACGCTGCCGCCGGTGTCTGTGCCCAGCGCGCCCAGGCACGCGTCGGCAGCGACGGCGGCGGCGCTCCCGCCGCTCGACCCGCCCGGCACCCGCTCCAGGTCCCAAGGGTTGTGGGTGGTGAAAAAGGCCGAGTTCTCGGTGGACGAGCCCATCGCAAACTCGTCGGTGTTGGTCTTGCCCAGCAGCACCGCCCCGGCGGACCTCAGCCGCGCCACGGCGATGGCGTCGTAGGGCGGGACGAAATTCTCCAGGATGCGCGAGCCGCAGGTGGTGGGCACCCCCTTGGTGCACAGCACGTCCTTGATCGCCAGGGGGATGCCCAGGAGCGGGCTGTTTTCTCCCTGGGATCGCCTCTCGTCCTTCGACGGCTCGACTGAGCTCGCCGAAGTCAGGCTCAGGACACGGTCGGCGGCACGAGCCTGCTCCAGCGCCTCCTCCGGCGTCAGCGTCAGGTATGCCTTGACGTCGTTATCGACCGTCAGGATGTGCTCCAGCACCGCTTCGGTCAACTCCACCGAGGTGAATTCCCCGGCGGCCAATCGGGACCCGGCTTCGTGGATGGTCAGTTCGTAGAGATTCACAACGCTTCCCTCAATCCAGCACCGCCGGCACTTCAAAGCACCCGTCTTCGGCGGCAGGGGCGTTGGCCAGGATGTCCTCGCGTGGCATGGATGGCTCAGTCTCGTCCTCGCGCATCACGCTGCGCAGCGGCAGGACGGTCGCCATGGGCGAGATGGCCTCGGTGTCCAATCCTTCCAGCTTCTCAAAGTATTCCAGGATGGCCGAGAGCTGCTCCTGATACAATGACCTTTCCTCGTCGCTCAGGGTCAGCCGGGCCAGTTGGGCGATATGTTCGACTTGCTCCAGGCTCAATTTCATGGCACGCTCAAGCGAGTTCTGATGTAGCTGCGATTAAAGGTGCCTTCTCAATAATTTGGGGCAACATAGGTCAGAATGCCATTCCGACTTACTCCCGCTCCGACTTTTTGAAAAGACACCGCGATTATAGCATCATCGAGAGAGAGTGGCAACCCGCCAAGTCGCCCCTTTCCGGCAACCGTGTTATAATTGTGAGCCGCGATCCCGAATAAGGTAGAAACGAATGTTCGACTTGGAATACTTGCTCAGCCCTGATAGACTCATCGCATTGCTGATCATGTGCCTGACCAGCATGCCCGTTCACGAATGGGCCCATGCCTGGACAGCCTACGAACTGGGGGATGATACGGCAGCCCTGCAGGGGCGGCTGACACTCAATCCGCTGGCCCACATGGACTTGTACGGGACCCTCTCGTTGTTTCTGGGATTTTTTGGGTGGGGAAAGCCGGTGCCCGTCAACATCCATCGGCTGCGCGGCAACGTGCGCGCCAGTTGGGCGCTGGTCAGCTTCGCCGGGCCGTTTTCGAACCTGGTGATGGCGATGCTGGCGGCGATTCCGTTTCGTCTGGGGCTACTGGTTGGGAGCAGTGAAGTCGTCCTGTTCTTGCAACGGATCTTTTTCTACATGGTCGTGATCAATCTGAGCCTGATGCTCTTCAATCTGATCCCTATCCCGCCGCTGGATGGCTCGCGCATCCTGGCATGGCTTTTGCCCGGGCAGCTCGCCCAAGAAATGGATCGGCTGGAACGTTTTGCCGGTCCCCTGCTGATAATCGTCGCGTTCTTGATCGCGCGGCTGCCGCTGTTCGACCGGCTCCTCCTCTGGCTATTCGAGTTACTGCTTACCAGACTGTAATGGTGAAGACGGCCTGCTATCGTGTGGCACAGTTCTTCCGGGCGGTGGTGGCGCGGGTTTCGGACGAGGAGGTAGAGCGAGCGACCCGCGCGCTGACGCCCGAGGCGCGGGCGCTCTTCCGCCGGCAGGCTGTTCAGGATCAGCGCCACGCGCTGGCCGTGTACGGCGCGCTCCGGCAGGCAGGTCACACGAATCCGCACCTGTTGGCGGCGGCGCTGCTGCACGACGTGGGCAAGGCCGCGGCCCGGTTGTCCTCGGTCCACCGGTCGATCATCGTGCTGTTGGGCCGTTTTGCCCCGCGCCTGCTGGCCCGCCTGAGCCGGGGTGAGCTTTGTTTTTGGAACCGCCCCTTCGTCGTTCACGCCCGTCACCCGCAGATCGGCGCGCGCTGGGCGGAGGAGGCCGGTTGCTCGTCGCTCGCCGTCGCCCTCATCCGGCGGCACGAAGAAAAACCAATCGTTGCACGCACTGAAAAAGATCGGCTGCTGGCCGTGTTGCAGGCAGCCGATGACGCGAATTGAGTACAGTGACCGAGACGTATCGCATCCTGATGATCGCCCCCACATCATTCTTCTCCGACTATGGCGGTCACATCCGCATCCTGGAGGAGGCGCGGGTGCTCCAGAGATTGGGGCACCGGGTGACCATCCTCACCTACTACCTGGGGCGCGACCTGCCCGACCTGGAGATCATCCGCACCCGGCCCACGCCCTGGCGGGCCGACTACAACGTTGGCTCCTCGCTGCACAAGCTGGCCTTTGACGCTTTCCTGGGCTGGACGGGGCTGCAGACGATCCGCCGCCGCCGCTTCGACGTCGTCCACGGCCACATGCACGAGGGCGCTTTCATCGGTTACTTTTTGAGCCGCTTCCTGGGCGCGCCGCTCCTGTTCGATTTTCAGGGCAGCATGACCGGCGAGATGACGGATCACCATTTTCTCAACCCCGATGGGCCTTGGTATCCCTGGATGCGGCTGCTGGAGTTGCGCATCGACCGGATAGCCGACGTCATCATCACCAGCAGCCAGCACGGAGCCACCCTGCTGGAGCAGGATTTCAATTGCAGCGCCCGCTGCATCCATCCGCTGCCGGATTGCGTCGACACCGATTTTCTCCGCCCCGGCGTGATCGATGGCCGGGAGGTCGCGGCCCGCAGGGAGGCCCTGGGAATCCCCGCCGGGCGTCCGGTCGTCGTCTACCTGGGGCTCCTGACCGACTACCAGGGCATACCGCTGCTACTGCAGGCGGCACGTATCCTCCAGCGGCGTGGGATGGACGCGCATTTCCTGGTCATGGGGTTCCCCGACGTGCCGCGTTATCGGGCGATGGCCGCCGATCTGGGCGTGGCCAGCCGGATCACCTTCACCGGCAAGGTGGCCTACGAGGAGATTCCGGCCCTCCTGGCGCTGGGCGACGTCGCCGTAGCGCCCAAGCGCTCCGCCACCGAGGGCTGCGGCAAGATCCTGAACTACATGGCGATGGGCCTGCCCACCGTCGCCTTCGACACGCCGGTCAGCCGGGAGTACATGGGTGCGCTGGGCGTGTACGCCGGGCAGACCGGCGACCCGCTCGCCCTGGCCGACGCCATCGCCGGCCTGCTCGATGCCCCGGAGTGGCGCGCCGACTTGGGCCAGAAGCTGCGGGCGCGGGTGGCCGAACATTTTTCCTGGGAACGCGCCGGGCGGCAATTGACGAGCATCTACCGCGATGTGCTAGCGCGAAAGGCTTGAGCCGTATGGAAACCGAGCAGTTGGCCAGTCCCTACGTCGACGTCGTTGTCCTCTCGCCGGTCAAGACGCCGCCGGGCGAGGCAGCGCCATCCTTCACCTACCACGTGCCGGATGAGCTGAGAGGCCACCTGGACGTGGGCTCCCTCGTCGTCATCCCGTTTGGTTCGCGGCGGCTCTATGGCGTCGTCGTCGGATTCAGCGATGAAACCCCCGTCCCGGAGACCCGCCCCGTCGAGTCGCTGGCGGACGAGGAGCCGGCTCTCACGCCGACCCAGATCCATCTAGCCCGCTGGATGAGCCGCGAGTTCCTGGCTCCACTCTGGCGATGTCTGATGCTGATGCTGCCGCCGGGCGCGATGGGTCGCGCCGACGTGCAGGTCGAACTGGTCAAGGAGGAGATCGAGGACGGCGACGCCAAGACCGAGGCACAGGAGCAACTGATCACCGTGCTGGATGCCAAAGGGCCGCTGCGTGGGGGACAACTGAACCGCTTGTTGCCGCGCAAGCAGTGGCGGCGCGCCGCCGATCAACTGGCCCGCCGGGGCATAGTTGTCAAATCATCCTTCCTGGCCCCGCCCCGCGCCCGCCCGCAACGGGTGCGCACGGCCGAGTGGGTCGCCAGTGATGTCGATATCGATGAGGCTCTGGCCGGTCTGCGCAGCGAGTGCTACCCCGCCATCGTCCGCTTCCTGCGCGCCGAGGGTGGCCCGGTGGACGTGAGTTGGGTCTATGCCGAGACCGGCTGCCAGCGCTATCACCTCACCAAGCTGGCCGAGCGTGACTTGTTGGCCTTTGATACCGAGGAGACCTGGCGTGACCCCCTGGCCGACGAGACGTTTGTCCCCGACACGCCTCCGAAACTCACGTCGGATCAGCAGGCTGTGTGGGACAAGATCAAACCGCAAATAACAAATGACAAATCGCAAGTCTTTCTCCTGCACGGGGTCACCGGATCGGGCAAGACCGAGATTTACCTGCGCGCCGTGGCAGAGGTATTGGCGCAGGGTCAGCAAGCCATCGTCTTGGTGCCCGAGATCAGCCTGACGCCGCAGACGGTCCACCGCTTCGGCGCGCGCTTTGGCCGGCGGGTCGCCGTCCTCCACAGCGCGCTCACCGAGGGCCAGCGGTACGATGTCTGGCGGCAGATTCGCGCCGGTATGAAGGATATCGTGGTCGGCCCGCGCTCGGCGCTTTTCGCCCCGCTCTCCCGGATCGGCTTGATCGTCCTGGACGAGGAGCACGACGGCAGCTACAAGCAGGGAGCGCCGCCGCCCCGCTACCACGCCCGTGACGCAGCGGTCGAGCTGGCTCGCTTGACCGGCGCGACGGTCGTCCTCGGCTCCGCCACGCCCAGCCTGAGGTCCTACGTCCGCGCCCGGCGGGGGGAGTGGACGCTGCTGGAGATGGGTCGCCGCGTGATGGCCCACGTCCAGCGCATCGCCGAGCTACGGTCCCGCTACAATCTGCCTCGGAGCCACTTTCGCCCTGTGGGTGAAGAGTCCACCGAGGCGCGCTACATGGAGCTGCCTCCGGTGCAGATCGTCGACCTGCGGGCCGAACTTCGCGCCGGTAACAGGTCTATCTTCAGTCGCGCGCTACAGGGCGCGGTGGACGAGACACTGAAGCGGGGCGAACAGGCGATCCTGTTCCTCAACCGGCGGGGAACGGCCACCTTCGTCATGTGCCGCGACTGTGGTCACGTCTTGTGCTGCCCGCACTGCGAAACGCCGCTGACCTACCACGGCCCGCGATCTCGCCTGGTGTGTCATCACTGCAACTATCGCCAGGCCCAACCCGACCGCTGCCCCCAGTGCGGCGGCGACCGCATCCGCTATTTTGGCCTGGGCACCGAGCGGGTGGAGCAGGAAGTGCATCGGCGCTGGCCCGAGGCGCGCACGCTGCGCTGGGATCGCGACACCGCCCGCAACCACGCCGCCCACGCCTCCATTCTGCACCTTTTCAGCACCGGCCTGGCCCACGTCCTCGTCGGCACGCAGATGATTGCCAAGGGGCTCGACCTGCCCCTGGTGACGGTCGTCGGCGTCATCTCGGCCGATACGATGCTCAATCTGCCCGACTTTCGCGCCAGCGAGCGCACGTTCCAGTTGTTGGCCCAAGTTGCCGGGCGGGCGGGGCGGGGGCTGTTGGGCGGGCGCGTCGTCCTCCAGACCTATCACCCCGACCACTATGCCGTCGTCGCCGCCGCCGCCCACGACTATGCCGGTTTCGCCGCCCGCGAGCTGGCCTTCCGCCGCGAGCAGGGCTACCCGCCGTATCGTCGCCTGGTCAAGCTGGTCTACGAGCACGCCAGCCTCTCTCGCGCCCGGGCCGAGGCGGAGGCGCTGGCGGGGAGCTTGAGCGACGCGCTGGCCCGGCGAGGTCTCCCGGCAAGTGACCTGATCGGCCCTGCGCCCGCTTTCTTTGCCCGCCTACGAGGCCGTTACCGCTGGCAGATTCTCCTGCGCCATACCGACCCCGCCCGGTTCCTCTGCGCTGTTCAAGTCCCCGCCGGTTGGCGAGTGGATGTGGATCCGGTGAGTGTGTTGTAGATTTGTACTCCCTGCGTCTGTGGTGTATAATCGAGTGCAAATCATATCTTTCGGAGGAGAGGAATCATGGGCAAACCACTGGCGTTTATTGTCGAAGACCACCTGGATGCCGCTACCATCTTCTCAGAGGCGCTAAAGGCAGCCGATTTCGAGACGGAGATCATCCGGTCGGGCGATGTGGCCTTGGAGCGCTTGTCCGAGACGGTGCCGGACATGGTGATCTTGGACCTGAACCTCCCTCAAGTATCAGGGGCAGACATCCTGGCCCAGATTCGCGCCGACGAGCGGCTCGCGGGGACCTGTGTGGTCGTCGCCACCGCGCACCCGCAACTGGCAGACACCGTTCATAGAGAGGCTGATCTGGTGCTTCTCAAGCCCATCAGCTTTATCCAGTTGCGTGGACTGGCTTTGCGTCTGGGTTCGACCGATTCTGCGGAAGAGTAGTATTCCCGTATCTTTTCAATATTCTGGGGAAAATAGCGAGTAGGTCGGATTTGCTATCCGACTAGGCGGTGGTTAGCAAAATCGCCCTACATCTGCCCCGATTTATAAGATACGTATTCCCCTTCCGACCAGAAATTCCCGTCCTGGGAAGACAGGCTGGGTTTTATACAAAGCTGACTCGATCCTGGCATCGTCGCCGACGCCGGTCTGGCACCAACGACCTGTGCGTGGCGGCGGTGTTTTTTTGCTTTGGGAGCTTGAAGGCACCGACGTCTGAACCGCTTCAAGCAGAGTAGACAGGCCTGCCTATCTCTGGTAAAATGGCACGCGATGTACAGAGAACAGATGGGCAAAGTGTGGCGCTGCGCCTGGCCGGTGCTTATCCTGGGCCTGTTGTGCGCGATTTTCTTCTGGGACGTGCTGTGGCTGCCCAGCAGCCGCATCGTGGCCGGGAACGACCTGGCCAACATGTTCCGCCACTGGCTCGATTTCGCCGTCGGCTCGATCAGGGAGGGGCGGCTGCCGCTGTGGAATCCCTACCTGTCCTCTGGGCTGCCCTTCGTCTCCAATCCCCAGCCGGCGCTGTTCTACCCGCCCACGTGGCTGGCGTTGCTGGTGCCCGTCCCCAAGGCGCTGGGCTTGATCGTCGTGCTTCACCTGTGGCTCGCGGGCGTGGGGATGATCGCCTGGCTGCGCTCGGAGGGCGCATCGTCGTCGGGGGCGCTCTTCGGTGGGATTGTCTTTGCCTTCAGCGGCTACTTTTTCGTGCGCGTGCAGGCGGGCCACCTGGGCGTCATCACCACCGGGACGTGGCTGCCGTTCGTGCTGTGGGCCTGCCGGCGGGCCGTGACGCGGGGCTCGTGGGGGCTGGCCGTGCTGGGAGGACTGCCGGTCGGGCTTTCGATCCTGGCCGGGCACACGGCCTCGTTCCTCTACGTGGCGCTGGGACTGGCCGCCTACGCCGTTTTCTGCGCCTGGGAGCGCTGGCGGGAGGAACGGTCGGCGCGGGCGGCGGCGCTGCCCCTGCTCCAGTCAGGCGTGATGCTCGTCGTCGGGTTGGTGCTGGCGGCGGTACAAGTCCTGCCGATGGTGGAGCTGGTGATGCATTCGATCCGCCAGGGCAGCGGCTACGATTTTGCCGCCCGGTTCTCCTGGCCGCCGGGCCACCTGTTGACTCTGCTGGTACCCAACTTTTTCGGCGAGCCGCTGCGCACCGGCTATTGGGGCGACGGCATCTACGACGAGTTCATCCTCTACGTCGGCGTCCTGCCGCTGTTGCTGGCGCTGCTGGGATTGAGGCTGCGCCACCGGCTGAAACCGTTCCTGTTCGCCCTCGGCCTGGGCGCGCTGCTGCTGGCCTTTGGGGAGTACGGCGCGCTCCATCGTCTGTTCTACCGCTTCGTGCCGCTGTTCCAGTCGGCGCGGGCACCGGCCAGGGCCGGCTTTCTCTTCACGCTGGCCGCCGCCGCGTTGGCCGGGTTGGCGGTGACGGCACTTACATCCGCCTCCCTCCCTCTGTCCCCCCTATTGGGGGGGAGTAAGGGGGGGAACGAGCGGAGGCATCTGCTCGCGCCGCTGAAGCACTCGTTGGTCCTGACCGTGGCGGGGATCGCGGCGGCAGCGGTCGTGGCCGGATTCCTGGCTTTCGCCTGGGGGCGCGAGTCGAACCCGGAGGCCGGGCGGCTGTACCACGTGGCCAACCGTGTGGCGACCTTCTTGTTCTTCTTCCTCCTGTCCGCCGGTCTGTTGAGCGCTTGGCGTAACGGCTCGCTCTCCCGCCGCGCGTTCTGGCTGTTGGCGGTGGGGCTGGTGCTGCTCGATCTGTGGGCCTTTGGCGGCGAGGCAGTACAGCCGGTGGACGTGCCGGAGAGCACCTACTGGCGCATCGTGGCCCAGGCGGTGGACGATCCCCAGGCGGCGCGGGTGCTCCCCTGGGGGTTGAGCGACTTTGAGCAAAACGGCGGCATGCCCTTTGGGCTGCGCAGCGTCTTTGGATACGATCCGTTGGTGCTCGAGCGGTACGAGGATTTCATCACCTCCCTGCCCGATCCCCGCGCGCGGACCTACGACCTGCTGAACGCCGGCTACCTGGTGACCACGGCCCCCCAAGATTTTGCCGACGGTCCCGATGCTCCGCGCCTCGTGCTCGAGGAGTCGGGCGTGTGGGTCTACGTGCGCCCTGGCGTGCTTCCACGGGCGTGGGTCGTGCCGCAGGTCGAGGTGCTGGGCGACGAGGCGATGCTGGCCCGCATCCACGAGCCGGACTTCCACCCGCGTGCGGTGGCGCTGGTTGAATCGCCGCTGGCGTGCGCGGGCGACGGGACCGGCGTGGTGGAAAGCGTGCGCGACGAAGGAAACCGGGGCGAAGCACGAGTGCAGGGCGGCGGCGGTTTGCTCGTCTTCAGCGAGGTGCACTATCCAGGCTGGCGGGCCGAGGTGGATGGCGAGCCCGCGCCGCTGGTGCGCGCCGATTACGTCCTGCGCGCCGTCTGCGTGCCAGCGGGCGAGCACCGGGTCGTGCTGGTGTACGATCCGCCGCTGCTCAAGATCGGCTTGGCGATCACCGGCATGGCGCTGCTGTTGGTCTTTGGCGTCGCCGTCTGGCAGTTCCGGTGTGGGCGCGATTTCCGAATCACGCGGACGCGGAATGGAGTCCGCGCCTGCCAAGACGGCGGAGGTGACCCCGCGTGAATTCGTCTCGCCGTCATCTCATTTCGTCATTGGTCATTGGTCATTGGTCATTGTTAGTTATCCTCGTTGTCTACCTGGCGCTGGCCATCGCCTACAGCCTGGCCTCCCCCATCTACGAGCCCACCGACGAGGTACGCCACTTTCGTTATGTGCGCCACATCCTCGTCTATCGTGAGCTGCCCGTGCAATCGGCCGAGGGGCCGCGCGCGCAGAGCCATCACCCGCCGCTCTACTATGCTCTCGGTGCGCTGGTGAGTTGGTGGGTGCCGGTCGAGCAGGGCGTCTACTACGAGCCGCCCCCCAATCCCTTCTGGGCCTACCGCTATTGGGAGCTCAGCTTTGACAACAAGAACCAGTACCTGCACGGCGTCGACGAGCAGTTCCCCTTCCACGGCGTCACGCTGGCCGTGTACGCCGTGCGCTGGATGACGGTGCTCATCGGCGCGGGCGTCGTCTGTGTGACCTACTTTATCGGGCGCGAGGTTTCCCCCGACCGGCCCGCGCTGGCCGCTGGCGCGGCGGCGCTGGTCGCCTTCAACCCGCAGTTTACCTACCTGAGCGGCGCGATCAACAACGACATCCTGGCCGGTCTGTGCGGCGCGGTGGTGCTCTGGGCGTGCGTCCGATTGGTGCGGCGCGGCCCGAGTTGGCGCGCCGATGTCACGATGGGCCTTTTCTACGGCCTGGCGCTCCTCACCAAGTTCAACCTGGTGGCGCTGCTGGCCCTCATCGAGTTGGCTTACGCGCTGGCCGTGTGGCGCGCGCGTGATGGTTCGGCTTCGCGCGCGCAGGCTTGGAGGGTGTTCGTGCGGGGCAACCTGATTGTCCTGGGGTTAGCGGCCCTCATCGCCGGGTGGTGGTTCGCGCGCAACTGGGTGCTCTACGGCGATCCGACGGCGATGAACATGGTCAACCAGCTTTGGAAGGGTAGCGAAGCATCCGAGGGCTGGTGGGCCGTGGGTCAGAGCTTGCCCTATCTCTGGAGCAGCCTGTGGGGGCGCTTCGGCTACGGGCAACTCCCTCTGCCAGAGGTTGTCTACCAGGCGCTTTTCTGGTTCTGCGTGCTCGCGCTGACCGGTCACCTGCTCCCCCGCCGGGAGCGCGGCGGCTTTGTCGTCTTGATCCCTCTGATGGCCAGCATCGTTCTCTTTGTCGGCGTCGTCTTTTATTACATCGCGATCCAGCCCGCCGGGCCGATGGGGCGCTTTCTGTTCCCCTGCCTGCCTGCGTTTGCCGTGTTGGTCTCCCTGGGGTTGAGCCAGATTTTCCCCCGCCGCTGGGATTGGCTGGCCGGGCTGGTGGTGGCAGTTGGGATGGCGGCGCTGGCCGTCTACGCGCTCGTCGGCGTGCTGGCCCCGGGCTTTGGCCGCCCTCGCCCGCTGACCGACGCCGAGATCGCGGCCATCCCGAATCGCGTGGACATCGACTTTGGCGGCACGGCGCGCCTGCTGGGCTACAAAGTCGCGCCGACCACCGTCAGGCCGGGCGAGGAGGTGGAGGTCACGCTCTACTGGGAGTCGCTGGCGCGCACCGAGCAAAACTATGCCGTCTTTGTCCACCTGTTGAGCGACGTGGGCACGATGGTGGCCCAGCGCGACACGTATCCCGGCCTGGGACGCTACCTGACCACAGCCTGGGAGCCGGGCGTCGTCTTTGCCGACACCTACCGTATGCACGTCCCGGAGACGGCCTATGCCCCGGATGCGGGGTACGTTCAAGTGGGCCTCTACCTGCCCGACGGCCCGCGCCTCACCACGTCCGACGGGCGCGATGCGCTGCGCCTGGCGACGGTCGAGGTCCTGGCCCACGCGAGCGAGTTTCCCAATCCGCTGGACGCCAACTTTGACGGAAAGGCCGCGCTGATCGGCTACACGCTGGATAGACGCATCGCGTGTCCCGGCGAGACGATTCGCCTGACCCTCTACTGGCGGGCGTTGGCGCCGATGGAGAAAAGCTACGGCGTGTTTGCCCACGTCCTGGGCGACCAGGATCAGGTCTGGGCCTGGAACGACGGCTGGCCCGTCGAGGGACTCGCCCCGACCTTTACGTGGGAGCCCGGTCAGATCGTCGAGGACGTGCGCGACCTGACGTTGGGAGCGACGACACCGCCCGGCTTTTACGACATCGAGGTTGGTCTGCACAACGAGGAGCGCCTGCCCATCGTGGCGGAGGATGGCCATTGGCTGGGGAATCGCGTGCTGCTGAGCAAGATTCGGGTAGTGAGCGAATCAACAGATTAGGAGAGCAAATGAAGAGGAAAATTTGGACGAACGTCCTGCGCGTGGTCATCAGCGTTGGCGGGTTGGCCTACGTGTTTCTGACCAACGACTGGCGCGACATACTGGCCGAGCTAGGTCAGGCGGATTGGCGCTTCCTTCTGGCCGCCTTCCTGCTCTACGTGATCAGCCTGATCGTCCGCGCCTTCCGCTGGTTCGTCCTCGTCCGCAGGCTGGCCCCCGGCGTGCCCTTCGGTCGCCTGCTGCGCCTGTACTTTGTCGGGCAGTTTTTCAGCACCTTCCTGCCCAGCATCTATGGCGGTGATGTGATCCGGGCGCTGGAACTGACGCAGGACGCCGATACCTCGGCCGCCATCGGCACCGTTCTGCTCGACCGGCTGACGGGCTTGATGATGCTCGCCCTGATGGGATTGATCGTGTTGCCTTTCCAGGCTGCGCAGATGGAGCCCTGGCTTGTCTGGCTGATGCTCGCCGTGATGCTCGCCGTGTTGGCCGGGGGGACGTTGCTGATAGAGGGCCGCCTCCTGCGCTGGCTCACCGGTTGGCTCCCGTCGCGTCTGTCTCTGGCAGGGCAAGGGACGCTGGGGAAGGTCTATGCCGCGATCACCGGCTGTGGCTGGCGGGCAGTGCTGAGCGCTTTCGGAGTATCCATCATCTTCAACGTGATCAACGTCGCCATCAACTGGCTGTGTGGTGAGGCTGTGGAGACCGGCATAAGCCTGGCGCATTTCTTTGTCATCAGCTCGCTTTTCTCCATTGCGGGGATGATTCCCTCCATCGGTGGTTGGGGCGTGCGGGAGACGTTGGGTACGCTCATCTTTGCATCGGTCAGCGATGAAAAGGCGGCAGCCTGGGGCGTAGCGCTCAACCTGGTCACGTTGACCGCAGGGCTCGTCGGCGGCGTAGTGTACGCCACCGAGGGCAT
>Ga0307430_1002284_pt1 | contig 12925 bp, 22 predicted proteins | sample SalMarWE160130MG_FD_202159 | JGI IMG/M metagenome (GOLD analysis project Ga0307430, IMG submission 202159) | Salt marsh sediment microbial communities from the Plum Island Ecosystem LTER, Massachusetts, United States - WE1603-130 | ecosystem: Environmental > Aquatic > Marine > Intertidal zone >... | reverse complement strand
CTTATGTTTCTGTCACCACCTCTGGCTCGCTCCCACGACCTGTTTCTGTCTTCATTGATGGCTCGCTCTAACACTATGTTTCTGTCCTTTTTAGTGGCTCGCTCTCTCGACATGTTTCTGTCGATACATCTGGCTCGCTCCCCGCCCGTGTTTCTGTCACAGGCTCTGGTTATACAATTCAGCCAATGATTTACCTGTTTTGGGCAATTCAGTTGGCTGGATATAATGGGTATGTACACCTCCCTTAAAACACTCGCTGAAAACAAATGGAACTGGGGGTGTTTTTTTAAAATAATCGAGATACATCTGATGATGCAGATGAGATAGGAATAGCTTTACAACCCATCTCCTAGCCCTCGAATGAATGTGTGCTGGTGGCAATTTCCCATCACTGTAAGCTCTGTAAGCATCTGTGTTTTTACCGATTTTAAAGGCCTCTAATTTGGCAGCTGCTTGATCTGTAAAATCGCCTAATTCGTTTTTTTCTAACTCTAATTGTTTTCTTTTTATCAACAGTTTTCCATAGATGTCAGAATCGTTGTTTTGGACCTTCACAAACGATTCACCAAGCTTGAAACACAGCACTTTAGCCCTAGCATTCCATGGTCGAATTTTCCCTTTCTCCCACTTCACGGTAGGATCGAGCCCAGCAAATTTCCAAAATGCACCTGCCGTATGTCTTGGCTCGTATTTCTCACTGATAAGTTCTAATTTCCCTTTTTTGATTTTGTCTCTTACTACTCGTGATTCAGGGTTGATGCTCACGTTACCGGTCTCCAAATCCTTCACCTCGAGAAAATGTCTCCGAATATCGAATGTAGTCAAAAATCCTGCCGACAGGACCGGTCCGACACCACAGATGGATTGCAACCACTTCCCAACACAAAATTCAGCGGCATACGCACCCAACGAATTTTTCACTTGGTTTTCAAGTAGCTTTATTTGAGCGCACACATAGACGGTCAGCCCCTTCGGTTGCTCCAGATCAGGACTAATGTCGTCCGATATCACCGATCTAATTTGACCTTCCATTGCGATTCTGAATTTTTGGAGATCATAGTATGTTTCTACTAGATACCGCGCGTCTTTGACACTCATGAGTTTAGCTGCTTCTCTAACATCCATGTCAAGAAGCCGTTTTAGTTTTTTTAAATCTGTGCTGTCCTCGTCAGATAAAATTGATCCTATAAGGCGCTCGATGATTGATTTTCGCTCTTCTTGTTTAGATTTTTTGTCTTTTTTTGTCATTTTCTTTCTCCTTGTTTATGGCTCGCTCTCACTGTTTGTTTCTGTCGCGCTTGGTGGCTCGCAGACACCGCCCGATCATCTGCCGCAGGGTGGAAGGAGGGAGGTCCATCAGTAGCACCCCGTCCGCATCTACGGCCGCCCACGGGTCGAGTTTGGTCGAGAATTGCATTGAGCACAGCCGCTCCACCAGTTGGAGCTTGACGAGCTGCTCGATGTATCGACCGATGTAGTCTGGGACCGACCTGGCCATGGGGATCCGCGGGTTGTTCGTCGGCCCACCGAGTCCAAACTCGTGATACATGAGCTCCCCACAAATAGCCTCGACGGGCATCCCGTAGCCGATCGCCGCTGTGGCCAAGTCTAGTAGGATGGAATAGATTTTGTCGTCCTCGCGGTTGTGGTGGAGGGACAGGTGACAGATCCCGCCAGCATCATCGTCAACCCCGATCACGAGGTAGAAGTCCAGCCCGCCGATCGTGAACTTGTGGTTTATGCCTCTGATTTCGCTATTCATCAGAACCGCTCCTCAAACTCGAGCATCGCCCCCACGGTGGCCTGTGCGAGCAACTCACGATATCCATCACTCGCTAATTTCGCGGCCTCGATCTCGTTGGTCATGAAGCCGTATTCGATGAGCACGGCGGGACAACGGGTCTTGTGCAACACGTAGAAATCGCGGCGCCGCACCCCGCGGTCTTTTGTTTTGAGTGTCAAAGCGATTCTCGGCGCGAGGATATCGGCGAACAATGCAGACGATTGACTGGCGTTTTCCGATACGAACACCGTCGAACCGTGTGCATCGTTCCATTCTCGCGCTGATCTCCCAGATGCGTTGGCGTGGAGGCTGATAAAAAACACCTCATCTTCCTGCTCTGCAATTGCGTTAGCTCGGTTCACTCGGTGACGAAGTTTCACGGAGTGCTCATCGTTCACAATCGATTGGATGTCGAGTTGCCGTGGAAACCAATCGATAATTCGCCGCGCGATATCGCGGTTAAACTCATACTCGCGTATTCCTGGTGGGATAAACGGCGAGCGCTTCCCCTTTGTTTCAATCCCGTGTCCCGGGTCCAGTAGCCAAATCATTTATTTTGTCCTCTCTTATGCGACTCGACCAGCAGTAGCTTCGCATTCTTCATCGTTCAACTCTGCTCGCGTTTCTCGCCTAACAATTCTGCGATGAGAGCCTCATCCGCCGCGCTCCAGGACTTCTCTCGTGTGGCGCGAAGATGTTCAATCTCGGCGCGCAAGTCGTCGGGTGTAATACCGTCCGGGTCGCCACCTTGCTCAAGGCCAGAGGCGTCTTTCCATGCTTCTATCTCTGCGAGCAGCCCTTCTTTCCGGTCTCTCAGGCTACGGACTGTCTGCACTGCCTTCGATGCTGCATCCTCGGCATCCATGGGGCCATCCGCGCCGATCTCGGATATCAAGATTTGAGCAACCGTTCGTAGTCGTTCCTCTAGTGTATTGTTCATAATCTCCTCCTGCATCCTGGCATCATCAAACCTGCTCATTGCTCTCCTCCTTATCTGCCAAGTACAACCGCCCTGTGCCACCGCACATCCGACACCTCTCAAGGCCATTCGCATATTCGGATTCTGCGTAATGAGCCGTCCCGCGCCCATCGCACGAAGGGCAGAACATTTCGCTCTCGTCGCATGTGTACGGCGCGGACTCGCGCCAGTTGATCAGTGGCATCCTGTAGGCCGCGAGGAGCCCGCCATGCCCATCTGTGACTCGATAGGCTACTTCTTCACCGTCCACCTTTTCGACGTGGAGCTCCCGGGTTCCGTTGGCCTGGTACAACACGTCGCCCTCTTGCGGGTCTGTCCGTGGATCTCGTCGCATCGCTACCTCTTTGTATGCCTCTTCACCCATGACAAATCTCCTTTCGGCCCCGCCATGTCACGCCCACCAGCCGCCCGTTGTCGAGCTCCACAGACTCTGGGCGTTCGCACAATATCGCTGTATCTGGAACTATCCATAGCGCAAAACACGACGCAGCAAGTTCATTATGCAGTTTCAAGATTTTCAAGTTTTCGGAGTTTTTATCCAAGATCTCCACCCCGAGCTGCTCGACTGCATACGTATATAAAGCCAGCCACCCAGAGTCCCAGAGCGAGTCCCAGAGCGAGTCCCAGAGCGAGTCCATGAGCGAGTCACTAAGCGAGGCCCCGAGCGATTCCCAGAGCGAGTCCCCGAGCAATTCCCCGAGCGAGTCACTGAGCGAGTCCCCGAGCGAGTCCCAGAGCGAGTCCCTGAGCGAGTCCACTGGCGAGTCACTGAGCGAGGCCCCGAGCGATTCCCTGAGCGAGTCCACTGGCGAGTCACTGAGCGAGGCCCCGAGCGATTCCCTGAGCGAGTCCCATGCATACGGCGAATCGATCCACTGGATGTTTGATATCTTTACACCACTGATCTCTGCAATCCTCCGCGCCGCACTCTCCGCGCGAGATCGGTCAGCGGGATCCGTACATGTCGCCTGGCGGAAATACCGGTCTCTATATTCCTCAATCGCAGCAATCTGCTGGGGCAACTCTGTCGGCTTATTCATCGCCCACCTTCGCTTCCTGGCGCTTCCACAGCGTCGGCGCGAATGACAGGGTACGAGGTCTGCGGTCGAAAACCATCACGAACGATGAGTTCACCTCTGAAAAATAGACGCATTGGCTCGACGCAGCGTCATTGTGCTCATGCACCTCTTGTAAACGCAACCAGGCATCAACCTCTGGCTGCCGGTGCATCGTGTGCATTACTGGTATCCCGCTGTGCGGAAACTCGATAATTGTATATGTTCGTTTCATTTCACCCTCTCACTGGCTCTTTGGAGAGCCGCTTAAAATATCCCATGCGAGCGCAGCCACTGCTGGAATTTGCGCGTTCCCAAGGGCTCTAACGCGGTCCACCCTAAAGGGAAGCCCATGAACCACTCGCACCACGTCGGGCTCAACGGCCCACCAAGTCGTAAATCGCCGTGACTCTCCGCCGACGCTGTCAGGTGTCCGCTCTTCTCGGCGTCGAATGCTCTCAGAGTCGGGCTGGCCTTCGACAAGCCCCTTTTGTTGTAGTTCCCTTTCACTGTCAGTGTCGGCAACAGACAGCGCAAGCTCGGCCTTTTCTTCCCAGTCCTCCCAGCACCGCCACCCATGTTTGATCCGTACTCCGACGCGGTCAGGGTCGGAAGCAACGATCCAAATACGGTTTCGCTGTTTGTGGGGGGCACCGACGTGCCGAGCTCCCAAAACCCCCCATCGGCACTCATACCCCATGCCGGTAAGCTCGTAGACGACGGTGCCAAGTCCTTTGGCACGAAGGTGCGGACTGTTTTCCGCGAGCGCAAAGCGAGGCCGAACCTCGCCAATGATGCGCGACATCTCAAACCAAAGCGATGAACGGCTCCCGGCAAGTCCTTTACGGGAACCCGCTGGACTGATGTCCTGACAAGGGAACCCTCCGGAAACAATGTCAAATTTTCCTCTCCATGGTCTTCCGTCGAAGGTTTGCACGTCGTCCCAGATAGGGAAGCGCGATAGGCATCCATCCATTTGACGTCTGAGGAGCACCTCCCTACAGAAGGGGTCGATTTCAACAGCGCACACGGTTCGCCATCCGAGGAGATGTCCCCCAAGAATTCCTCCTCCAGTACCGGCAAATAGTGCCAACTCACGCATCCTGTCCTTTCTCGTATCCCACGAGCCCTTTCAGCAGTTCCGATACATCCGAAGGATCCGCGCCCGTCTCGTGACCGCCGTCGGTCAGCTCGAGCGGCTTCGTGTTCACCGGATCCGGGAGGGCCGGGGCGTTGGTCTCGGCGACGCTGGCCACTACTGGCAGCACTGTCCGGATCCTACGCTGTTTGATCAGTAGAGCATCGTACGCCCGCACGAAATGGTGGATCGTCGCTCCAGTACCGTTTTTTAACTCCCACGTCCCGCCGATCTGATTCAGTGCCGATTTCTCGATATCTCTCAGCACAACCGTGTCGTCGTATGGAGCCTTCCTCACCCTATCCCACGCCTCGTATGCGCTGACCGGTGCGAGCTCCCCAGCGGCCAACTCTAGCGCCCTAGCTCGAACGGCAGCGATAGACGGTGGCCACTCCTCAGTCGAGCACAGATCTAAAACAGCAGCCTTTAGGTTTTCATCATCGACGTCCTCGAGAATCCTGTACCAGACTTTACGGCCAGCATCGCTAATTTTGACGCGGTCTGGGTACGACGCTGATATCGTCGCAAGAGACCTGTTTATCATGTTTTCGCTCGCCATCTAAATCCTCCTCGGTCAACCCGAGCACCTCTAGGTTTTTCTCGTGTTGGGTTTTCTCTACTATTTCCGGTCCGTCTACTGGCATCGTGTCCCAGTATCCGTCTCTCATCCATTTTGAAAAAGCACAGATAAAACCCTTCTCCCAAAGACGTGAATTTTTCCAGTGCACTAAATATTCTGCCGCCTGTTCCACCGTCATCCCTGCGCGCTTTGCGATCTGCCAAGATTTCCAGTCCTGTTGTTTCCCGCCCCTTCTGTGACCAGGGTACAGTTCTCTAAAGCGTTCAAACTCTTTCGTATACGACGTGCGCGCAGGCGCGCGTTTCTGTGTTTCTTTCTTTGGATCTGCTTCTGGATCTGCTTCTGGATCTGCTTCTGGATCTGCTTCTGGATCTGCTTCTGGATCTGCTTCTGATGCCGTTTCTCTAGGTTGGCAACCGTTGGAAACTGTTGCAACCGTTTCATTCTGCTTTTTCTTCCTCCACTCTCTCACTCTGTATGTGCTCGTAGGATCCCTATATTTCATGTAGTTTAGGATTAGCCATCCGCCTAGTATCTCTTCGATGCGGCGCCCTTCGTTATCCTCGTCACGACTCCACTTGTCCGAAGCTTTGAAGCAATTGATCGACTCGATGCACTCTTCGATTGACACCCGAGCAGCATCTGCGAGGCCAGGAATAGAGGCCATAACGCGCCCTTTGGCGTCCGACATGGCGAGCATTGTGATCCAAACTATTCTGATGTGGTTTGGTTCACGCCAGATGGTCGAGTGGATGATCGACGAGTCGAGTTTAGAAAATCCAGTCATGATTCCCCATGGCTCCAGACAAACCGAAAACGACGCACAACGAATGTGAACGCACACTCTGGGGGAGGGCTCCGTTATGCGTCAGTTTCGATTTATCTGGTAGCTGCGCGTTCACAATTCTCATCCTACATCATTCCTGTGGCGGTGTCAATCATCACTCTCCGGATGTGACTTCTCCTCTCTTCACTCCTGTGTCGCCCCGGTCAGACTCCGAACTCAAGCTGCTCTGGGCGACGATCCCCCCCCAGCCTTCGCTTCCTGTCGCATCTTTTGTAGAGCCTGAGACATCGACGTATCACCACACATCTATCGCCGTCCTGGAAGTCAACGAGTTGACTGCCACGGCCCACGATGCACTTTCCACGCGCATCACGTACCGGATTGCACAGCAGCCCGTGCTCGCCACCCATCGCACAGTAAAGCTTGTTGTGGTAGGTGTAGCGGTATTGGGTCATCAGTCCGCTCCTCGGCAGTAGAGATAGCCAGTTATTTCTTCGATCTCTGAGTAATCGGCCGATGGGTCATATATTACATCAGCATTGATTTTTTCCATTTCCCATTTCTCCTCTCTTCACTCCTGTGTCGCCCCGGTCAGACTCCGAACTCAAGCTGCTCTGGGCGACGTCGCTCGAGGCCTCCAGCTGCGGCGAACGACACCCGTCACCTCGAGGCTCGACCGCCGGCGCCGGCGACGACGTCGCCCCGGTACCGAGACGACAGGTGTCACCTCGAGTAGCCGTCGACGAAAACTCCCGCCAAGCTGACGTGACGATCCCGGTACCTGGAAACATGTCCGTAAAGTCGTCTCCCGGCGCCGCCCCGAGCGCCTGGAATAGAAACGCGCAAAATCCGATCGGTTTCCGGCCAATCAGGTCCCCGCCGAAACGGGCCGGCTGGCATAAGAGCCAGTCGCGGACGCCAGGCCGTTGTAGCCGCGCCTGTTTGACGATCAGTGGCTCCCACGTGGAATGTAGGCCAAAGGTCCTCGGCGACGCCACGATCGGCTTGACCCATGCGCAGACACGGACATCTGAAGGGCACATCGGCAAAATGTCGCGCAGAGCCCGGGACGACGTCGAGAGCGCCCAGCCGGCAAACGTCGCAAGCTGCTCGAGCAGACGCTTGTGGTTCACCTCTCCTTCGTAGTTGCCCTCATCCTCGTAGTACTTCCGGGCTAGGCCAGGGTAGGGTGGGTCAGCATACGCGATGCATTTCGGCGCCGACTGCGACACCTCGAGGCTCACGCGACACCGAAAACGATACGCCGACTGCCGGCATTTCTTCGAGCAGTATTTCTGTCGGTCGCTTATGGGTCCGTCACACCACTGGCATTTCTTGCTCATCTACTACTCACCGTCGCCTCCTGCTGGCGTTTCCTCCCACCCTAGGTCTTGTCGATGCTACTAAACAAACCCCATATTAGATTCCACACACACCCATTTTTCTTTTCCATGGCGTTGATAGGTTTCGCCGTGTAAAGGTCCGTACATTACGACCTGCCAATCGTGATTTGGATCTTTTGCCGCCAACTTTTCAGCATTTGCAAAAGTGAAAAATTCGTCGTTGTGCTTTCTTGAATAGTTCTCACCGGCAACAACTTCTCTACCATCGCACAAAAGGGACGCGGTTCCGAACACATTCGCGATAATTTTATCCATACTGGCTTCATACTCTGCAGTAGAGCAATTTAGACATCCAATATGCAGTTCACCTTTTTTAATAGGTGCCAATTTTTTCCATTTTTTGGTGTTCATCACTCCTCCTTATTAGAACCGCCGCCCCGCGATAGACGGGGAGGATTGCCTACCACGGGGCGGCTCGGGTTGGATCGGCGGGTCATTCGCTGGCCTCTTGTTCTATATCTTTTACACGATCAATGTTTTTGCGAGTCTGATCGAGTGTGTTTTGTAACACTCGCAGCTGCTCCTCAACCTCTTTGATGCGCTGCAGGCATTGCAGCTCACGCCATTTTAGGATGTCAAGCCGAGACTGTATGTTTTTAATCTTGCTCATTGTCTCCACTCCTCAATATCGGGCTGAGGAGGCACATATTTAGTGCATTCCTCACAAAGGTAGTGTCCGTCGCCGTAACAGTCCCCGCCACCTGGATTTCCCATCTCGAAATGTTCGCATGGATTTTCTGGATCCCGCTGTCCGTTCACTCCGACCGGACCTGTCTCGTCATGTCTCCACTCCGGTATGCGCGGGCCCCATGCTCCTTGCATCTCGTCGACCAGATGTTTTCTGCCGTCAAAGAATGTCACCAGATATCCGTTTTCTGGATGCACGCCAAATTCCCAAGTTATTTCCAGCATTTTTTTTCGCCTATATGGTGTCAAATACCATTGGTAACATGGCTCAGTTGGTTTCTGGTGTTTCATTTCATTGCCTCTCACGGTTCGCTTCCTCTTCGATGAGTTGTTTTAAATAGTTGCAATCCATTGGAGTTGCCTTTTTAAAATCGATTTTCTTTTGGCCTTTTTTGCAGAGTCTTTGCAGGTTGTCCTCGTAATTCTCATCACCATAGAATCCCTTCGCCGCCGCTATCACGCGCGTTTGGTGTGCGGTGAGGTTGTCGGTGTCGGTGTCGGTGTCGGCATCCGTGTCCGGGGTAGCGAGCTTCTCAGCGGGCTTTAAATCCTGTCTTTTCTTCAGGTTGTCGGTGAGCTCGTTGAGATTCTCAGGCGGTTTCTCGTCCGGTTCGTCCTGGTTGTCACTCACCACATTGGCCCATGTTGTCTTTCCATCTTTGATCTTCTTGTAGAGTTTACGGAGTTCGCCGATCTGCGCCGGGGATGCCGAACCGACCGAATGACCGAGCAACTCCTTGATATCGGACGGCTTCACGCCGAGCTCTACAAAGGCGTCGAGCATATCCCGCGTGGCCTTCTCGGGATCCTTCACCACTTCCTTCCCGTAGCGCTTGGCTAGGAGCTTCTCTCGGCACTCGGCTTGGATATCACCGGGGAGGAGGCGAAGGATGCCATTTCGGATCGCTTTACTGATTTCCGCGTTCTGCTTTTTTAAGACGTCGGGATCGGTGGCGTAGACGAGATAGACCGGTTCACCACTGGAATTCATGCGCATCGAAATAGACTCCTCACCGTCCCACAATTTCTTTTTTTCGCGTGTTTTTTTAACAACGATCTGAGTTGGTATCGACACATTGGATTCCAGGTCGAAAACTTCAACGGCAATGATGCGCTGTTGGTCGTCCTCCCATATGATCGATGATCGACAATCGAGGTTCCCCATCGCCCGCAGGGCCTCCTCAGCGAATCGGATCGACAGTCCCTCGACTCTCGTTTGACCAAACGTTAAACGAAACATCGCCGAGCCAGGTCGGGGGGTTTCCCACAGATCGGAGTCTGCAAACCCGGGCCGCTCGATGGCCGCGAGGAGCTTTATTCTGACGTCATTCCAGTCGCGCGGTCGCTTCATGGCGACGATGAGCCGAGCCTCGACGATTGCTTTTTCTCGTGCCGCGAGAACGGCCTCTACGGTCGATCCTGTTGCCTGGATCGACTGTTGGAATTCGTTGGTAGTTACCAGTTGGTTTGTATTGGTATCGTTCATTGGTTTCTCCTCTAATTAACCTTTTCAATTTTGAAATCATGGTCCGCAACCCGCCCAATGAAAGCCTGTGCATCGGCGTCTTTCAGCTCCTCCACCATCACCCCGAATGAGTTCGAGTCGAGGGCCTCGGCGCCGTCGACGAAAACGATCTTGAACCGAGAATTCTGCAATCGCAGACAAGAGATCTTCGTCGCGATCTGGATGCGCTGCGCGGTGTTGAGTTGGTCCCACTTGACACCATTGACGGTGATTATGTTGTCGGTGATGTCCAGGCCAGGGACGGGGAGATCGGAACACATGGCCGCCTTGTAGTTGTCGAGGATCTCCAGGGCATCCGAGAGCCGCTTGGAGAGCTGCTCCAGGTCGTCGGCCTCCTGTTCGGCCTTGTCAGCCTGCTCGTGGAGCGTTCGTATTCTGACCTCGTCCTTTTCCTGCTCTCGCATGGTCGAGACGACGTCTTGGAGCTCGATGATCTCGTCGGTGAGCTCGTTCACCTTGGCGAAGGCCTGCTCGCGTTCTGTATCCGCCTTGACCGCGGCATCCTCGCTAGCCGCATGATGATTCGAAATTTCGTCTCCGATCTCCTCACGCTTCGCGTTGAGTTTCCGCTCCAACTCCGCCGTGAGCTCCAAGCGGTAGTTGTCGAGTTCGGCCTGTTTCTCCCGTTTGAACTCGTCGTGGACCGCGTCGATAGTCCTCATCGCAGTTTGATGGGTCCTGTTGGCGCTTTCGGAGAGCAGAATCTTCTCTTCTTTGAGCTCAGATAGCTCCGCCTCTTTCTCGGCGAGCCCCTCCACGGTCGGGATCTCGGCTGGCACGCTCCGCCGAGTCTGATCGCAGTGGGCACGCTTCTGTTTCTCGTCCTTGTTGACCCCCGTGCGTGTCTTGAAAATGTGGTCCCGGTGCATTCTGATTTCGATCAGAGGATGGAGCCCCGCGGGGACCGGCTCAAAATCTTCCGGGTCGAGCCCGAGCTTCTGCCAGAGCTCGCCGGCATCGTACTCGAGGTCGATCGCCTCAAGGATGAACTGTACGCGATCCTTATCCCGGCAGGTGAGGAATTGCATGGGGTTGTTGAGCTTGCCATCGAAGAGGCTCTTTAGGAACTCGGCCGGTTTCGGCTGCTTCTCGAACGCTGCCGAGTCCTCTACCTGCTTTCGAACATCCAGCCGGTTCTCGTTTTTATGGGCGAGTACCTGTCCTAGTTCGTCATCCTCAAATGTCAAGGCGATCTCGGCTTTCTCCTCCGGGTCTGCGTCGACGTTTCTGATTTCGGAGAGGGAGCCCCCTTCCATTAGATTCTGGAGTCCACGGAGCGCAGAGGATTTTCCGGTGCCGTTCCTCCCGGACAGAACAGTCACGCTGCCGGGCTCCATGCTGAACTCATCCATTCCGAGTACATTTTTGAACCGTATTTTTGAGACCTTCATAATTTTTCTCCTATCGGAACCGCTGGTGCCGTAGCACCCGGTACTCGATTCCGTCGTTTCGTTTCGTTGTCCTGAGCGTCAGATAGGATCCGTCCGGGAGAGCCCCAAACGACGCCTCACCAAGCACGGCCCGCAACCTTGCCTCGAGCTCACGGGACCGCTCCTCCGATGCGTCACGAATGCCCCTGGCCTTCTCCCACTCCGTCACCACCACAGCCACCGCTGGATCGTCGAGCAATATCGTCTTACCGTCCTCGTTGGCGTAGAGCCGTTTGATTGGCTCCAGAAACCTATGGCAGGTCGGGGGAGGGGGATCCAGGCACTGGACGCGCTGCCAGAACTCCTCGAGCACTGGAAAAGCCGCGTCAAGGAACTCATCGTTGCGTAGTTGGTCATACCACCGGAGTTTCACACCACCGATGAGCCCCGTCATCGACCCCCACGCAGCCCCGCAGCAATGGATCTGGATTTGGTTCTGCACCTCGACGTTGATGGGGATGTCTTCATTCCACTGACGGTCCCAAATCGAGGCTACAGCTTTGATCTCCAACGGGCCGTTCGTCGGGATGTCGTCTGGTGCCGGCATCGACTCTGACCCCCAGGTGATTCGGTCCAGGGTGACACCGAGCCATGGTATATCATGGTGGCGCTGGATCTCGGTGGCACCAACGCTCCCCACGTCCCGCCCTGTTTTCCGCTCGTAGATGCGCCCGATTGGGTCCTCAAGTGCATGACCAATAAAAAAGACGTCCTTGTCCTCGTTGGAGTAACCGCGCACTTTGTCGACGTACACATCCAATGGGCCACGGCGCGGGTCGACACCAATCACGGCCGGAACCTCGGAACCACCAAGAACCGCCCGCTTTTCCTGGAGCCAGTCTTCGATCACCCTCATGACGCCATCCCTGCATAGAGCTCGCGCCCAGTGTCGTCGAGGTCGGCGGCGTCGACATAACGTCGATCCCCGTCGCATAGATCGCAGCGTCTCATCTCCCCTCCGCTGCCAGCCGAGCTTGCGACGATGTGCAGTAGCCGCACGCAAACGATCCACACTGAGAGTGTATGATCGCATCGTGCCAATAAAACGCGCATCTGTGGTGCTGCAACGGCGGGGCCTTGCAGTACGCTAGCATGCTGTGAGGGATCGGCTCGCGGTAGTTGATGGGTTTTGATTTTTTTGTCATGTCAGACTCCATTGTGCACCTCCAGGGTGCCAATAAACCCATGCACGCATCGTGCCAAAACGCAAGGCCACGAGATTATTTGATTTTGCCCATAGTGACTGGATGCTGTTTTGCAGATGTGAAACATTGATTTAGCAGATATGGCTATTTTTTCTAATGATTACGCGCATATGCAGATGTGATAGCAGTTTTGCAGATGTGAAAGCGAGATTACAACCACAATGTACACCGCTTGACACTACTCTAATAATATCAATGACTTATACAAGTGGTGTCTTTTGGCATGCTGATTGCATTAATTTAGGGCATGGAGGCAACGACAACAAAGGAGAGGAAAATGAAAATATCTGATGCAGAACTAATGCGACTCTGGCGGGAAGGCAATGATCAAGGTCATGGATATGCGATCGGGG
>Ga0307430_1002283_pt1 | contig 12925 bp, 8 predicted proteins | sample SalMarWE160130MG_FD_202159 | JGI IMG/M metagenome (GOLD analysis project Ga0307430, IMG submission 202159) | Salt marsh sediment microbial communities from the Plum Island Ecosystem LTER, Massachusetts, United States - WE1603-130 | ecosystem: Environmental > Aquatic > Marine > Intertidal zone >... | reverse complement strand
GATGGAATGGGGAATTCTGCCCCCGAAGTTTCTATAGAGAAAATTGTCCGAGGAGTAGGTGCAGGTTTAGTTAAGACTATTGACCCGGTTGATTTAAAAAAGACAGAAGAAATATTTAAGGAAGCCCTCCAATTTAAAGGCGTGGCAGTAGTTATTACCAAACATCCTTGTGCCATAATTACTGATGCGGAAAACAGGAAAAAAGGTATAAGTATCAAATATACCATTAACCAGGAAGAGTGCAGCAAGTGTTTAATCTGTGTGAAGAATTTTACCTGTCCGGCTATTTATATAGAAAAAGATGGTTCTGTTAATATCAACTCATTATTATGTGATGGTTGTGGAGTTTGTGCCCAGGTATGTCCAAAGAAAGCGATAGAGGTGAAAAAATGAAAAATAAAAATATCTATAAAATTCATCTTATTGGAATAGGGGGTCAAGGAACTATAAAGGCTTCTACAATTATAGGAGAAGCAGCGATGAAAAAAGGCTTGAATGTGGTGATGAGTGAAGTTCATGGAATGGCTCAAAGAGGTGGCACAGTAATAACCGAACTTAAAATTGGTGAAGCACAAAGTCCTTTGATTGAAGAGGGAGGAGCGGATTTATTGATTGCTTTTGAACCGGCAGAAGCTCTAAGATCTTTAAATAAAGTAGGTAGAGATTCTTTTGTTATAGTAAATAGTTCTACCATTGTACCCTTTACTGTTTCACTCGGTATTTCAGAATATCCTGAGCTATCTTCTGTCTTTGAAGAATTGAAAGCTAAAATAAATAATTTATTAGTGGTTGATGCCCAGAAAATAGCTAAAGAAGCAGGAAGTATTATCTCGGAAAATATGGTTTTACTTGGAGCGGCAGTTGCTACTCCTGAATTTCCTATAGATAAGGATTTAATTATTCAGTCTATGAAGGAAAACTTACCACCTAAAAGTATTGAAACTAATTTAAAGGCTTTTGAAAATGGGTTTGCGGAGGGGAAAAAAGGAGGGAAGAGTATTGGAATTTAATAGTAATCTGAAAAAAATAAAACCTTCAGGCATAAGAAAACTGTTTGATTTAGCTCAAGGAAAAAAAGATTTAGTCAGTTTTGGGATAGGGGAACCCGATTTTGTCACCCCTTCCCATATTCGGGAGGCAGCTAAAAAGGCCTTGGATGAGGGCTACACTCGTTATACTCCCAATTTAGGGTTTCCGGAGTTTAGAGAAGCCTTAGCTAATAAATTAAAACAGAAGAATAAAATATCGGTTACACCTGATGAAGTATTAGTAACTTCCGGGGGTACAGATGCCTTGTTCTTTGCTTTTTACACTCTTATTAATCCAGAAGACGAAATAATTATTCCTGATCCTGGTTTTGTGACTTACGAATCCCAGGTATATCTTACTGGAGGGACACCGGTACATCTTCCTTTACGGGGAGAAAATAATTTTCATCCTGATTTAGAAGAATTGAAAAATTGCATCACCCCCAAAACCAAGGCTATCCTCCTGAATTCTCCCAGTAATCCTACCGGAGCTGCTTTTAAAAAAGAAGAATTATTAGCAATTACCGAGATAGCAAAGGAAAAAGATTTATTCATAATCAGTGACGAGCTTTACGAAGATATAGTATATGATAGTAGAGAACATATAAGTATTGCTTCTTTGCCCGGGATGAAAGAAAAAACTATTAGTATATTTGGTTTTTCCAAGAGCTATGCTATGACCGGATGGAGATTGGCTTATCTTTCTGCCCCACCTAATATAGTAAAAGAAATAGCGAAACTGTTACAAAATAGTTCCGTATGTGCAAATTCTATAGCTCAGAGAGCGGGTCTGGCAGCAATCCAGGGTTCGCAGGATTGTGTTAAGGAGATGTTTACCGCTTACAATGAAAGAAGAAACGTTCTAATTAAAGGACTAAATGAAATTAATGGATTGAGCTGTTATGCACCCGAAGGAACTTTTTACGCTTTTGTAAATATTAAAGACACAGGAATGACCTCTAAAGAACTATCTACATATCTCTTAGAAAAATGTAAAGTAGTGACTGTTCCCGGCACTGCCTTTGGTGCGCAAGGAGAAGGCTATATCCGCTTATCTTTTGCTACTTCCTTGGAAGATATTAAAGAAGGAATAAAGAGAATAAAGAAGGGAATAGAAAGAATAAATTAGTATATAGTATTTAATTAGCGTATAGTGTACAGCGGGTAGCGTATAGGCGCGGGGAATAATTGCGGGAAAAAATACAAATGCTAAAAGCGAAAAACCATATTTCAAAATTTAAAGCTTTTTACATGAAGTATTTTTTAGAGTAGGGGTCGGATTTATCCGACCCGAATATCCTGGAATTTTTTTTACGGTCTCGATGAATCGATTCCTTACGTACTCTACGCTATACGCTCTACGCTAAAATGCGAGATACGATTCACGAGATGTGAGATACGGTTTTCTTTACTATATACTAAATACTAACGACTAATTTGAATGGAGGAAAATATGAAAGAAAATATTTTAGTAATCAATCCCGGTTCAACTTCTACCAAAATAGCAATATTCAATCAGGAAGGCAAGGAGAATTTTAAGGAGAGTGTCTCTCATTCTACAGAAGAAATTTCCCAATTTCATTCTATTATAGATCAGGCTCCAGAAAGAAAAAAAATAGTGTTAAGGGTATTAAAGAAGCACAATATCAATTTAAGTTCCTTTAAAGCGGTTATAGGACGAGGGGGAATATTAAAACCGTTAGAAGCTGGAACCTATACTGTAAACAATAAACTTATAGAAGATTTAAAAAATTCTCCCAGAGAACACGCCTCTAATTTAGGAGGAATTATTGCCCGTGAAATAGCTGAAGAAATTGATGTTCCTGCCTATATTGCTGACCCTGTCTCTGTTGATGAATTTACCGATATTGCCCGGATATCAGGGATAAAAGGGATAGAAAGGGAATCCCTGCTCCATGTTTTAAATATCCGAGCTAATGCTTTCCGTTACGCTCAAGAGCAAGGGAAAAAACTTGAAGAACTAAATCTTATTGTAGCCCATCTAGGTGGAGGGATATCTATTGCTCCGATTGAAAAAGGAAAAATTGTGGATGTAAATAATGCTAATGACGGAGGACCTTTTTCACCCGAGCGAACTGGCGCCCTCCCCAATAAGGCTCTAATCCATCTTTGTTATTCCGGTAAATATTCAGAAAAAGAGTTAATCAAGTATATTACTCATCAGGGTGGACTTGTCTCTCATTTAGGGACCAATGATGTGAGAGAAGTAGTGAAAAAAATGGAGCAAGGAAATGATTATGCTAAACTTGTTTTTGAAGCAATGTGTTATCAAATTGCCAAAGAAATTGGAGCAATGGCTACAGTATTAAAAGGAAAAATTGAAGCAATTGTTCTTACCGGAGGCATAGCTCATAACGAAATTTTAGTAAACAAGATAAAAGATCGTACAGGTTGGATAGCTCCGATTGTAGTTTATCCGGGAGAAGAAGAGATGAAGGCATTGGCCCAGGCAGTCATAAGGGTGTTAAATGGAGTGGAGAAAGCAAAAATATACTCTTAAAATAAAATTTAATCTGTGTAATCATAAATTTAAATCTGTGTAATCTATGGTAGTAATCTGTGCATAGGAGGTTTACAAATGATAAAAAGCTTTAAAGAATTATTTGCTAATCTAAAAACTAAAGGAAGAGAAAAAATTGTCGTTGCCGGCGGAGAAGATATTGAAACCCTAAAAGCCCTAAAAGATTGTTACGACTATGGATTTGGAGAAGGAATTCTGGTAGGAGATAAAGCGGAGATAGAGAAATGCATCTCTATATTAGGGAAAAGCGATTTCATAAAAGAGATTATCGAAGCAAAAGATGATGAAGATAAAGCTCGAAAGGCAGTAGAAAAAGTAAAAGAAGGAGGTACACTCCTTAAAGGGAAGGTAAAGACCGCTACCCTGTTAAAAGCAGTGTTGAACAAGGAGTGGGGTTTAAGGACTGATAAAATTGTCAGTGATGTTTTTATCTTTGAAGATAAAAGAGAAGGAAATTCCAAATTGGTATTGATGAGTGATGGGGGAGTAAACCTAAAACCGGATGTAAAGACTTTGATTGCAATTATAAATAATGCCGTTGAAGTTGCCCTTAAACTGGGGATAAAGACTCCCAAAGTTGCCCTGCTGGCTGCGGTGGAAACCATAAATCCTGATATGGAAGAGACCATCAAGGCAGGGATGATTTCCAAAATGAATGAAAGAAAGCAGATTACCGGTTGCATCATAGATGGACCGCTGGCCTTAGATAATGCTATTTCAGAATTTGCTGCCCAGAAAAAAGGCATCACCTCACCGGTGGCGGGTAAAGCAGATATTTTAATTGTTCCTGATATTGCCGCCGGAAATATCTTTGGCAAAGCACTTACTTATTATGCCAATTACCAGGTAGGACATACACTGGTGGGAACAAGGTCTCCGGTAATAATACCCTCCCGGGCAGATAAAAGTGATATGAAATTAAATTGTATTGCCCTTTCTATCTTGTGTAGTAAATAAGCAGGTTTAATTTTAGCTTTGCCAGAGTCATTTTCACATCTTATATCATTCCCTTGAAATTTGTGCCCGCGAAAGCGGGAATCCAGTATTTCTTTGCACCAAAGGATCGTTTTATTTCGTACTATTTGAGTGCAAATAGTAAAAACCCCAAGTGCAATTCTAGAAAAAAGTCATGTCAAGCATAAAGACCATGATATTTTATATTTTTAATCCTATTTTTTTGTTATTATATTGTCAGAAGAACCGTCCCCTTGACAATCCTTGTATATTACTTCCAATTGTGGTAACATTTACGTTTGCATGTTCAATGCAATTTTACAAAGTAATAAATAAAAGGAAATCAAAATATGGAAGCTGTAAAAATAAGAAATATCGCCCTTATTGCCCATGTAGATCATGGTAAGACCACTCTGGTAGATGCTATGTTAAGGCAGAGCGGCACCTTTCGGGATAACCAGGTGGTAAAAGAAAGGGTAATGGATTCTAATGATTTGGAAAGAGAAAGAGGGATTACCATCCTTTCTAAAAATACCTCAATCCATTGGCAAGGGGTAAAGATTAATATCGTAGATACTCCCGGTCATGCAGATTTTGGGGGAGAAGTTGAAAGAATCTTGAGAATGGTTAATGGAGTTCTTTTAATTGTAGATGCCTTAGAAGGGCCTATGCCTCAAACTCGATTTGTCCTGCGTAAAGCTATGGAATTAAATCTTATTCCCATAGTAGTCATTAACAAAATAGACAGGCCCAATGTCCGTCCTGCTGAAGTTTTAAACGAAATCTATGACTTATTTATTGAATTAGGGGCTAACGATAAGCAGATAGACTTTCCGGTTATCTATACTTTTGCCCGTTCGGGTTTTTCCGGTTTTTCTCCTGATTCTTTAGAGGATAATTTAATACCTCTTTTTTCAACTATTTTAAAATATATACCTGCTCCTTCGGTGGAATATAATTCTCCTTTACAATTATTGATTACCAATCTTGGCTATGATGATTATGTGGGGAAGATAGCAATTGGACTTATTAGTCGAGGAAAAATTCAGGAGGGAGAAACAGTCACTTTAATAAAGCGGGATAAAAGTCAGGTATCTAGTAAAGTAGTAAAACTTTATCTTTTCGAAGGATTAGAAAGAAAAGAAGTAAAGAGAGCTGATGCCGGAGAGATTGTGGCTATAGCGGGAATTAGCGAAGCTAATATTGGAGAGACAATAGCTTGCAAAGAAAAACCTGAGGTCTTATCTAAAATAAAAATAGATGAACCTACTTTGACTGTAGATTTTACTGTTAATGATAGCCCTTTTGGTGGTCGGGAAGGAAAATTTGTCACCTCTCGCCATTTAAGAGAGCGTCTTTTTAAGGAAGTTGAAACCAACGTGAGCCTTAGAGTTGAAGAAGCAGAATCAACAGATACTTTTCATGTTTCAGGAAGAGGAGAGCTTCATCTTTCGATTCTTATTGAAAAGATGCGTCGAGAAGGGTACGAATTTCAGGTTTCTAAACCAAAGGTTATTTTTAAAAATATTAAAGGAGCGAAATGTGAACCCATAGAACTTATGACCTGTGATATTCCTAAAGATAGCTTGGGAGTAGTTATGGAAATTTGCGGAAAGAGAAGGGCGGAGTTGGTTAATATGGTTGAATTTTCTTCTGATCAATTGCGGCTTGAATTTGAAATTCCGGCCAGGGGACTGATCGGTTTTCGGGATGAATTTCTTACCAAGACAAAAGGTAAAGGAATAATGCATCATATCTTTCTTAATTATCAGCCATACAGGGGGCCTATCCCTACTCGTTCTCGGGGAGTATTAATTGCCTTCGAAAACGGAATAACCAGTACCTTTGGTCTTCATAATTCTCAAGGGAGAGGAACGTTATTTGTATGCCCGGTTACAGAAGTTTATCAGGGAATGATCGTAGGAGAAAATAAGAGAAGTGATGATATGGAAGTTAATGTATGCAAGAAAAAGCACGTTACCAATATGCGTGCAAGTGGTTCCGATGAAGCCTTGCGTTTGGAGAAACCCCGTCAGTTTTCTTTGGAACAGGCCTTGGATTATATCCAGGAGGATGAATTGTTGGAGATTACCCCTTCTAATATTCGTCTGAGGAAAAAGCTTTTGGATCATCATTCTCGCCTTCAACGGGTTAAGAGTTTAAAGATAGGTTAATATATAAAAAAGGGGATAGGTAAAACACCTGTCCCCTTTTTTATATTACGCAGGTTTAAGGAAATAATATTTTAATAATCTTTCTAATATCTTCATTTATAACCTGATAAAATATTTCCAACCCGTTGCGTTCACCTTTTATAATTCCCGCAGCTTTTAATTGAGAGAGATGTTGGGATACGGTTGATTGAGGTAAATCAAGGCATTCCTGAATATTAGTTACATTACTCTCTTTTTCTATAAGACCCTTTACAATACACAGTCTTGTAGGATGAGCAAGTGCTTTTAGCAGTTCACTTTTTTGGATAAATTTAGAATTGTTTCTCATATAATCTCCTTGTTTGTTATTATTTATATGAATAAATTAGTATCTGCGGTTTCTGCTGCTGCAAGGTATGAGGCTACTCCCCCAATTTCTATACCATTAATGAGTTCTTCTTCCTTAATGCCCATCAAACCCATAGACATGCTGCAAGCAACCATTTTTATTCCTAAATTTTTAGCTTGTTCTATCATTTCTTCCAAAGAATATACATTGTTTTTTTTCATAATATATTTTATCATCTTTCCGCCCAATCCGCCCATACTCATTTGGGAAAGTTTTAGTTTTTTAGAGCCTTTAGGCATCATCATTCCAAACATACGTCCCAAAAAATCTTTTTTAACTTTTTGTCCTATAGGTTTTCTTAAGATATTTAATCCCCAAAATGTAAAGAACATAGTCACTTTTCTTCCCATTGCTGCAGATCCATTGGCAATAATAAAGGAAGCAATGGCTTTATCCAAATTATCACTAAAGATTACGAGTGTTTTATCATTTCCCGTATTATTTACATTATTTAACTCCTTATTTTCCTGACCTTGATCATTCCTTTTTCTTATCCAGGCCTTAATAACATTTTCTTCTTTTAAGATTTTGATGAGTTGATGACCGGTGCGTTTGCACCAGGATTCCAAATCAGTTCCAAAAGCGGGGTCAGTTGCACTGATTTCCAATATTTCTCCTTCTTTTAATTCGCCGGTTGCTTTATATACCTTTATAATAGGCCCGGGACATTGAAGCCCACAAGCATCCAATTGAATATTGGATTTTATATCCGAATTTTTCGAAGGAAGACTGGCTTTTATATGGTCAGCTTTATCTATTTTTTCATATTCATAAATATCTATATTGGATTGTCTTTGAATAGTAGGGAAATAAGTTTTGTACCCACCACTGAGGTTTTTAATGTTTTCATACCCTTTTTGTTTTAGGATTCTAAAAGCAATATATCCTCTTAATCCTACTTGACAGAAAATAATAATTTCTCGATTTTTAGGAATTTCTCCTATCCTATTTCTTAATTCATCGACAGGGATATTTAATGCCCCTTCAATGGTTCCCAGGCTGAATTCTTCCGGGGTTCTTACATCTATTAAGAGGGCATTTTCATTATACCTACTTTTTAAATCATGCCAGTGAATAATTGCATGGTCTTTTTTGAGAATATTTGATGCTACAAATCCTGCCATGTTTACCGGGTCTTTTGCTGAAGAATAGGGAGGAGCATAAGCAAGTTCCAGTTTCTCTAATTCGTGTACCGTCATTCCTGCTCGTATTGCCGTTGCGAGTACATCTATTCTTTTATCCACTCCTTCATATCCGACGATTTGAGCTCCCAAAATCCGGCCATTGTCTGGGGAAAAAAGCAGTTTGATAGACAAGGGGATTGCGCCGGGATAATATCCGGCGTGATTTGCTGAATGTGTAAAGGATTTTTCATAAGAAATACCATATTTTTTTAATAGTTTTTCGTTATTACCGGTACCTGCCACAGTCATATCAAATACCTTTAATATAGATGTTCCCTGGGTTCCATCGTATTTATCCGATATTCCACAGATGTTATTAGCTACAATTCTACCTTGTTTATTTGCCGGTCCGGCAAGGGGAATAAGGGTAGGCTTACCGCTAATAAAGTCAATGATTTCTACAGCATCACCCACAGCAAATATATCGGGGTCGGATGTTTTTAAATGGCTGTTTACTTTAATGCCACCTCTTTCTCCAATTTCCAATCCTGCCTTTTTAGCCAATGCAATTTCGGGACGCACTCCTATACCAATTAAAATTAGATCTGTTTTTATTTCCCCCCCGCTGGCAAGTTTTACGATAGAAAAATTATTTTGATGCTCAACTTCTTTTATTTGATCATTTAGATAAAATTCTATTCCTTTTTCCTTTAGATGCTGATGGACTAATGTGGCCATTTCATAATCTAAGGGTCCTAATACTTGATCCGCTAACTCCACTATAGTAACAACGGTACCTCTTGCGTAAAGATTTTCAGCAAGCTCCATGCCGATATAACCGGCACCGACTACTACTGCCCTTTTTGGATTAAAATTGTCGATAAATTGTTTTATTTCCAAAGTATCCGGTATATCTTTTAAAGTAAATACATTAGGTGCATCAAATCCTTTAATAGGAGGTTTGATGGGAAAAGCACCGGGGGAGAGGATTAATTTATCGTAACTTTCTTTATAATTTTTCTTGTTTTTAATATCGTAAATATCAACCTGTTTTTTTTTAATATCAATATTTTTAACTTCATTCAAGATTCTTACATCGAGATTAAATCTTTTTTTCATATCTTCTGGTGACTGAACCACCAGGTTTCCCCTTTTTTTAATTACTTCACCAATATAATATGGAAGACCACAATTGGCGTAGGAAATATACTCTCCTCTTTCTAAAATAATTATTTCTGCGTTTTCATCAAGACGTCTCAGACGGGCAGCCGCACTTGCTCCTCCGGCAACTCCTCCTACAACTACTACTTTCATGGCAATTTACTCCTTTCAAGTGAAAAATATCACAATATCCTTATATTACGATATAACGATATAGTTGTCAAGTGGTTAAAGAGTTTATGTTAAAAAGTTTATATGTCCTTGTGAGGAGTGAAACAGTGAAGTCCTCTCGGGTTTTGTTTTATTTATTTTTTCTTTCTAAAAATCCGATAATACCGGATAAAATTACAACAGTAGATAGGAAACAAGCGCCGACACCGATGAACATAGCTGCACCAAGACTACCAAACCCGCGCCAGATGGAAAAGATTAAAGAACCAAAGGCTAACATTGTGGTAAGGGCACTAAGAAGAATAGCCTTTCCCGTACTGGCAAAGATTTTATTTACTTTTCCTTTCTCTTCGCTGCGCCAGCGATGAACTACATGGACTCCATAATCTATACCGATACCAATAATCATTGGCAATCCCATGACATTAACTACGGTAAGTTGCATGCCGGTTAATTTCATTAAACCAACCATCCAGACAAACCCAGCTACTAAAGGTATCATTGCTATTACAGCGTATTTGATTTTGCGGAAATCGAGCCACAAGAGCATAAAAACTACTAAAATAGTCAATAATGCTGCATTTTTTCCGTCATTACCTATTACACTGATAAGTTCTTTCATTACCGGGGGCATACCAGTTACTTTTTCACTTACTCTATCTAAATCGTCAGTAAAACGATTAAGATAATCTATATCCTGCCACATATTTCCTGAAGGGAAGATGGTCATTAAGAATTGAGTCCGATTTCGGTTGGTATATCTATCCAGAATAGATAGAGGAAGGTCCTTAAATTTAATATTTTCTGTGGTAGCCATTTTAAGAGCAGTTTTTTTAAAATAAAGCGCTTCGAATTTTTGAAATTCTTCCAATCCTTTTATCCCTTCTTGTCGGTTATTTTCTAAGTAATTAATAAATTCAGTAATTATGCTTTTTAACTGAGGATTATCGGGATCTCCTACGATTTCGCTACATTTATTATCTACCTTGTCCTGTCCTCCAATAAAAGCCATATCCTGGATTTCCATAATATTCATTTCTAATCTTTCTAATTCTAAAAGCAGTTGGTTAAATTCAGCTTCTGTAAGACCATCTTTTAATGTCGTGCTTGATATTGCTTGATTAATTTCTCGGATAACAGGAATTCGTTTTTGCTGTTCTTCAAAAGATGGTAAATACATAGAGATATCATCAACCAGCGCTACCGATTTTACATTTTTCAGTTTTTTAGCCATTTCTCTTAATTCTTCAATACTATCAGTTAAAAGTAAGGCATAATCCATGCTCAAGTCAAATTTATCCAATATTGTATCCTGCAGGGTGATGGAAGTTAATCCCTTTGGTTCCATGTTCATATAATTATGATCAAAAGATATTTTTGAGGCGGAGACCAGTAAAATAATGGTAATTAGTATTGCGCAAATTAAGGTAGCACTATAACGCCTGGATAACCAGTTGCAATTTTTCCCGAATGATTGGAAGGAAATATCTTTATATGCTGGTTTTGTCTTTATTTTTCCTTCCGCCAATTTCTTTTCCAGGCGGCGTTCCCGCAATACCAGTAGGGAAGGTAGAAAAAGAAAAGTAACTATTAATATAGCAAGAAGACCGGTGCTGCTAGCAATACCCATTTCTTTCATTCCACGCGAAGAACTGATAACCAAAGCAAGGAAAGCAGCGCAAGTTGTTAAACCGGCGGTTAATATTCCTTTTCCGCTTTTTAGAAAAGTCTCTTCCATAGCTATATTAATCGGTTTTCCCATAGAACGGCATTCAGTGAAGATAGAGATTATATGTATTGAAAAATCAATTCCCAATCCGATTAAGATTACCACCATCATTGAAGTCATAATATTCAAGCTCTTAACCAGGATGGCGGTCAGTCCGATTGCCCAAATGAGTCCGATCGCTAAATTCAGAAGGGCAAAGAGGGGAGCAGCCCACATTCGAAAAGAAAGAATTAATAAAATTAAAATAGCAATAAAAGCAAATATACTGGTATAACCCATACTTTGCTCGCTATAAACCATTTCATCCCGACCCAGAGGAATCATTCCGGTGAGCCCTGCCTTTACTTCCGGATAATCTTTTAGAACTTTGTCAATTACTTTTTGAATGGTATCTGTTCCGGAAATCATCTTGCTTATATCTGTCATGCTGAAATTAGGGATAACATTTATAATAAGAGCTTGTTTATCATAAGATAATAGATAGGGTTCTCCCAGTAATAATTTATCAATAGCTTTTTGAGCTTCTTCCGGAGAGTGGATTTTTCCGGAAGAATAATCTTTCATTACCGAAATCAGATTGGAGATGCCATCTAAAACAATTATAGTATTGTCTTCTTTCTCTCGAGTAGAAATAGACTCTTCTTTGCCAACATATTCCTTTTCGAAACTATTATTTATATTAGTTAGTAGTGGGACTAAATTGGGGTTTTGGTATAACTCTTTCATATTTTGCAAATCATCAGCTTTGACCAGCATTAGACCATGTTCGCGGATAAAATCTACATCTTGTTTGTAATCAATTCGTTTAGCATAAAGTTTTCCATCCTTTGGGTCGGTTGCCAACTTGATTTGAGGAACAACTGCTTCAGTAAAAGCTTTTATTTTTTCTTCTTCACCTTCAACTACTACTATTATATTAGTAGCCGTTACAAACTCATTTATTACTTTATTGTACTGTATTGTCTTTTCACTCTTCGTAGGGAGCAAATCAGTCCATCGCATGCTCTGTTTTAATTGTGAGGCAAAAGCGCCCATTATCATAGTGATTATAACTACCATAATTACCATCTTCCAGGGATGTTGAGCATGCAGTTTGGCTAAAGCTTTTAAAATATTATCTCTCATAATTTATCTCCTTTGCAAATTTCTTTCAGTGAATAGACTGTCATCTAATTCTACATTGTATTTTATTTCGAGCATTTCTATACTTGTCTGAGAGTTTTCCTGTTTATTATACATTACCATTTTTGTGGCTGTAGGAATACCGTCTATTTCCTTGATATTATATTGAATCAGTGTTTTTAATAAAAGTTCAGGATTTTCCGCATCATAATAATTTATGACTACCGGGTAAAAATTGTCTTTGATTATCCACATAATCAAACGGGAATAACCGGATTCAATACCTTCTTTTTTTTCTGTGCCAAGTTTTTTACTGCTGAAATCTTCAATAAAAGCATCACTTGCCCCGGTGTCTTCATAGGAAAAATCGCTTCCTTCCATCTTTTGGCTTTTAGAATTGGTGGCGAGTTTGCGTATTCGTTTTGTACGGGGGAAATACATCCAAATATCATCAGCATGGTTGAGCATCAAGATGGCTTGTCCTTTTGCCCGTTTAGGTTCGACGTAGCGCATTAGATTTTTTTCACCCTTA
>Ga0307430_1002282_pt1 | contig 12928 bp, 7 predicted proteins | sample SalMarWE160130MG_FD_202159 | JGI IMG/M metagenome (GOLD analysis project Ga0307430, IMG submission 202159) | Salt marsh sediment microbial communities from the Plum Island Ecosystem LTER, Massachusetts, United States - WE1603-130 | ecosystem: Environmental > Aquatic > Marine > Intertidal zone >... | reverse complement strand
ATGATCCCGATGGAGCATTCTTCCGATGCCGCGCATGCTTTCATGACCGCGCAAAAAGAATTCGATTTTTTCCCGCTCATAGAGGGTGAGTTCTTGTCCTCGCATAGGGGCATATCCTCGCTGGATATGTCCCAGAGGGCAATTCACTGGTGTTTTGAAAGGATCGAAGGGTGGTGCATTGAGGATAGAATGCGGGACATGGCAGTTCACATTGACGAGCCTTGACAAGAGGGGGGGCGGCACTTCTTTGCCGCCCCCTCCGTGTATTCCATATTGACATAATACTCCGCTATTGCTAAACATTTCATACAATCGGCCATTCACAACTGATTTATCCTCTCTTTAAGGAGAAGGCACATGTCAAAGCCAATCGGAACCCCTGCTGCATTGGAAGTTGATCTTTCATCGGTCAGGAAGAAACTCGATATTATCGACCCATTCATCCTTGCGCTCATCGCACACAGAAATAACGTGGTCGTGCGGGATGTCGCGCTCGTCAAGTCGCGTGACGCACGACCGCAAATAGTTCAGCTCGAACGAGAGAATCAGCAAATGGAATACACGAGGAGCGTCATCGCGCCTGCCCTCGGCCTCAATCCGTTTTTCGCGGGACAAATCCACTATTCCATTATCCGCGAATCCTGCAAATTTCAGGATGAAATGGTTCAGTCGCAATCCTGTTCCTCTCTACCCTTGAACGGCGACGCTCCGGACGTTGTTGCTCGCAAACTCCGTGAGAACCTGCTGGAACTCACGAAGACGGCCGCGCCAACGTATGACGCGGACTACGATAAGGCCTCCCTCGCGACGCAAATGCTGAATGCGTACGAACGGGAGATCATCGTCCGAACCGCCAACGGAGCGGGAGAAGCAAAAAAGGCGTATGACCTCGGTTGCGCAACCGGCCGCATTGCGAGGCAACTGATTTCATGTTTCGAGGCGGTCGTCGGTATTGATGTGAGTCCCGATATGATCGCTCAAGCGGAAGAGCTCGCGGGCGGTCAGTCATCACGCATGGCCTATCTCTGCGAGGATCTCGAATCCGGCTTGAACGCGGAAGAACGATCCGCAGACTACGTCGTGATGAATATGGGAACGGCGAGCGACATTCGCAAGATCGAAGAACTCCTGCGTAGCATCCGAGACGTGCTTCGCAAAGACGGCCGCTTCTACCTGTCGTTCTACAACGCGGGCGCAGTCATGTACCAGGCGTTCATCCCCTGGCCCCTGCCGCTCGCGGCGAGCTACAACCACGTGTTCAACTACCTGAACGTCGGAGGTTACGCGATCTATGCGAAACGGTACACCAAGGCTGAACTTGAGGATTTGATTTGCGGCGTAGGAGGCCTTTCGCCCACGGAATGGTACAGCTATCCCACGATCGCTTCCCTGCTTCCGAACGAAGCGCTTGCAAGCGCGGAAGTGCGCCAGATCGTCCGGCTCGCGGATGAAATGCTTTCTCCCAAAATGGAGGGTGCGTACATCATGGTCGCGGGTCAAAAAACCTAACGTGTATTGAAGCCCGTTGCTTTCTTACTTTATGCCCGCAGTCCAAAAATAACTGCGGGTATTGCTTTTTATTCAAATAATTACACCGCGTCATATCTTCTCCAGCGTATATCCGTCCTTTCCGTCAAGGACGGTCCAGCCTTTCCCTTCAAGTTCTTCACGCATCCGATCAGATGTGTCCCAGTCCCCGCTCTTCCTGGCGTCCCAGCGCGTGTCCGCCAGTTTTTTAATGTCGACCGGTACCATGAGGGGCTTTGATACGCAGACATCAAGCCCCAGGCCAAGAATCTTGTCCATGAAGAGCAGCGACGTCGCTTTACCGCTTGAGGGGTATTCGGAATCTACGAGCTTCCAGAGCACGGCGAGCGCTTCCGGCGTATTCAGGTCGTCTTCGATCGCGTTCCTGAAATGCGTTTCAAATTCCGACAAACCTCCGTTCGGCTTCTTCCATGTCCGGACCGTTCGTCGAAGCTTATCGAGCGCATGCTGCGCGCCTTCCAGCGCTTCCCACGTAAAATTTTGCTTGCTCCGGTACTGGGCACCCAAAAAGAAGTACCGCAGGGCGAGCGGATCTATCACCTTCTCACGCAATTGGTCTATCGTATACGTATTCCCGAGCGATTTGCTCATCTTCTTGCCGTCCACGGTTAAAAATTCCACATGCATCCAGTGGTTTACGTACGGCACTCCATACGCCGTTTCGCTCTGTGCGATTTCGTTTTCGTGGTGCACGGGAATGTGGTCCACGCCGCCCGCATGGATATCGAAGGGCTGTCCAAGCTCCATGCGGCTCATGGCCGAACATTCCACGTGCCAGCCCGGGAATCCCTTTCCCCAAGGACTTACCCATTCCATCTGCCTCGTCTGTCCCTCGGGTGAAAACTTCCATAAGGCGAAGTCCGCCGCGTTGCGCTTTTCCGGATTTGCTGAAACGCGCGCCCCTTCCTTTTTCTCTTCGAGCTTCTGACCTCCGAACCGGCCGTACGAAGGATATTTCGACGTATCAAAATAGATGCCGTCGCTCGTGCGATATGTCACGCCCTTGTCTTCCAACGCCTTAACGAGCTCAATCTGCTCCTCAATGTGATCCGTTGCCTTTGGCATCCTCGTGGGCAGCAGGATGTTCAATGCCCTGATATCTTCCGTAAAGAGGTCGGCGTACTCTTTCGACACAACCCACGCATCCCTCCCGGCGTCGCGCGCGGCCTTCTCCAGCTTGTCTTCCCCCTCATCCGCATCGTCCGTGAGATGCCCCACGTCCGTAATGTTTACGATGTGCTTTACCGTAAAACCTTCCAGAGATTCCAACGTCCGGCGCAGGAGATCCTCCATGACGTACGCGCGAAGGTTTCCGATGTGCGCCCGCTGGTACACCGTTGGTCCGCAAGCGTACAGCCCGATCTTCCCGGGCGTAATCGGCTTTATTTCCTCGAGCTTTTTAGAAGCCGTATTCCAAAGTTTGAGCATGGGAAAGAGTGTACAGGGAGGGTGATTGAACGTCGAGATGCTAGAAAAACAAAAGATGCCCGGCGAGAAGCAAGGCATCTTTAGATAAGAAAGAAAAAAGTTCGTTACGGCGTGCAATGGATCCTCGCGCCGGTCATATCCGCTTCCGCTTGTGCGGCGGCGGGAGACCATCGCCCGGAACCATCGCGTTGAACCGCAATCCCACAGTCGTTGAGATAGGTGAAGTTGGCGGTCAAACCGGTTTGAGCGTCGCCGCATACGCGCAACGTCCCATCAAGCGCGAAGGACGTTCCTCCGCTCACGAAGGTACCGCGGTACGGGTTGCTCACTCGTATGGGATGCCTTGATGGCGTTATCCCGAACGGACAGAGTCCGGACGGAAGGGTTTGAGGTAAGACAGCGTACAGAGCTCCGGAAATACCGGCTACCGGTACAAGGTCCATCTCGATCCACCACGGTTCATCATCTAGCCACACGTAGGCATGCCAGAGTCCGGCCGCGATCTGCGATTGCGGAATGAGTGATCCGTTATAGGAAAACGCATCCATGCGGTAGAACAAACGGCCTTCGTCATCGACGCACAGGATGTTTGTGCTCGAACGAATCGGCTCATAGCACGTACTACAGGCGATGTCCGAAGGATCGCAGACGGGCGTACAGCCGTTATCCGGCGTCCCGTTACAGTCCTCGTCCACGCCATTGCCGCAGATTTCAGCTGAAGGCTGACCCGCAACCGCATCGCAATGCATAGCACCACCCGTACACACGATCGAGCCTGTACGCAGACACGCACCGATGCCGCTCGTGCACGTACCGGAGGAAGGGATGTCTTCATCGACGGCAAAATCGCAGTCGTTATCCATCCCGTCGCACGATTCCTGCTGGCCCGGGCGCCTCGCGGCATCCAGGTCATCGCAGTCATCCCCGCCGCACGTTGCGTTCAGGGAACCATCTCCGTCCACGTCGCACAGGAAGCAACCTTGGTCTTGTATGCAAGTCTCACCTGTTGCACAGGAACCTGTTGTCAGCCAGTGATAACAGGGAATGTCCACCGTCGGCCCAACGCAGGTCGTTACGGTTTGCGCATTCAGACAGCCGATCGTTCCGGCTGTACACTCATCCGTGCAGGTAACCGGGTCAACAGGAGCTGATCCACCGCTTCCCTGATTTGCAGGGGGCGTTGTTACCGGATCTGACGATGGAGTTCCTCCCGTACCCTGGTCAGGTGGAGTCGAATCCGGATCTTCCGGAGCTGTTCCGCCCGATCCTTCTTCAACCGGAGGGTCCGGCGTCGGATCTACCGGCGGTGAGCCTCCAACGCCGTTTGATGGGCTTTCCGTGATCACGACAGCCTCGCCGGATGATCCTCCATTTCCGGCTTCAGAGCTTCCCCCTGAGCCGGTGCTAGGATCTTCTGAAGGAGCGCCGGCTGAACCAATTTCAGGAATCGGTGCGGTGTCCGCAGGTGTCGATTCGTCAGGAATATCATCAGAGCAGTCACCACAAGCCCCGTTGCCAACAAGTCCATCTTCTCCTCCGCCGCTTGAAGAAGCGGAGTCAAAGCAGCTTAGTGCAGCAAGGCACCGTCTTCCGGTGCAGTTTCTTGCCATTTCTTCCGTCAGCATTTGACCATCAATGCCAGCAACAACGTCAAGGTCATTCCAAGTAACGTTCGCTGAAAATCGAGGATCAGAGCCTATTTTGGAGATGTCATAGCCGTAAATATCGGCCGTTGGCTCATTGAATATTGGCAGCCTGACACGACCGTATTCATTGAGCGTCACAACCCACACGGTTGAAACGCCCGGAGCATCCGTCGTAACAAGCGTTCCAGGAGCAAGCCCAAGGAAACCCTTACGACGATAGCCTGACCAGATGGCTATTTCCTGTTGAGTAGTATTACGCCACTCATCCCTGCCTTCGAATGAGAGGTACGCATCGTAGTTGATGAAATCTGCGCGCTCTTGCGTCGCGAGATTCACCAGATAGATTGTACCCGTACGGGCATCTCTATACTCTCGTAGGAACCATGCCGTTTCCATTTCTCCGGCCATCTCTGCGCAACTCAACACGTCATGAGCCGCATTGATCGCACGAACGGTTGAAATACGATTCGCGCGAAGAGCTTCCTCTGACGCGTGGCGGAGCCTCATTGCTCCCGTGTACGCATTTGGATGCGTAACGTAGTAGTATTCGCCATCTACGAGAAGGAGCGTACCTAAGGGATACCACGTAGCACTTGGGTGAGCGGTAAAGCCAGGTCGCGTGACTTCAATGCCGGTATAGCTGGAACCTTGCCACTCTTCATCTATAGCCGTGTTTAAGGCTTCTTCTGTGATGCAGACCATCTCACCATTTTTCCAGCCCGGGTCAAGCATGTAGATGTAACCTCGTCGCTGTGCGTTAGGCGAACTGGAGTCATAGAGTGCATTTTTACAAACGGGTCCATAGCCTACGACAACAACGAAATGAGAGTCTACCACGTTGGGGTAGTCGGCTTGCACGCCATAAACATGCGGACTAACAGCAACGATGATTGGATGATTTGCATCTATTGCACTCTTTACAACGTCGAGATTCACATAAGTGCTTGAACTGTTGTACAAGTGAGTTTCATACCCCAGACTTGACAGGACATTAACTAATTGCTGCCCGTTGGTCCCGTGGAATGAATCATTACTGTACCCGTCGCTCACGTTTCCGCACGCGCCAACTGCTCTGCAAGCGGAGTGAACCGACGGGTAGTTTTCGCAACCCGCAACAATCCCTTGATACTCGCACGTCACGCCTGATCTGCCAGCCAGACGTTCTATGATTTGTACACATGTGGGACCGCATTCCATATTATGCCTTTGGCACATCCTTGCAGGATATGCCTCAGTTGGACAGGAATACGTTGGAGAATGCGCGTTCCAAACAGATACAGCATCTGGGTGAACGCGATAATCTCCAAATTGGTAGACCCAGGCATCGCTGTAGGAACCCAGGTTCGGTGGCAGACTTACCAAACGAACATCTGGAGAGCCACTAATTCTTTCTTGCCACTGCTCGTCAAGTATAAGGCCATCATTGGAGTTCGCGGTCACCTCATTGTCGCCTCTTTCTGGCAGTGAACAGCCTGAAAGCCCAAAGGTGAAGAAGAGTACGAAGAGAGCTTGAATAATCAAGCAGGTACCTTGTGTTTTCACTATCTTATTCCTTTATCAATTGTGAAAGAGCTCTTAGGTGGATTATTCACCTGCGCAACGGCCGATCGCGCAGAGGAATAATCTATAAAAGTTCAAATGAGCTGATCAGATCAGAAACTGTCTCCTTCTCTAGGTAGCATCCCCCTATTAAATAGTTAAAGTTATTTCCGATTATTTCAACATTCCATCCGCCGCACAGGTCTCCAAGTTTATAATAGATAACATTAAACCCGTTGCTTGTAGTTTGAATCTCCGGTTCCTCAACTGTATTCCAACCATTAATAGATGTAAGCGCTTCATCTAAATCCATTTTTCGTATTGCGTATAAAGAATATGCATATTCGACACCACAAGCGCCCCCTGAAGAAGCTGGGCCAAACGCAAGGTGCAATAATCCATCTTGATCAACATTATCTCTATACGGGTAAAGTTTATAATTCAAGCTACCCCATTTTATATTGTATGGAACTGTTAAGGAGAATCCGTAGTCCCTATTGACGTATACAGTGCTTGTATCTGGAGGGCTCATATCCCACTCTTCCTCGCATGCATTAAACGTCTTCGGATCTGCATCAGCCAGGAAAATGCGCTCATGATTCTGAACAGTTTCGTCCTCATCCACTTCAGTTTGACTAGTTTCTTCCATTTCGTTTCCAGAGTTTTGAATCTCAACTGCATCATCAGAAGTATAAGCTCGTTTAACATCATTATTAGCGCACCCCGCCCCTCCAGCAATAAGGATTGCGAGTGCAAGGAATGGAAGCGTTTTCTTGGTCATTTGCTTCATATTGGTAATCTCTTTTTACCAGTTACCGTCCGTTTGTCAAGCATGCATGTCCATACGGAGGTTTATCAGCCCTATACCATTCAGTACCGTTGTCAGTGACGCTTGTCAAGTAGCGTTTGTTTAGCTATAAAAGAGGCTTTTCCACACGGACCGGTTCTAAAGAAAAAATAAAGTGTTCAGACTATCTTAGAATATCAAAACCCCCGCTTTTTCGAGCGGGGGTTTAAATTCTTTATTTTGCCTCCAGCGCCTCCACCCTGCTTCTCAACTCGTCATTCTGCGCCTTGAGTTCCTTAATCGAATTAACGAGATACGGAATCATGTTGGTTTTGTCCAGTGTGAAGTATCCGTCCTCGTTCGACTCAACCAGCTCGGGCATCACCTGCTGGACATCCTGCGCCAGGAAGCCCGTATACGTAAGTTTCGTTGGGTCGTTTTTCCACGTAAACGTCACCGGATTCAGCTGCATGACTTCATTCAAGCCCTTATTGAACGGGTTGATATTATCTTTCAGCCTCGCATCTGATGAACAGGTCACGGCGGCCGACGAAGAAATATGGCAGGTTGCGGAGGAATTCGCGAACGTCGCCAGCCAGCTGCCCGTGTCGTTTTGATAGACCTGCAGAGGCTCCGAATCAATAGCGGCCGTTGTACCGATACGAACCTGACCTTCGACGACTAAATTGCCGTCCGAGAGATCTGTCCAGGTTCCATTGGTATAGTTCCCAACGACAACGCCGCCGTTGTAGAACTGCCACGCTCCGTCGCGCGCCAATAACCTATACTTGGTATCCGTGCCGCCTGTATCATCATCCCAGTCTTTCAGCTGAATGCCGTGGACATTCAATAAGTCATTATCATTAATATCAAGGCTTCCCGTTTCCGCGTAGAAGCTCCGAGATCCGTAGCCCACAATTCCTATCCCTGTGCTGTTTTTATCCGCAAACTTCCCACCGCCTGAAGTTCCTATGGCATCCACCCCATATAAACCCCCATTGAAAATTCCGGCGTTACCGTCTCCGGCCGCAGAGATTCCCACGTCTCCTATACCAAGGTAAGCAACTCCTGAATCATTTGAATCTTTAAAATAGCCCGCATGGTTATCTCCGTATGCTTCTATTCCCACATCACCGTAGCCAAGTGTTGCCTTGCCTGAATCCAGTGAATCTTTAAAATAGCCAGCGTAGTCATCTCCATAAGCCTGGATGCCTGTATCGCTAGCGCCAATGTATACATTCCCGCTATCGCTAATACTGTGGAACCAACCGCCCACGACCGAGCCTTTGCCCTCCACACCCCAGTCGCCGTTGCCCAAAATCGCTTCGCCATCGTCGCCTGAATCCGCATCCACGAACCAACCGCCCTGTGTCGTTCCGGCTCCGACTACTCCCGTCGTGCCTGATCCAAAGACGCCTCTTCCGAGAGTACTGGCGCCGTATACACCGGCACCACCACCTGTTGTTTCAGCGCGAACGCTGTCGCAATTACCACCAATACATGATGCATAAATACCGCCTCCGCCCGCTCCGTCTAAGGTATTAACACCGGAAATCGCATAACTCGCCACGCCGTTCGTTGTGCTCTCAAGACCGTAATCAGTTCCCGCATTGATAATCAGCTTGCCGGTCATAGTATCCCCTGTCGTGTTCACCCAAATATCCGATGCTTCACCGGGCCAGGTTGTGCGGCAGTTTGTATCATTCGCGGCGCTGTTTAGGCAGATTTCGTTGACATTAAGTCGCCCACTGTATGGAAGTGTTCCTGCAAAATCTTTAATATTTATGTTTCCGTATATATCAAGATTATAATCAGATACACCCGCCTTACCCCATGAACCCATATTTAATGTTGCTGTGCCTGAAGGCAAGTCCAAAGGCTTTAAATTAATCGCCTTTGTATTTTTTGTTATCTCCAAGTCATCTCCCAGTACCCCCATGCCGGTAACACTAAATTCTCCGGTCTGTTCACTTGATTCACCTATTGATTGTAGCCAAACAGGACCATCAGGATTATTTCCAGGCGGCTGGGCTGTTGCTCCTTGCCAGTCTGAATAGGCTAAAACGGCAAGAGGTGTTATCAAACCGCAAATAGCGACAGTGATGAGGAGATGGCGTTTCATATGAGTAAAAGTATAGCACATTACACACGATATTTTCTATTAAATTGAAGGTTGTGGATAAAAATATACAAGAAAGGTGACTATTGCGTGTAATGCGAACAGCCACCGATCAAAGTATTCTTTAGGTTAAGAAATTTTCCAAATGCCGGACCTACCCGCCGACATACCCCGCGCACTGGTTTCCGTCACACAAACCATGCGAACAAAACTGCGGTTCGCATGTGCATTGGTTGGCGCCGGTATCGCAAACGCCGGTGCAACATCCACTGCCTGTCGTACAGTACATTCCCGGCGCCGTACACTGCACGCAACCCCCGTCAACGCAGATTCCTCCAGGATTCCCATAGAACTCGTCACAGTCAGAGTTACCGGTACAGGCGCAGAACCCGTCAACGCACGAATTGCTGCAGCAGTCCGAGTTTTCAAAGCAGGGCGCTTCCACCGGACTGCAGAAGCAATAGCCAAGCGGCGTACAAACGTCACCGTAGCCGGGTCCGATGCACTCATAGGAAGGGCCGCTCTCCGTATTGCAGTAACAGCAGAAACCCACGTCACCTCCGCACGGCCATCCGCTTTCCGACGCCGCGGATATGTAGTCGCCTTCGTAGCAGCCGTCAATGATCCGCCGTCCTCCCGCGCCCGAGGCGCCGGAGACTCCGGACACGCCCGCATTTCCGCTTGAACCGACGGTGTTCTCGGAGGCTCCCGCGACGCCAGAGGATCCTCCGTTTATCTGCGAGCCGGATGATCCGCCGTCATTCGGCGAACCTGATGATCCGGTTGAGCCTCCTCCTGCCTGGTGCGCGTCACCCGCAGAACCTCCGAAGGTCAATCCGGCAACTCCGGCATTCCCTTGGCTGGCTCCTCCCGAAGAAGCCGGCGCTCCTGCGTAATTTCGGGTTCCGCTGACTCCAGCTTCTCCGCCGTTCATAACCGGCCCGTCTCCGGAACTCCCGGCGGTACCCGTGCCATTGCCCGTCCCCGCATTTCCGCCGAGTTCGGGCATAGACACTCCGCCCCAGCCGCCATTACCGCTCACAGACACACCGCCGCCAAAAGCGTTCATGCCCGCATGTCCGCCGCTCGCGTTCGCGTTTCCCGCGACGGCTTGCGTGCCACCGACCAGCACAGCCTGACCGGCAGAACCTCCCGTATGGTTCACGGAACCTCCGGAAGCTTGGTCATTCGTTTGTCCTCCCGATGTGTTTTCCGCGGGAGTTTCCTCATTTCCTGCCTGGCCCGCATCTCCGTTCTGGTCCGCGTTTCCAGATGAGCCACTGTCAGAGCAGGACCAGAAGGCAAAGCATGCCATTGTGGCAATACCGCAAAGTGCTTGTTTGTTCACTTGGAATACCTCTTGTCAAGGTCCGAACACCGTTATTCGGCACAAACTGTATAACTCATTTATTGAAATAAATCAAGAGTAAATGAACAGGCGGCCATCACTCGTTGTGACGGCCGCCAATTCACGGAGTTCCCCGCTTGCGCGAGGCTACTGACAGGTCATGCGGTACACGTTCCCGGAGTCCACTCCGTCCGTTGCGATGGCGATTGCCACGTCGCTGTTCGGGACGAACTGGATGCCGTTCACGTAGTTCACGCTTGAGCCAAGTGCCTGGGGCTGGCCCAGAGTCCACTCGCTCATCACGGAAACTCTCGCATCGCCCTGGGTTGGCGAGTCAGACATCCACAAACCGACGATTGCCGCTCCCAGACGAGAGGTAGCGACCGAGTCTGCAGATGTGAGATATGCTACGTCGTAGCGCGCCCAGTCAACGAGGTCGGTCGTGACCAGTACGGCTCCTCGGCCGTTATCGTTGTACCGCGCAACGCCGGTGACGTAGATCTCTCCGTCGTCATTCCCGTGCACGTCCGAGAAGTAGGTGAAGTCACTCGGCAGTGTGGTTACTTCGGACCACGTTGATCCGTCGTAGTGCCAGAGGATGCCCTGCTCCCAAGAGATTGGAGGTCCGGCGTTTGCCTTCCCACCAACCGCGTACAGATCATCAGCGGAACGGCCCCAGACCTTGAGGATGCGGAACGGCACCTGGTGAGGCGGCGTTTGCATCTTGGTCCATGTGCCGTCTTGCTTGATGAAGATGTTGGCGTCCCAGTACCGGGTACTGTCCTTGACGTCAGTCGAGATCACGACAGCGCCATCGCCCGCCCACACTGAGCGCACAACTTCGTCGTCGATCGTCATCGGAGACACGATTTCTTGAGTCCAGCCGCCTGACTCATTAGTGAAGAGGACTCCGTAAGGGACTTCTCCACCTGAGTTCCAGTTTGCTCCTGCCCAAACTACTCCGGCAGCTCCATACACGGACTTAACCTGAACGATTGGATAGGTTGTTGGCAACGCTACTTCAGACCACGCGGATCCGTCGTAGTGTGCGAGGTAACCCTGAAAACCAACCGTGAGCTGCGAGGTGGCCACGTAGATGTCGTTCAAGGCCGAAGCCCAGAGTCCGTCCACGAGGTCGTACTCGAACGCGGCGAATTCCGCGTCAGCGACCGGGGTACCGCAGTTCAGCGGCTCCGGAGGCGCGTTCACGCAGTGGCTTTCGTAGCACACGTCGCTGCAGCATTCCTCCGGACCGGCACAGACGCTTCCGTTGGCAGCGCACGTTGCGCCAACACAGACGCCGTTCTGGCAGTGCGTTTGACCTGAACAGCAGATGTCCACGCCCACGACACAAGACTCTCCATCGAACAAACACATGGGAGTCTGCATCTGGCACGTACCGAAACTACAGAACAAGCCTTCACAGCACTCAGCTGATTCAGTGCACATCCCGTCCTCTTCGATACATACCGCGCCGCCAGCTCCGCCGATTCCGGGATTGCCGGATGCTCCACCAGTGCCTTCAGGGGCACCGCCTTCGCCGCCGGTTGAGGGATCGCTACCAGCTTCCCCGCCCGTTGCGGGATTGCCGGATGCTCCGCCGTCATCGGATCCGCCGGTGCCTTCGATGGCACCCGCTTCTCCGCCGACATTGGACGAACCGCTTGCTCCGCCGGTCTCTTGACCCGCTTCGCCGCCGGTTCCTGGCTCGCCTGACGCTCCGCCTTCGCCGCCGGTTCCAACGGGATCACTCCCGCCTTCACCGCCGTCATCGGATCCGCCGGTGCCTTCGATGGCGCCCGCTTCTCCGCCGACATCAGGCGATCCGGAGCTTCCGGCTTCACCACCCGTTTCAGGTGATGCGCCGCCGGAAGATGATCCGCCCATGCATGCGTGTCCGCAGCTCCCGCCGGTTGCGGGAATGTCACTGCCACCCGTGGAAGATCCACCGGTTTCGACAGCGCGGCCGCCGGTGCCGGGATCGCTCCCGCCAACCGAAGGCTCGTTTCCACCGGTGCCGTTTTCGGCGCCGGCTTGCGATCCTACGTTATCTTGATGTGTTCCTGTCGGGCTGTCATTGCCTGAGCATCCCCAGGCAGACAGTCCGATCAGGACGGTCAACAGCAGACTATGAATCCGCTTTGCTTGGTTGCTCATGGTATGACCTCCTGTTGAGCTGTTTTGTACCTATCAGTATTTAGGAGCTAAAAAGCCCCATATTTCGAAGGTACGTGGTTTTCCACCCCCTGGATCCGCTTTTCAGCCGATCCTGATGGACTGCTCAATCTAGCATATTTTGACAAATTTGTCAAGTCTAGCAGACTAGCTATCCAAATTGTGCGTTAAGGGTGGCCTTACGCACCAATATACTACCACTGTCAAGTAAAATTGTTAATGGCGTTTGTCAACGAGTTGGAACAGCCACTAAGCATGTACGTAAGTAATATAAGGGTGAAATGAATAGATCTGGTGTGTTCCAGCGAGCCTCGAATTCCCGCAGGAGGAGAGGGAGC
>Ga0307430_1002280_pt1 | contig 12939 bp, 19 predicted proteins | sample SalMarWE160130MG_FD_202159 | JGI IMG/M metagenome (GOLD analysis project Ga0307430, IMG submission 202159) | Salt marsh sediment microbial communities from the Plum Island Ecosystem LTER, Massachusetts, United States - WE1603-130 | ecosystem: Environmental > Aquatic > Marine > Intertidal zone >... | reverse complement strand
ATTTCTCCATGACCTTGACGCCGCTATTTGCGGTCAGTCTCGCCAGCTCGTCGTGACATCAGCAATCGCTTACAGATCTCCCCCCCCGCTTGACGAGTACTTGGAGACCCTCATTGCTCGTGGAACCATCCGTCGCGATGCCCCAGATCGGTTGCAAAGTCAAAGTTTCCAGTATGGAGTCGATCAAGGTGGTGGTGACTCTTTTCGCGAGCACGAACTCAAATCCCGCCACCAGGATTTTTCTAGGGCTGCTGCAAGCAAGGTTAACAGCCCTTTGCCTAATCATCTATTCTTGCAGATGTTTGGGAAATTATCTTGCTCTGCATTGTTCCTGAAAAACCGTCTCTCCCTGATGGATGAGTGTAACGGAATCGACTTCTCAAGAAACAATCCTCAAAGGACACTTCAGGCCCTTTATGGAAACTCGGTAGCCAAGGATGCTCTATATGAAGAGGTAGCGCAAGTCTTCCGGCGGGCTATTTGGGTGGACAACTCTCGTTCTGGAAAACTTGTCCTCCGCGTTTCTGAATCTTCCGAATTACCCGACGCAAAGGACCGGCTCGAGCCCCTGAAAATGGAAGAATATCGAACCATAGAAACCGAAGGCGATGGCCTTCGATCTTACGTTGCTATCTGTGCCACACTTCTCCTTGAACAACGACCTCTCTGCCTCATCGATGAACCTGAAATGTGCCTGCATCCACCTCAAGCTTATGCCATAGGTCGCTTTATAGGCGAGCATGCATCTGTTGAAACTTGCACTATCGTCGCTACGCATAGCAGCCATGTCTTGAGAGGAATACTCGAAACGAATCGGGAAGCTAAGGTGATTCGACTTACTCGTGTTGGTTCCACGTTTCAAGCTCGGATGCTCGCCTCAGATCTTCTCGATCAAGCCATATCAAAACCTCGGTCTCGCTCCGAGGCTATTCTGGAAGGGCTTCTTTCACAAGCAGTAATAATGTGCGAAGCAGAGGGAGATCGTATTGTCTACGGATCGGTTTACCGTACATTCAATGACCGGAGTCTTGATATCCGCTTCATACCCTCCGAGGGAACAGGAGGATTTGCGGATCCACTCAAGCTCTATAGAATCCTTCAAGTCCCGGTGGCGGTCATTGCTGATCTAGACTTTCTGGCCAAAGACGGCGAACTCAAGAAGGTTCTGAGAGAACTCGAGGTTAGCGAGGCCGACATTGAAGATTTTTGCACTCGAATACGCGAGACAATTCGCCTAATAAAGTCTTCCATTTCCCATATCGACCCTAATGCCATTCAAGAAAAACTGGATGCTCTTGCTCAAACTCCAATCGATCTCAACAAAAACGAGGATACTAAGCTCCGACGTGAACTTCAAAAAATCGCAGCTGATTTGTCTAGATTCCGCGAGCTTCAGCAATGCGGGTTGGAGGCGATTCCAAAGGAGTATAACAATGGAGAAACCAAAACGCCATTGCGTAGCGAGGTGCACCAAGTACTTTCAGAACTCGAGGGTATAGGACTATTTCTTGTTCCCGTTGGAGAACTTGAGTCTTGGTTACCTGTGCTTATGAAAGGCCACAGTCGTGAAGATAAAAGTCAGTGGGCAATGCTAGCTGCTGAAAAGGTAGAGGACGTAGGCGAACGAGATGACGATGTGTGGGCATTCGTCCGTATGGCATCTAGATTCCTTGATCAACGACTGAAGCAAACTGCCGATGCGTCTAGCGAGTAGGACGGGTTGAGCAAAGTGAAACCCATTGCCTTGAGAAGGATCGGTAACCCGCATTACAGGAACTGAGAACAATGAAAACCAACGAGGAAATCATCCAGCAGTCACTAGAAGAAGCCCAACGGCTCTTGGATGAAACTATGGGAGAAGCAGCCTTGCTATTCCTGGGATGCACCCTAAATCTGACGCAAGGCGAACTCGAAAAGATCGCCCTGCCGGATCTCCTCCTGCGCGCGTTGAAGGAGCTGCCTACGCAAGGTCCCATAAAAGGCCGCGATAACGTTCGTATCCTGAAGGCCGTAACGGCCCTGCTTCACGAGGTGCCTGCTGACGATCCTCGCAGACAAACGATCATCGCTCAAGCTAGTGATGTGCTAGAGCGGTTTCGGCGGAGAGACCGTCGCCACATCTAGGTTAGCGGCAAGAGCATCCAGTCGTTCTATCGCCGTCTCTCCCATCGTCGAGGCATCCAGAACGACCTTAGCCGCTTCAAAGATCATCTGCCGCTTCAATCTTTCTTTGACAATCTCGTGAATCCTAGCTTCCTGCTCAGGAGTGAATACTGGCTCAGACATTTCGACACCTCCATAGAGATCAAGGTTAACCGCCGCCCTTCGGGCTAGACCCCAGTGAGATATCACCCCGGTCACCGCCCATAGGCCCAGAAGTTGAATACAGGAAACACAATACAAATTATGAGACCTGAATCGACAAAATAGACCAAGAACAGGGATTGTGGAAACCCCTACCGCCGCGCTTCGGGTTCGATTGAAACACTGCCTACCTACGACCTTCGGGCTACCGATTTCGCCCTAACCCGGCACGCAAAACCAGAACACTTGTTCGACTGGCTCATAACCCGGAGGTCGCTGGTTCGAATCCAGTAGCAAGTAGGATGGGTTGCACGAAGTGGAATCCATCGCTTTGAGAAGGTTCGATAACCCTGATTATCATTCCTGTCGAGAAAGCCTAGCACCTGCTATGGAAAGGAGAAACCAAAAGTTTCTCCTCTCGAACCAGATACCAAGCAAAAAGCCTGGAAAGGGCAAACGCCCATTACGCGTAGGTGGCGCGCCTATGTTGGAGCAACTGCTGGTAAGCTTGAGCCAAAAAAGCCTCGCGCTCATCAACAGACTGCTCGTAGAACGCGCCCCGCTTGGCAGGGTGCGCTCCCGTTAGGAAGGCCCGCACCCCACCCCTTTCGCCGCGCCACTGCCAATAGTGCGCGCGGTCGGCTAGGCAACGCCAGATTGGGTTGCCAGCCTCGTACTGGACCACGGCGCCGCAGATGGGGCACGTGGCGGGCACCGCCGGACTGGGGATTTCGCCCACCTTGGCCGAATCGGCCTTTGGCGCTTGATCTCCCCCACCCTGCAAGTACTCCGCCACCGCCCTCACGTGCCGGCAGTGTGCCTGACCGCAGGTACAACGTTTCTCCTTGTCAACAAAGTAGACGCGGAGGCCGAACTCTGGCGAAGTCTCGGTGACCATGTAGGCACCGATCATTGTCTTGATCTCCATCTGCAAGCACCTCCTTGTGCGTGATTGGGAGGTATGGGCCACCCCGCGAGGTGACCGCACACCCCACAGAGCGAATATACTGTGTGTTCAGCGATTAGGCTGAACCTGTGCATACTCGTAGCCATCCGCCTGTTGCAGAAGCTCCAAGTACTTTGGATGTACGTCTATTCCATTTAGCCGGAACCTCGGCCTGTGTCGGATGGCGACTCTTCCAACGTATACTCCGGCATACTTACCTCTTGGGATGACCGCTCGTGCCAGGTCACCCGTCTGCCAGCCCTGGAACTTTTTCGCCCTCGGTGCGTGGCGGATCGGGAAGCCATACTTGTCGGTCCCACACCGCTGCCGCCTACCGTGTCCCCTCGCCTTGATCTGGAGCGGGGTCAGGCCAGCCGGGACGCACACATCCGCGCCAGACTTCCCGACGCATGCCGCATCTGCCCAGTGGGCTTTGGGCAAGCCCAGCCGTGTGCGGTTGTACTTTGTCCGGCCGCCTGTCCCGACTTCGAGCGGCAGGCCGGTCGCTTGCAGTCTGCGGAACAACGTCCAGCGGATGCTGTTCACTGCCGCAGCGTCCTTGAGTGACCTACGAGCTTTGGCCTGGACTTCCGGGTGGCAGAACTCGCTTGCTGTACGGTTGCCTTTTTCGAGATTGCACGACCGGCACGAGATCGTCAGGTTGCTCACCCGGTCGCTCCCGCCCCGGCTCCTCGGCACGATGTGCTCCACTTCCAGCGGTACGTTCTCTGCGCCGCAGTAGACGCACTTGTGCTCGAACTTTTCCAGCAGGTACTGGCGAACCTCATACCCATACAGTTCTCCCTGCTGGTACTCGACGCCGCTGATCTCTGGGTTCTCCATCTTTTGCGTGTCGAACTTGGCCAGTTCGAGCGACAGCGCCGCGACAGGCACGTACCGCCGCAGCCGCTCGATCCAGGTACAGGTATTCTCGACCCGGCTCTGCAAGCTTGGCGGTAGCCGACCCTTGCGACGACTTGACGCCCGGTTGAGGAAACGCGGCTCACGATACCGGCATTTGTGATTCCGCCGAGCCCGTCTCAACTGCCGTCGGGCCGTCATCCGGCGCTTGATCAGTTCGCCCCGGTGTTCAAGCTCGGCTGCCCAGACAGCTGCGCGTGTCTCCTCCTGCACGATCGCCAGGCCCGTCGTTTTGCTCCCTGGATCGACCTTGATCCGGTGCGGGTGCGTGACCGACTCTGCCGCCGTGCGGTCCTTGAGGATGATCGTGAACGGATAGCGGCGAAACACAGCCGCTCGCCTCTGTTTGAGCAGCTTTCGCGCCCGCGCCGGGTGGCACGGATCGAGCGGTTTGCGGTCGCTACTCAGTACGAATACTCTTTGCATCGTGTTCTGTCTCCTTACGTGTGTTTTCTCGGCTTGCCCCGCAGGGCTTGCCGGTGCACAGGAGCCTCGACAAGGTTATCAGCCGGCCGTCTCTCAGAAGCACTGCCTTCACCCCGTACAGCTGTTTAACTTCCGAGTTGTAGAGCTTGGGGCTGGCTCGCGCACCCCAAGGTACGAACTTTGGCACTCGCTAATAACGTAGCCCCGTCAGTCCAAATGGACTGGTGGCTGAGTCTGGTCAACTCCGGGCTTGCAGGTTTCCCTCACAAGCCCACGCCTGGAGGCGCAGGGTAGTTGACCGCCAGTAGTGGGCACAACGGTTCCGCAGGCCAGCGCCATCATGAGAGCGACGGCGATTGCGAGTAGCGTGCGTCCCCAGCTCTCTTTCATCGCCCCACCCCATCTTGCCGGGTGGCCGTGAAATTCACGCCCATAGCCGCCGTGCCCAGCCCTTGCGGGTGAACATGGTCAGCGCGCAGGCTTCCCACGAGGACGTCGTCCTTGAAGAAGCCCACGACATACGTGCTCCAACCCGCTTCCCGCACCTCAATGGAGAACTGCCCATTGACGATAGGGGATGCGACTGGATGCACTCGCTCACTGTAGGCATTCCACCCCTCGCCATAGACGACCACCTTGATCTCGACCATCGTCACTGTGTTGCTTTGGACGGTGATCGTGATGACGTCCCCAGTGACCGCCTCAGCTGCCCACACGCCGTCATAGTTGGCAGACGGCTGGGTTGTGGGGGCAACGATGGGAGGGAGTGTTGAAGCTGGGATGTCCGTGTGTGCCGGCGTGGATGCGGCTGCCGGCGTGCTCGTGGGGCTGATGACACAGGCCAGTGAGGCCAGGGTCGCCAGCAAAGCGATGATGACGATCAGAGCGTGTTTCTTCATCGCCCCACCTCTGCTGCCGGTGCGGCGGTCGCTTCAGCGTCATCGTCGAACAAGCCGCCGATCTCGGCGACCCGGCAAAGGCCTGGATCGGCCTCGCCGGCTTCGCATGATGCTTGGAAGCTGTCCACCGCGCTGCTTGCCAGCGCGGAAGCGATGATCACTGCACAAAGGAGTAAAGTGATTACGAGAAGCGTGTTCTTCATTTCAACTAACCTCCGTGTGATTTGGTCCCACACGGAGGGCTGTCCAGCTCCCCCATCGGAGGAGCCGAAGGCCCCCCGGTGGGAAAAGCGTGTGATGAAACTCGTGTCAGGCCCTCGCGAGCCTGGGTGCTACGGCCTGCACGACGAGTGCCAGGCCGCAGCGCCAGCAGAAACGGCTACCAAAGCGGCGGGGGTTTGCCCCGCACGCTTGGCAGGAGTGCAGCGGGACGGCTCCGCAGTGCTTGCAGAACCGCGCCCCACTCCGATTGACTGTGCCGCACTCGCGGCAGGTGTTGGACATAGCTCGATCACCTCCTTATGATGTTGTTTCGACTATCGCCGCCTCCCGCGGCGATGACGACTACGCTCGAGTCGCCGGTACCCAAGAAGTGTCTGGATCGTATGCTCCGGCAACTTTTCCTCCAGGTGCCTCTGAAACCGGTGGCTCAGAAGCAAATCAAGCACCAGGTCATGATGATTTGGCTGTCGCGCCCGCGCCAGGATTGCCTCCTGCGCTTGCACAGCCAGGCGGCTGATGGGCAGATCGGGGTCTTCCGGCCCTTTGCCGTCCATCAGCCCGACGACCGCGACCAGAACCGCCTCCTCGCGTTGGCCATCCAGCTCGAAGCCGGCAGCCTGCGCTCGCTTGGCGATCTCGTCGTCGATCAACTGCGCGACCTGGTATCTCAACGGATCGGACAACCTCAGTTCGTCCAGCATCGTGTGTCCTCCTTCGTGTCTACTCGCCGTCCCGCCAGCGGTGGATGACGTCCGTCTCTTCGGAGTCCAGGAAAGCCATCGCGGCCTCGGCCAGCGCCTGGCCTGTCTTGTACTCGTCCAGGACGTACATCTCCAGCAAAGCCCACTTCTCGCCGTCGCGTATCCACAGCATTGCGACGTTTGGCGACGTGCCGGGGAAGTAGAGGCTGTACCAGTTCTGATCGCGCTCGACCTGGAACTGCATCCAGACGCTTTTGGGGGTGCTGGCGGTCATCTTGCCCTTCCGGGCTGTGACTTGCGGGCTATCCCGCAGCCAAACTCCAAAGCCTCGGATGATCTGCTGGCGGTGTTGGCGATGCGCTTGCAGCTCGGTGTCCGCCAGAGACGGCAACCGAATCGCAGGCATGGTCAGTACGGCCATTTTGTCCATTGCCATACTCCTTCGTGTTCCGCTTTAGCAGCGGTGCGTGTCGTACCAGTGGTCCGCGTACTCCCACCTGTCGCACTCCGGGCAGCGCCCAGAGAAATCCGGGTGCTCGCTGGTGGGGATGCCGTGCTCGCAGAACGCGAGGCCATAGCACCCCTCCACCGACCCGGCGCGATGCGGGTAGGGAGCAGCGTCACAATGGCACGTGAGTTCTGCCTTCCGTCGGCCTTGTCGCTGTCGTCGTTCGACCAGCGGCGTGGCCCATCGAGGGCGGGTCGTGTGGGTGATCTCGGCCATATCTTGGCCTCCTACGTGTACTATTCAGTTGTCGTGTTTCTTGCCAGTCTGCGCCTCGGCCCGCGCCAGCGTGCGAGCGCCCCTACATCCATCGCAGAGGCCGTCATCGCCTGTGGCACGCGCCGTTTCACAGACCCGGCATAGGTTCTCGTCAGAACTGTCTGTCATAGGCATTTCCTCCTCATCGTGTCGGCTTGCTTGCCCCTGCGTTCCCGCCCCGCCCTGTCGGCACGTAGCGGGCATCGTGCTTCCCAACCAAATCATCGTTGGGCCGCAGCGCGGGAACACGGCGGTCTATTTCTCGCTGCTTTCCTGGCGGCTGACTTTCCCACCATTTCTTCAAGTCCATTTTCTACCTCCATAGGTTTGAAAGATTTCCAGTGACCCGCCCAGCCACCACCAGGGGCAAGGCTGTCGTTGCGAGCATTGGAGCTTTCATGTGGGTTTTGGGGCTTCGATCGGCGGCGGCGGCGCCGAGAAACAGCCCCAACGTGTGAGAGTGGCTTTCGCCAGGGGAAAAGGGGGGAGGACTGGAGCCCTCCCCCACCCGGCTAAAAAGCCTGTGTGGGGCAAAGCCCCAGGTCCGCGTCTTGAGAGTTCGCCGTCCCTGCTAGGCAGGAGCGGCAGATTGTTGCTTCTCGATCCAGCCCCAGATGGCTTCGGCAGCCTTGCGGCCTTCCTCCCATCGCCAGTTGTCCTTGAGCCATTCGATGTAGTCGGGGTCCTCCAGGGCAATCTGCCCCAGGGTTTCCCCCCGGTGCTTCTTGCCCATCTTGACGATGATGGCGCGGGCGTCCTTGCCGTTGCCACCCTGCGCGCCGTTCCCGCTGCGTGCAGGTCGGTGTGAGGCCTGGCTGTGTGCGGGCCTGTGTGAAGCCTGCCCGCCGCCCCCGCTGCTCGGAGCCTCGCCCGTCTCCAGCATGCGCTTCAGTTGGGCCAACGATTGAGGGGTGATGCTGCGCCTTGCTTGGTCGTAGTCCACCCAGACCTTGGGGACGCTATACAGATACCTCCCCAGGCCATGCTCCACGTTGGCTCTCTTGAAAGCTTGCGCGGATGCACTCGTCACAGCATTCGGCTCGATCCCTTTGCCCGCGGTCTTGACGCACTCGCCGTCCCCGGAGCGCGTGACGCCCGCGATGGTGAGGTGGCAGATGACCGCCACCCGGTCGCCCATGTCGTGGATCTCCAGCCGTTTCTCCCACGGCGGGCATCCTTCGACCTGCGCGACCGCTTCGTCCAGACGGTTGGTGTAGACCCGCGGGTCTACATAGGGCACCGCGAGAGCACGCTTCTTGTCTCGCGACGTGGTCTGCGGCTTCCACTGTACGTCAGCGGGCGCAAAGGGTCGTTCCAGGATCTTGGTCACCTGGTCATACAGCGTGTTTGCACTCATTGTGTGCCTCCTTCGTGTGATGTTGCGGAGGGCAGCCTACCCCGGAGGGCGAGGCTGCCCTCCAGGGTATTCAGTTGTAGTTGCGGGGCCTAGAAGGGGATATCCTCCTCCGGCTCGCCCGGAGGACCCTCTGACGCTCCAGGCCCTTCGGGCAGATTGCTCGTCTCGCCGCGCCCTCCCAGGAACTTGACGGTCAGCGCCGTCACCTCGTACGAGGCCCGTGCCACGCCGTCGTCGCCCGTCCAGACGCGAGGACCACCGTTCTCGTCGGGCTTGAGCTGGCCCTCGACCAGCACCTGCCGCCCCTTCTGAAGATACCGGTGGCACACCTCCGCCAGGCGCTGCCAGGCGGTGACGCGGAACCAGACCGTCTCCTCCCCCGGGCTGCCGTCGGCGTTGGTCCAACGCCGGTTGGTGGCAACCGAGAAGGTGGTGACCGGCGCGCCGCCGGACGTGTACCGTATCTCCGGGTCGCGCCCCAGATTGCCTGCGATGATGATCTTGTGATACATTTTGCCGCCTCCTTATACGTGTTATGGTGCTACCCACCCCCCGGTACACTCAGCGCGATGCGCTCGATCTCCGGGGCCAGGGTAGCTGCTCCTCCGTTTGGAGGAGCGCTTCGTGTACGATCTTTTTGTGCCTCTCTCAGGGACACGGCGAACCGGCGACCGACTGGAAGCCCGTCGTCAGCTCGCCTGTGGCCGTGAGGTTGGGGCGCCGTCGGCGCTCGGCGACGTCGGCCGCCGGCCCCAAAAAAGAAGGAAGTGGGAAGAGCGAAAAAGCTCTCCCCACAAACCAGGGAAAAGGCCAAAAAGGCCGGTCGGGCAAGTGCCCTAGTGATAGTAGATGGGGGGCATCACGGTGGATGTGGCAGTTGGTGTAGGGAGTGTTTTGCAAAAAGCAATCTTTGCCGGGGTCTTCTGCCAATTCGGCTGGACCTCGGCGAGTGGCCCGGTGTCTCTAGGCTGTGGCTTCGCTTGTGGCTTGTCCACAGCCTGGGCCTTCGGCTCACTCTTCAACTTCCTATCCACCCACCTCCACATCTTCAAGGCGGTCTTCCAGCACGCCTTGAGAATACCTCCCGCGATCGCCAGCAGCATCAGGCCCCAAATGGAGCCGATGAAACCGAGGATCACAAACGGCATCAGATTGTAAAGCATCTTGTACATCGTGTAACTCCTTTCTGTGCTGTGCGTGTGGTTTGCGTGTTCGTGCCCGTCCTTTCGGACCGGACACGCGGCAACCGGCCACTCAAGTCGCCCGCTCCCGCGTGCCCGCGAGCGTGCGCGCATGTTCGCGCATAAGCTCGCAGGCACAAAAAACACGCCGCAGCTGCGGCAATCAAGCCGCAGGAAGGGCGTGTGTCGGATATGTATCCGTTTTTAGCGTGTTGCGTGTTTCAGTTGTTAAAGTGCTATCGCGCCGGTCTGGGCCAGCGGATTCTCAGGGCGCCACGAAGGTCTCAACCACTATCTCGTTGAGCACGTGAGGCTTGTGCACGACCTGGCCGTGTTCGTGTGCCACTTTGCGCAGCGCCTGCACCGCCCCCTCGTCGCCCCTGGCAACATCCGCGAACCGCGCCAGCGGGATGTCATAATCCCGGCTGGCCAGGAACCCGGTTGCCCGTATCCTGCTCCTCTTCTGGAGATGGGCGGCGGCCATCGCCAACGGCTGCTCGAAGCGCAGCGTGATAAAGTCGGCTTCATCATGCCCATTGCCGCCGTCTCCATTTCCCTTGTGGTTGCGACCTGGATCGGGATAGCAAGCGATGCGTACAAAGCGCGTGTCCCCGTATCTCCAGGTCCCCATCACGATTCCTTCCACCACTAACTCGTTCAACATTTCGCGCCTCCTCGTACAAAGTTTTGTTTTATCGGCCACACTCGGCCGCCAGTTGTAAGTTATGAGACCAACCAAAAAGGTCAGTCTCAAATGCCAAAAAGGCAAGTAGGCCAAAACGGCCAAGGGGAGAAAACCCCCATCCGGCATCCCGTAAAGATGGTGTGGAGAGTGCGCTGGTGTTGGAGAGACTTTGAAGCGAAAAAGACTTCAAAGAAATCTCTATTGTCGCTGAGCGACCGTGGAGATTCCTCCAGCGCATCACACCACCCCCATCGGCCAGAATCTGGCCATCGGAGGGATGCAAGGGGACAACAGCCCCGCGCCGAGGCCCGCGCACGGTCAGGCCCCCGCGCCGGCCTGCTCTCCGGCATTCTGTTAAGCAGACCTGCGACTCGGTCATCATTCCCACTCCTCCACCCACAGTTTCCCGGTGCCTTCCTTGTCCTGCATCAGCGCCTGTAAGTTTGTTGCGCGACCGGGCAATCCCAGCTCTTTGATCTCGGCGACAATGCGCTCTTGTTGGGTCGCGGTCACACTGCACATCGCCACGAACCCCTGCAACTCGACCTGGTGCCGCCACTTTGGTTCCCGGTCGTTGCCTGTTTCCACTTCGACGTACACCGGCTCTTCACCGTCCCTGGCAACGGCCACGTCCGGCTCCGCCGGCCCATCCACGTCTGGCATCACCTCCACCAGAAAGCCACGCCTCCGCGCCTGGTATGCAAAGGTGGCTGCCTCTGTGGCGTGTTTCTTCTGGATCTGGCCGCCATGCAGTCGCAGCAGCCGCTGGTAGTCTGTCTCGCGCAGGTCGAAGCGGCATATCTCGCTCACTTTCTGACCCAGTCTGGTCAACCACAGGAACTTGGTTTGGGCTTGGTGCACTCTTACACACTCCCCCTCCAGAAGCCCGGCTTTCTCCAGCCTCTCGAAGGCGTGCCTTATCGAGCTGGATTTCTCTTTGCATCCCTCGCGCCACGCCAATAGTCTCTGGGCCTCAATCCGCAGGGAGATACCCGATGCAATCAGAGCCAGTGCCATCCCCTTCCGTTTCCAGCCCTTGCCTATCTGGCGCGCGTATCTTGCAGGCGCTCGCGCCGGCACATCCGGCCATCGGAACTTGGCCATTCTGAGAGGGGCTCTCCCTCGCGCTTGCTCCCCCTTCTCCGCTTTCACCCCGCGCTCCATCGCGGCCGGGGTCGTGGGCTGTGACTCCGATACCGGCGGAGATGCCTGTCGTCGCTCCTCCAAGAGCGCCAACCGGCTTTTCGCATCGGCCACTGTCGCGAGCAGCGCGTCCCGCTCTGCGGTCATCTCCGTCAGCCGCTTCGCCAGCACCTTCGCGTCATTCCATCCCTGGCCGACAGGAGCCGCTTGCTGAAAGAACGCGATCCACTCGTCCGCCGACCAGTGCTCCACCGCGACCTGATCGGCGCGGATCGCCTCCTCGAATGCCTCCCCCGCAAAGGTGTAGGCCGCCAGGCGGAGCGCACCGCGGAGATCCTGGACTGCCTGCTCGGCCATCTGGCGCAGCTCTTGCTCGGCTTCCAGGAGACCACTGATCACCGCCCCACCCGCCTCACTTGCTGTAAGTCCACCATTCATCCTCGGCGCTGGTGCTGGTGCCGACGTCGTTGCCGGTTCTGCCGTCGCCGTCTGCTTTCTCATAAATGCTCTCACGCCCATCGCTGCCTCCTATGTGGTACTCGCTCATCTCCATGATCGCTATCGCTTCGTTCAATGCCTCTACCGCCACGTCGTACTTCTCGTATCCGGCGGCCCAATCGCGTACCACTTGTGCCGCTGTTATCGCTACCTCGCGTTGGCCCTCCAACAGGCCCAGGCCGCTGGCGTGGCGTTGCTCCATCCGGGTGGCGACCAACTCGGCCTTGACCGGGTCCGGGCGGCCCTGGAGGATGTCTGCCAGCTCTTCCAGGTCCTTTCGCATCTGCGCCAGCTCTTTCCGATACCGGCGCTCGACCTTCCACTCCGTCCACTCGGCCCACCAGATCACGTGCGCCGGTTGCGGTGTGTGAAAGCGGCCCAGCACAGCCAGTCCCACCAGTATCAGCAGGATCGCCCCCGCCAGAATCCACCAGAGTGTCCTGCGGTTTAGTTTGACTTCCAGGTAACTTTCTCTCATCATCGTCTCCTGTTCGACGGTTTGGTTGTCCGAATCTGCCCTCATTATGCCACAGATCGGGCCGCAGAGTGTGCATAATGCTCAAAAGATGCTCAAAAGATGCACATGTCTGCTGCTGGCGAGTCAGAAAAAGAGGGCACGAGCGTGCAGGCCGTGCCCTTGAGGATAAATACTGGGATCGGAGAACGCGACGCGTAGCGCCGTAGTCAACGCGATGGCGGGGATGAGTTACTCTGCGTCCATAGTGTCCAATACCTGAGGCAAGAGACGCATCGACTCATCCAGCGGGCTGCGAACGGCGAGGCCGCCGCGGTTGAGAACGTGCGTGTAGATCATGGTGGTTTTTACATCCTTGTGCCCCAGCAGTTCCTGGACTGTACGAATATCGTACCCGCTCTCCAGCAGATGCGTAGCA
>Ga0307430_1002279_pt1 | contig 12943 bp, 20 predicted proteins | sample SalMarWE160130MG_FD_202159 | JGI IMG/M metagenome (GOLD analysis project Ga0307430, IMG submission 202159) | Salt marsh sediment microbial communities from the Plum Island Ecosystem LTER, Massachusetts, United States - WE1603-130 | ecosystem: Environmental > Aquatic > Marine > Intertidal zone >... | reverse complement strand
TGCTCTCCGCCCTCAACGCTTCTTATCCATTCTTGAGCAACCGTTTCATCTTCAAAAGGATTCTCTTCACGTTTTGTTTCTCGCCCCGTTATAGGTGATTTACTTTGCATGGCATTCGCTTTACATAATTTTCCGATACTCCTCAACCAACCGACGGACGTGCGTATCCCAGCTAAACCGCGCCTTCGCATCCGCATGCGCTCGTTGTCCGTAGAATATCCGTTTTGCTTCATCGTTCAGCAGATCCTCGATCGCATCGCGGAGCGCATCCACGTCTTTGGGCGGTACGAGGATTCCGGTCTCGCGATCCTTGACGACCGTGCGCACGCCCGGAAGGTAGGACGCCACGACCGGAACGCCGCAGGCCATGGCTTCGGCCGCAACAAGCCCGAACGCTTCAGCGCCACTCGTTGATGGGAATGCGAATACGTCCATACTCCGGTACGCATCCGCCAAATCTTCCACGGAAACCCTTCCGACGAAGTGGCAGCGATCCGCAATACCGAGATCTTCCGCGTTCTTCACATACATACGCCTACGATCCCCATCTCCGACGAGGAGGAGGTGGACATCTTTCGACAGGCTCCTCACGGTTTGCAAGAGTTCAAAAACACCCTTGAATCGGTGTGCGTGATCCATAGCCCCAACGAATCCAATCACGCGCGCGCCCGATGGGATATCGAAACGGGACGTCGGGCGTCGGGCGTCGGGCGCAGTGAGCGGATGAAACAACGCATGGTCCACACCGAACGGGAGCTCAACGAACCGATCCGGATGCGCGCGCTTGAACTTGGCGATGGATGACGCATCCGCGTAGTCGGATGAGGAAATAAAAATCTTTTTGCATGCGCGCAAGACCGCGGGCTGTGCGAACATGCGGTAGAGGTCAAAAACAAGCCCCAGCGGAAACGATGCCGTCGCGTCCATATGGAACGTCATGACGAGCGGCTTCTTGTGCCACAAGCAGTACTGCGCCGCCTTCTCCGCGGTTCCGAAAAACGGGTAGTGCAGATGAACGACGTCCGCGGACTTCATGCGCTTCTCAATTCCCCCGAGCGCGGCCGCATTCCCCCACCGGATGAACGCAGGCTCCCGCTCCACCCACGGAGGGTCGGATTCTCCGAGATCGCGCTTGAGCTTTGGCGCCACGAGCGCGGCTTCGTGTCCGAGATCGCGAAGACCCTTCACCTGTTCCGAGGCGACCTGTCCGATCCCGCCGGTTTGCGGGGGCGCGATGCAGGAGAGGTGGAGGATGTTCATAGCTTTTAGCTCATAGCTAGAAAAAGCCTACAGTTTTTTATGTAAAAACACAATCAAAGACCCGCCGTTATGAACATATTATCCCCTTTGATATTAAACACCGCGTACAGTATGCTCGGCTGAATAAACCTCATGCACTCATCATCCCTATGAAAAACCTGAACATCCCGCAGAACCTGGTTAAGTACGTGATCGGACTACTCACGGTCATCGGCTTGCGGCTCCTGCCGCATCCGCCGAATGTGGAGCCGATCATGTCCACGATGATGCCGTTTTCAAAAAAGTGGGGCTGGCTGTCCGGGATGTTCTTTTGCCTTGCCGCCATCCTGATCTTTGACCTGCTGACCGGCACACTCGGCACATGGTCGCTCATCACCGCCGGAACGTACGCGGCGCTCGGCGCACTCGCGGGCGTATTCTTTAAAACGAGAAAGAGCAGCATCGCAAACTATGTCGGCTTCGCCATCGTCGCGACCATTATCTACGACGCGATCACGGGCATTGGAATGGGAATGCTGCTTTTTGACATGCCCTTCATCACCACGCTCACCGGACAGATCCCGTTCACGCTCTATCACCTTGGCGGGAACATCGTCCTCTCGGCCGTCGTGTCTCCGATCCTCTACAAGTGGGTCATCACGAATCCCCAGCTTGAGACGCGGCAAATCTTGAACAGATTCGCGTTTGGAAATACGAAAAGCTGACGTTTGCGGACAACGAGCAAAACATTCCCTCGTCTGGCTGGATGCCCAATCTGACACGTTCTCTTCCGTTCACGAATGTCCGACCTCCGACGCGGTGATCGTGTTTGGAACGCTCGTGGATGACACGGCTACACAAAATCGTCCGTATCATTTAAGATAATTCGAGACGCGCTGAATCGTTCTTTAAACAGCAGGAGATGTCCACATGGAACGTAAAGACTACCAAAAAAGAGCTGAGTTGTTGGCAGGCCTATTGCAACTCTCCATCAAAGAAGGCGACTTTTCCAAGCTGGATGAGTATATCAGTGGAATCAAACAGGCGATCGACAGCATGAGGAAGTCGGCCTAGGCCATGAACCGGCTCATCGCCGCGCGTTCTCAACGCGGGAGCGTTCCGGTGCTCGCCGTAACGCTCCTGTACCTCGCTCTTTTCTTTCTGCACCTGCGCGTCACAGGACGCTCGGATCTTCCGATCCTGTTCGGAGACAAAACTGAAGCGATATTCGACCTGTGGTCGATCCAGCATTTCTGTTCCGGCGCGCTCATCGGAGCGCTCCTCATCCGCGTGTCACGCGATGCCAAAGCAGACCGGCGAACATTCGTTCTCTTCATGCTTGCGATCGCGATAGGCTGGGAAACGACAGAGCTGGCAATGGAGTCCGGCGTATTCGGACACGCCGTCTCGCAATGGAAACATGGCCACGAACACTGGGCGAACCGGTTCGTGGGCGACCCCGCCATGGTGGCGCTCGGCGGCCTAACAGCCCGGCGATACGCATGGGCATGGAAGGCTGCGCTCCTCCCCTGCGCGATATGGCTCATCGTAAACATCGCCGCGCATGACAGCATGAGTATCAACCGTCTCGTATTCGGACCGTAACCAGGGTCGAAGGCACCTCCTTCGACCCTGTTTCGTTTATTCAAATTCAACACCCGCCGTTCATTTTTTTTAAACGTAATTGCCCCATGCTTCTCAAATCGTTATACTTGAGAACGAACATATGAAAAATCTTAAAATCATCGGACTCTTTGCGATCGCGATCCTTATTGTTGGGGCCATGCTCTATTTCATGGAAAACAGTACGTCGTGGCAAACGTATACAAACGCGCGCTACGCATTCAGCGTGGACTATCCCGCGGACTGGTCGCTCGGTGAAGCGCCGACGAACAATGACGGGCGCGAATTCTTTTCACCGGACGATACGCTCTCCTGCAACGCGTACGGCTTCCCAAACGCGCTGACCGGCGCATCCGGTGATCCGCAAACGCTTGATGAATTCGTTGACTGGCTCGAAGAGAACATGGGGGTCGATGACATCCTCGGACGGAACCGCACGAAGATGGCCGGACAAGCGGCAACGGAAATCGTCATGGCATCAGGCGGAACCGTGAGCCAAGCGGTGTACATCCTGGGAGAAGAAACCGGCTATGGCCTGGCCTGCTACTATCCCGGTGTTGATGCGAAGGACGCGTTCAAAACAACCTTTGACCACATGCGCCAGAGCTTCTCCCTGTCCGATGCATCCTCCGCCGCACTCGGGACCGAACAGTGCGGGAATCTGCTCCTCGGAGCTGTCACGCCGCTTCAGGATCTTCAGACGTTCAGCGACACGGAATACACCGAGGTTACCATGACGTCCCGCGAGTACTGGAACCGAAACATGCTCCCGACCCAGGTGCCAAACCTCGAATCTCGGGGATACGACTGCTACCCCATGCCCGGCGCGTTTGGAGACTCGGACGGAAGCGCCCAGCCCGAAGTTACGCGCGTGGACTGGTCATGCGAACTCGAATACGATGATTGGAAGTACGTGGATACCGACGCGGACAAACGCAGTGCGGAACAAGCCGGATACACATGCGTCACCGAATCCTGCACAAAAGCCGACAATACGATGTCCGGCGTGTGGCGGTGCACGAAATGATAGTGAGTAATCAGTATTCAGTGTTCAGTAATCAGTGATCAGTGATCAAATATGAAATTCTTTCTCCTCCCCGTCTCCTTTCTCTGCGCCGCGCTCTTGTTGGGCGCCGGATGCGGAAAGACGGATACTCCCCGGACGGCGAAAAACGGTTACGAACCGCTCCCTCCCATGCCCGCGGAGCTCGTACAAATGTACATGGAGCATACGCTCGGTATGATTCCGAACGCGCAAATTGATTACGACGAAGCGAAGACCTACCTCACGGATGATCTGAAAGCGCAGTTCACTGACAATTCATTCGTCCCTTTAAGCTACTGCATCCAGGACGGACCGGAAGACGTCAAAATCGTGTCGGATGAAATCGCTCCGGGAGGTTCAGTGCGCGTTGCCGTAGACGCGAACTACGACGGTACATGGAAGAGTCTGTGGGCGTTCTACGTTGTCCCGGACGGCAATTACGGATGGCTCATCGAAAAGATCGAGTGCCTGAACGAATAAAAACCGTATGAAAAAAATCCTCGCCCCGCTCATCATCGTGATCGCGGTTGTTGGCGCGTACCTGCTTTGGACATTCCTCACGCAGGACTGGCGCGGAAACGAGCTCGCGGATTACGAAAACGCAACGCACGGCTATGCGTTTCAGTACCCTCCGCATTGGAAGATGATGGGCGATGAATACGTCCTCACCCTCTACAACACAGACTCCCCTCCCGGAGACGGCGGCATTCCGTCCGGCATCCGCGTGGACGTGATGGCGCTCGAAAACTATGACGACCTGTCGCTCGAAGACTGGGTGGATCAAATGGAACAAAACGGACCCGAAGAAAAAATCCTGATGCGCGAGAACGTAACCGTCGCCGGACAACCCGCCATCAGAAAAACTGCAAACTCGATCTTCGCCTCCGACGCCGAAACACCGCCGTCAATCAGCGTAACCTTTATCAAGGACGACACCATCTTCCTCATCAACTACCTTGGCCGCGAACCGTCCTACAGCGATGAGATGCCGGGATTTGAGGCTCTTCTCAAAAGCTTTCATTTCGAATAGCATCATAATCAGCCCTAAGTATGAAAAAAAAATTTGAATCAATCGGCATCTGCTTTTCCTGCGGCACGCGCAAACGGAACGGAAAAGACGTCATGGCTTGGGATACGCGAGCTAGAACCGACAAAGCGCTCATGCTGTACAAACTCGGATACATTGACGCCATTTTGTGCACTGGCGGCGTTTTTCAAAAAGGCCAGCGGATCCCAATCGCGGATCTGATGAAAAAGTACTTAACGGAACGCTCGGTTCCGGAAAGCGATATTTTAACCGAAACAAAATCCGTAGAGACGACAGAAAACGTCCTGTTCTCCTTTTCCGTTCTGAAGCAAAAACATATTCTTAAAAGTCTCAACAATTCGGAACAGCTGCGCCTCGTCTTCATAAGCGAATCGCATCACCTGCGCAGAATTGAAATTATCGCCAGCGCGTGTCTGGCCAAACACGATATCGCATTCGTGCCCTTGCTTTTTGAGCCGGTCCGTTATCACATTTCGGAAAAAACCAAACACGAAGAAGGCGCGATGTTGAACCACACCGCGCTCGACCCGCTGGGAGAAGGAGAAATTTTCGAAAAAATCAGACACGACCGCCGTCAATCAATATAATCTTTCCAAAGATGTCCTCATCAACCATCTCGGCAGTGAACCATCGTATAGCGAGGAGATGCCGGGGTTCGAGAGGATGATTGAAAGCTGGAGGTTTGAATAAGACACTTCAATAATATATGAAAACTAATAAATTATCACATAATAAGATTTATAGTGTTACGAAAAAAATACTATTAATAGTAACCTGTATATTAATTTTGATAATTCTTTTTCTGGTCATGATGATGCTGCTTGGCTATAAATTCAATAAACAATTTATAAGCTTTAACCGAAATGAATGTATTGAAAAAGAATATCCTACCTATAATCAACATTCTGGAATACAGGGCTGCATATTTTGGATGCGGCATGACTATCTTGAAAAAACCCAATCATGGCAAACACTTTTTGAGCGAGACGATGCTTATTGCGACTTAAAATATGGAAATGAAAAATTGTCCGGCATCGAAAAATTATTTAGCGCTGAAAACGCAGATCCGAAATGTTCATACCCCGCCTTTCAAAAGGAAAAAAGGGATGAGAACTGGGATTACTTGGTTTCAAAAGAAAAAGACGGTTTCTATGACTATTGCGCAGATCAAATATGTCCAAGGCAATCTTTATTTAAGTAGCAGAATTATCTGATATGGATAAAGATATTTACATAGGAATCCTCGAATTCGGTGTTAACAAAACCGAAGGGTTTACTTGCGACGAGATAATAAATGCAATTAAATTTAATGCCTGGGAGAAAAAGATCATCGATAAATATTTAAATAATGCTCTAATAAATCATCAACGTAGCAGTAGTATAGATGCGATCGCTCTCGAAACCATGTTCCTTCTTATTGAAGGCGGGGGTAGCAATTATCGAGATGACGGAAATAAATACATATTGAATTACGATTCACGTTTTAAATATATCGATTACATAGAGCTAAAAGAAGCAAGAGAGATGTCCCGACGGGCCAACAAAAACGCAAACAGAGCTTTATGGTTTGCGGTTGCCACAATTATAATTTCGATTATTTTAACTTTTTGGCAAATAACGTCTTCTGTCAAAATTAATAAAAAACAAATCGACACGATTATCCATGAAATACACGGAGCATAAAAAATGTTATGAATATAAAACAAACTAAAGACGCGATAGAAACCATCAAAAAGAGCACGCCATCAATACTAATTTTTTTATCGCTACTAATTTTACCTATCCTTTATAAGAATTGGCTTGAATTTTACCCACATAAATGGCTGCTTGTTCTGATTACGATACTTTGGCTCCTTGCCTGTATATTGCTCTGGATAGATGCTTATTGGCATCGAAAGAAAACCTTACTCTTTAACTACTTACAAAAAGAAAAAAGACACAGTCTCAAACACCTTACTGAAGAGTGGATTGCCAAAGATCAATATTCTAAAAAAACGATCCATAAACTAATAAAAAAATTCCCTGACGTTTTTAAATATACAAAAGTTCGAAGTAACGGTCTTGATCTGGACGGCGTCGGAATCGTCAACTCATCCCAAAACCAATAAAAGAAGTAACCACTACCACCCCACTACCCTCCTCACCACCCCGTAATACCCCCGCATCAGCGGCTTTGCGATATTTTTCATAAACCAACTTTCGGTTTCCTGATGTTCAATGGTCGGGACGAATGATTGAAATTTTTTCAGCATATTGACAACGCGCAAATGCCGATGATACTATTGTAATACAAAATATTACAATACAGCCACTGAACATATGCGACACGTCATCAATATCTCCCTTCCGCACGAAACGGTCCGGGACGTAAAAAAAGCGGTCAAAGAAGGTAACTACGTGAGCACGAGCGAATTCTTCCGCGCCCTGCTTCGCGACTGGCAAAAAGGAATCCTTCTCAACGAACTCACTCGCAGCCGAAAGGAAATCAAAGCCGGGAAAGGCAAAACATTGCGTTCGCTTAAGGATTTACAATAGAATCCCATGAACATCATTTACAGCCCGAAGTTTGCCCGGGAGTACAAAAAGCTGCCTAATGATGTAAAGCGTATCGCTGAAAAACAGGAAGGGATATTTCGAAACAATCCGTTTGATGCCGGATTAAAAACCCACAAGCTCAAAGGCAGGCTCCAAGGGTTCCTCTCATTCTCCATCGGATACTCGTACCGGATCATATTCGAGTTCAGCAGGGACAGACGCACCGTCTATTTTCACTCCGTCGGAAATCATGACATCTACGAATAACGGTGTGCGGACGCGCCTCTTTACCACCACACTACCCTCCTCACCGCCTTGTCATACCCCCGCATGAGCGGCTTTGAGATGGATTTCATAAACCGGCTTTCGGTTTGCTGACAAAAAAATCCAACGCGTCAATTTAAATAAAAAAGAAGCCTCATCAGCGATGAGACTTCTGGAAGTAGGTGGCTCCTGATTTAGCCTTGAGTTACCGACCGGTAAACCGATCAATCACCCGGCTTCAGTCCGCAAGCGGGACCTACTCGGGTACGCATCCGGAAGACCTGGTCGCGGAAACGAGTTCCGGCCCAAGGTTTTGTAACTTCCGTGACGGAATGCGCTCCATCAATGTGCGATCCCACGACCCGGAATCGGGCAACGCGCGCATGCTTCCACCCGACCCGTTTAGGCTGCTCCCCTCCTGTGAGGATTCGCTGAGCCAGCTCAAGGCTGACGCAAGCTTACCGGCTCGAAGCCGAAAGGAATCGCTATTGCTTTCTTCAAGAGCCATCTTCACCTTATATATGCGGAATCGAGCTGTCAATTTGAACTGTGAATAAAAAATCACCACCACACCACCCCACTCACCGCCGCGTAATACCCCCGCATCAGCGGCTTTGCGATCGACTTCATGAACCAACTCTCGGTTTCCTGATGTTCAATGGTCGGGACGAAGCCATGGAGGGTAAAAAACATTCTTTTTTATAATTCGAAAAGAAAGCGCTGTTTCACCTCTTCACCACACAAATTTCCGATCTCTCGCACAATCGCGTCTTGACAATAAAAATCATGTTTTGGAACGGTAATAAATGGACGAATGCTTGAGTCGATCGAATCAAAGCGATTCGTACAATCTTCCGGTGGTTTGAATTTAAAATGTTTTCCCCTTCGTTTACTCGCATCTGTAAAACCGATGCGAAGCAGTGCACGTATGCATTGTCTTTGAGTAAAATCGTAACCCATACTTATGCATACTGTTTTTTCTCCGCAGCCCGCTTCAACAAAACCGTCCCTTGACCATGTACATTGAGTCTGTCAAAAACGTAATCGGATTCAATCTTTGAAACGTCAAAATATTCCAAAACCGCATCATTAATCATTTCCAACAGCTCCTCGGGATCTTTTGCGTTCGTCACCAACCCCGGTAACTGGTCAGATGTGGCAACCAAGCCCTTCTCATTTAGCTCAATCTTCCAACCAATCTCATTGGGAATACGATGTTCCTTCATAAGCTCTTGAGGATCCTTTTGGGGAAAAATACGCCTAAATATATTCATAGCAGAATGATAGCACACCACAGGACTGCTGGAGAGTCAAATGACAGAACTACCACCACACTACCCTCCTCACCACCGCGTAATACCCCCGCATCAGCGGCTTTGCGATCGACTTCATGAACCAACTCTCGGTTTCCTGATGTTCAATGGTCGGGACGAATACCTTGAGAATTTCACGGTCGCTCGTCTTCCGTGTTTTTTGAACCTGTCGGCGCTTCTTCCATAAATAGATCCAATGCTTCGGATTAAAAAACCATGCGTCCGCTTTGAGCTTCTCCATCCCCCACCCTTTTGCGATCGCCGTGATCCAGGTGACGAGATCAACGATGAGGATTGCCGGCAGGAGCAAGAGGATCGTTGGAAGACGGTAGAGCGTGTAGATGACGATGAATCGGTTGCGCTCCATCCAGTACCACTTCTTAATCGATCGCGAGAATTCAAAGTGGTGCCGGACCACGCTCGACGGCACGAGGAGCGTTTTGATGCCCGCGATCCGCATGCGCCATCCGAGATCGAGATCTTCGTGATATGCGAACAGCGTCTCGTCGAAATACCCGACTTCCTTCAACGCTTCCGTGCAGTAGAGCGCGCTCGCGCCGGACGCGTAGGCAATCGGACGGACGTCTTTAGGCGCGGACGAGACCGGATCATTGTATCCCCGGCAGTACCCGTGGCCCGTGAACACGATGTCGTTTCCGATGGAACAGAGCTTTGACGGGTCCTGCGCCAAGAGCTGCAACGACTGGAACGCCCCGGCATCCTGATGCTCCTCCGCAACCTTCACGATTTCCGAAAGTGCGGACGTCTCGAAGATCGCATCCGGATTCAGGAGGTACACGTAATTCGCCGATGACGAGCGCATGATCAGGTTGTTCCCGCCCGCGAATCCAAGGTTCTCTTTGGACTCGATGAGGATCGTCTCCGGAAGGCTCGGGCCGAACTCCTCGATCAAGGCCTCAATCTCCTCCGCAGTCCCGTCCGTTGACGCATTGTCAACAAAATGGATGTTCCAGGAATTAATCGGGTAATCCGTTTTCGCCAGTCCTTCAAAAAGCGGCCGCATGAACCGTTTGTGGTTGAAGGTGACGACGATGACGTCTACTGACGGGATTGGCATGGTTATTCGGTTATTTGATTGTTCGGTTGTTCGTCGTCTTTCTCTGGCAGATCACGTAATGCGTCTTTCCGCACGATGTCCGTCAACAGCTTCTCCAGCCGGTCGAGACTCGTAAACAGCTTAAAGACGAGAAAGAAGAGGACGACCACGGAGGCGTACAGGACGAGGTCCACGCCGCGTCCAACGCCGAGCAAATTCGCGACGAAGGATGTCGTTTCCGGCAAAAGGATGACGACCGCGGCAATGATCCAGACAAGGGACCACAAGAAGGCCTCGCGCTTGCGGATGACGTTTTCCTTGGCGCGCTTCCAGGTGACGGCAAGAGCGATGAGGAGAACGAGGGTGAGGAGAATTTGGATGGGCATAAATTTATTGCGCATTGCGCATTACGCATTGCGAATTTCTAAACACAGACGTCTGTGCCTGAAAATGAGAAATGCGAAATGCAAAATGTTCATACTATTTCGTTCCTCTAATGATCAGATGCCATAAAATCCGGAATGCTTCCAAGAAGCTCTGCCCCTTCTTCAACGTCTCCCTGGAATACCTTACGTGCACCGGCACTTCTTTCCAGCGGAGATCGGACTGCGTGACGAGGCGAAGGATCTCCGAACAATGCGCCGCGCGGTCCTGCCGGAAGTCTACCACCTCCGCGGCTCTGCGGCTCAAGGCGCGCGCCCCGCTCTGCGGATCCGTGATGTCCTTTGAAATGCCGACGAACATGGTGTTGAAGAGTTTGGCCAGATGGAAATAAACCTTCCGCATTTCGGGCATGTCTGTCGGCTGGATACCGAGGAACCGTGACCCGAACACCACGTCCGCCTCTCCTTTCGCAATCGGATCAATGAGCGCCGGAATCATGGAAGGGTCATGCTGTCCGTCCGCGTCAATGTGGACGATGATATCAGCACCGAGATCTAATGCGGCCATGGTCCCGGTCTTGAGCGCGGCCCCCTGCCCGCGGTTGATGCGATGCCGGACCACCGTGGCACCCGCCTCCTTGGCTGCCTGAGAGGTTTGATCGCCGGATGCATCATCAACCGCAACCACGCGGTCAACGTACGTCAGAACGTCAAAAATGACCTTTCCCAGGCGCGATTCCTCGTTATAAGCCGGAATAACGGCAATGGTTCGCATGGAGGGTAGATTACGGGAAAAGGCGAAATTTTTGTAGGGGCGGGGCCTTGCCCCGCCCTCTCCGAGGCATCCTCGGCCATTCAGCAAAAACGCAAATGCCCGTGCAATCAACGACAGAATACCTGACGCAATCGCACGGGCGCGTGAACTCGCTCCCTTGGAGGCTATACGTTCTTGGGAGTTTTGTGTTGATCAAGGAACGCCTGTGCCTCCTCATGAGAATCAAAGAACGTGGCGCGATACATCATCTGATCCTTGCCCTCGGTCAAGAAAAAGATCTCCTTTGTCTCTACGGGATATTTTACTTCCGGAAGACCGTGCGCTGAATACTGTAGCTCGCCAATGATGAGACGAATCCATTTTTCGCCGAAGGTTATCTCGAACCCCGCTGCGATTATTGCCTTTCTCTCTCGTAACAAAGGAACGATCGAAGCGCCGGTGTCGCTCCAGCCATCCCCATCCTCTATATCCTCTTCATACTCACGCTGAATAACGACAAAGCGTTCGGCTTTCTCAAACGCTTCGGCGCGCTTTCGCTCCTCTGAGCGGCGTCGCGATTCCGCGATGAACATGAAATACTGGGACTGTGACTGTTCAAAGCGATCCTTGTCCCTCTGCGTAGCCTCCAAGAGTCGCGTTGCGCGCTCCTGAAGCTCCAACTCGGACAAGCCTCTCACGTCATCCGGTGACAGCATGTCAATCTCAGCTTGGGCCATGGATGCCTCCTTGTTGATGGTACGGCGTCGTAAAAAACTGACGGATGATAATTAAACATAAAAAAACAAAAGGTGTCAAGCAAACGACGCCATCCCTTGCCATTGTGAACAATGCCGCCCGCCCCCTCCCCGTCATCCTGAGGCGCGCAAAGACCTCAGTGAGGCTCGAAATATCTGCGCCGGAAGAGGAAATGCTGCTCGAGCAAAGAAAAGAGGAGGCTATTGAGCAATTACTCAACGGCCTCCACTTTTTCTCTCCATTGCAACTTCTTCTCTTCCAAGGGGTCATTCACCCCGCCGGAAAGATTAACGTCTCACCTCCCATCTTTGCGGCGGGGTTCAGGATGACGGGGTAGGGAGAGTACAACAATGTTCTGAATTACCATCACTCCTTCGGCCTAAACGCCAGCAGGCTCTTGTGTGCGATCGTGTAATCAATGGCCTTCTTCAGTCCTTCGTCGATCGTAACGAGCGGCAGCCAGCCGAGCTTGTCCTTGGCCTTGGCGATGTTCGGGAGACCGAGCTGCGTCATGAAGAGGAGCGGCGGCTGGAATGAAATGCTGGACTTGGATCCGGTCATCTCAAGGATGCGCTGGGCCACGTCCACGATCGGGATGTCCTGATCCGATCCGATGTTCATGGGGCCGATGCCCTTGGGCGCATGCATGTTCTTGATGAGGCCGTCGACGCAATCGTCAACGTAGCAGAGCGACGTACGGAACGTCTCGTCACCGAAAATCTCAAGCGTCTTGCCGTCGAGCGCATTCAGGATGAAATCAGGGATCATGTGCCCGTCGAACAGCGGCATGCGCGGGCCGTACGTGCGGAAGACGCGCGCGATCTTGATGTCCAAATCATGAACGTTCGCGTACGTGGTGCATGCGGCTTCGGCGAATCGCTTCCCTTCGTCGTAACAGGATCTCGGTGACTGTGTATCCGCCGTGC
>Ga0307430_1002277_pt1 | contig 12951 bp, 4 predicted proteins | sample SalMarWE160130MG_FD_202159 | JGI IMG/M metagenome (GOLD analysis project Ga0307430, IMG submission 202159) | Salt marsh sediment microbial communities from the Plum Island Ecosystem LTER, Massachusetts, United States - WE1603-130 | ecosystem: Environmental > Aquatic > Marine > Intertidal zone >... | reverse complement strand
AAAGGGTTCAAGGAAAAATTTAAATCTAAGAAAGTCCTTCAGTTCACGGCCACACCGTACAGAAATGATGATAAGCCGGTCGATGGAGAGATTATTTTCAACTACCCATTGAAGAAAGCTCAAGAGGAAGGATATTTTACAGTCATTAATTTCAAGCCAGTTGAAGAATATGGTGATCGTAGGAAGATTGACCAAGTAATCGCGGAAAAGGCTATTAAGCAACTTCTTGAGGATCGCAAGAAGTACAACCACATCTTGATGGCTCGAGTTGCAGACATTGAAAGAGCAAAACAGGTATTCTCCCTATATAAGAAATACACAGACTTCAGTCCAGTTCAGCTTCACACAGGTATAAAATCAGTAAAAGAGCGAGAACAAATACGACAGAAGATGCTTAATGGACAGTCGAGTATTGTTGTGTGTGTTGATATGCTAGGTGAGGGATTCGACTTGCCAAAACTAAAGATAGCGGCATTTCATGACATCAAGAAGAGTCTTCCTGTTACACTTCAACTAGCAGGGAGGTTCACCCGCTCAGAGTCAGATTTGGGAGAAGCTACGTTTATTGCAAACATTGGCGAGCCCATTGTCAACGAAGAGGTTAGGAAACTCTATTCACAAGATACGGACTGGAATGTTCTTTTGAGGCAAACCAGTCATGAAGTCATCCAAGAGCAAGTTAGTTTGCAGGAGTTCCTTAAGGGCTTCAGCAATTTCCCAAAAGAAATACCCTTACAGAATATGCGTCCAGCAATGAGTACCGTTATTTACAGAACGAAATGCGAAAACTGGGCACCTCAAAACTTTCTAAAGGGAATTCAGGCGGTTGAGTCCCTAGAAAGGATTCATCATGACATTAATCATAAAAAGAACACCCTCGTCATTGTGACTGCCAAGAAAGTACCGATTGATTGGGCACAGTTCAAAGAAATTTACAACTGGGATTGGGAGCTTTACATTCTATTCTGGAACAAAGCTCAGAACTTGCTCTTCATACACAGCTCAAGCAATAGCGGCTATTACAAGAAGCTAGCTGAGGCAGTTGCGGGTGAAGTGGAGCTTATCAAGGGCCCCCCTGTTTTTAAATGTCTCTCTGGGATTAACAGGCTGAAACTTCAAAATGTCGGCTTGATTGAACAACTTGGCCGGCTTATAAGGTATACTATGCGAGCTGGTTCAGATGTTGAACCTGGACTCACAGAGGCACAGAAGCGTAATGTTATCAAATCGAACATCTTTGGGATGGGGTATGAAGACGGGAGCAAGACAACCATTGGGTGTTCTTACAAGGGCAGGATTTGGTCACGTAGGGTTACGAACTTGGAAGCGCTAGTAAGATGGTGTAGTTTTATTGGAAAAAAGGTCTTGGATGAGGCTATAGATCCTAATGAAGTACTCATGGGCACCTTGGTTCCAATCTTTGTTTTGGAACGCCCCAACAAGATGCCTATTGCTATTGAGTGGCCAAGCGATATCTATAAAGAACCAGAGACTATGTACAGCTTTACCATTGATAAAGTCGAAGATTTCCCATTGTATAATACTGACATCAGTCTTGTGGAGCCGTCTGAATCTGGTGAACTTAAATTCAAAATCTCTTCTGATTCCACAAGCGCAGAAATCGTACTTTCTTTCTTTGAACGTAATGGTATAAAGGACTATCGGTTTTCCCCCGTTGGGCACACAAAGATTTTCATTAAGTATGGATCCAATACTATACCCTTAGAGGATTTTTTCTATGAAAACCCTCCAATAATCTGGTTCGTTGATGGCTCATCCCTAGAGGGAAATAGCCTTACGGAATTGAAGACGAAATATGATCCATATCCAAGTGAGAAAATCCTATGGTGGGATTGGACTGGTACAAATATGAGAAAAGAATCTCAGGGCATCGCAAAAGAGCCTGATTCTATCCAATATCGAGTGATTCAGGAACTAAAGAATGACGACTACGACATCATCTTTAATGATGACGGTTCGGGTGAAGCAGCTGATGTTATAGCCATACGAGTTGAAGAGAGATCGATAGCCGTTAAATTCTATCATTGCAAATTCTCAAAGGAAGACAAGCCTGGTAAGAGAATCGAAGATTTGTATGCAGTGTGTGGGCAAGCTCAAAAGAGCATCCATTGGATTGAAAAGCCAACGGAGCTGTTTACTCACATGCTTAGGCGAGATCCGAAGAGCGAAAAAGGGCACAAGGTCAGCAGGTTTGAGAAGGGAAATCGAAAAGGCCTCAGCAAGATAAAGGAAATGAGCAGGACTCTCCCTATGAACCTCAGGATTTTCATCGTACAGCCCGGGCTATCCAAAAAGGAAGTGACTCTAGATCAACGAGAGTTATTGAGCGTAACTGAGAACTATCTAATGGAGACTTACAAGTTGCATTTTGGTGTTATAGCAAGTCTTTGAGAATAGCACTTTGTTTCAAGCATTTTAGGGTTGAACAAAGTGACGAAATGTGACCCGAGTAAAAAACATAGTGTACTATGCCCTTCGATGTTGAAGCTATAATAGGCTCAGCCCACTCCAATCGTGAATATCACTGTGTCTGCACGTCATCGTTCATACCTAGTTCTCTCAAAGCCGCCTTGGTTTCCTCCACCTGCTGGTCATTGACCCCATCAGGAGGAGTTACTTCAATGGTTACTCTCAGCTTAAGATTGCCACTCTGCACGAACTTCGTTAGGACTTTGGTATATAAGTTCATCCACTTCTGAGGCACGACTTCACCCGACCAAGTCAGTTTCCGAGGTTGTCCCACCGGCTTTATTGGCTCCAAGGGAATAAGTTCCGGCTGTTTCACGATATTCACTGTAGCTATTCCCGTTACAGTACCAGCCTTCGCCGTGATGATGAAGTTACCTTCATCTTCTCCAGCGGCATAGACTCCATCGCTACCTATGCCCCCACCAGTTGCTGTCCACTGAACAGAACCCATCTCGATATCACGGCCATGTTGATCAACCCCTTTGGCCATAAAGGTCTGTTTGGTCTCTGGCTTCAACTGCACCTGAGAGGGGGTGACAATGATTTGTGTTAATACGGGAGGTTGAATATGCTTCTCTGCCTCCTCCGCTTTGATGATGAATATGTCATCGGATATCAACACATCCGCCTCTCCGAGAGGTTGCTTGTAGAGGAAAGTGGAGTAGCTCCCGTCACTCGCCTTGCCAACGTACGCCAGAAGACCCTCGGCTACCCCCCGTGCGATTGTGTCTTTGATGGCCGCGGCATTGAGCAGACGCGGGAACAGGGGGCTAGCGAAGAAAGCATCTCGTACTGATTTAGTGTCCCACTCAGTGAAGACGGGTGGCCAATTTTTCATCAGAAAACGTGGGCTTGGGGAGTCCTTCTCAATATCGTCCGAGCCACGCAATACCAATACAACATACTGCGTTAGAGATTCGGCAGCGCTGGAGGTTGGCATGCCGAGGTCAACGGTTCGCACAGCACCATCCTTGCCAAGCAGCATTATATTCTTGTACGTGTGCCATACGGCTTCCTTCAGATCGCGTTTAGCCTTTTCCAGGCTCACGTTCAGCTGTCTTTTCTGTGCGTCATCCAGCTGCAACTCCTCGTCCGCGATGTCTTGCCATGCAATCAGTTTACGGGCCTCTTGCCTCAACTGTGCTGCTGAGTCGGGCACGGCCCATATCAGAGCGCTCTTATAGATCCTGGCAGATAGGCCGTGTTCCCTTGTCATGCCCTCTATTGTTTGCCCAATGGTGGGGTCATTCTGGATTGATTGGTCTGGTCCCATGATAACCATCGTAATAATGGGTCGATCTTGTATTTGTCCGCTCTTCTCAGGAAAGAAAACTCTCTCAATACCCTGCACCGGAGAAAAGACCTTCTGGATTTCCTCCCGGACCCTCTCTTCAATATGTTCATCCTTTACGCTGGCGCTTCGATCCGCAAATCGCTTGTTGAGATTCTCCTTCAGTGTGAATCGGTACTGATTCCCCTTCGCTTCCAGGTAGTAACAGGTATCGTAGAGGGTCTCCAGCACAGTCTCCACGTTACCAATATCCAACTGCGGGTCACCAACTGCCAGGCGGATTTCCGGAACACTGGCCTCGTTTTTGAACTGTCCACCGTTGGACTCAAAGAAAATGGCCGTAGTTACCTTGCTATGAAGATGTGCTTTACTGATCGTATCGACCGCTTCGGCGTCAAGGCGCATGGCATGTGAGTCTTTCTTGCCACAGATGTCAGTAGTAATGACACCTTCAAGACGCTGTTCCCCAATCTGCTCGAGCAGTGCTGTTCTGAAAAGGGGATTGGCTAGAGGTGCCGATCCTAATCCAATTAGGGGGTCTCTTTGTGCTTCTTTGAAGCCTTTCTGATAGGCATCTGCAACCCAGAGTGCTAGTAGCCGGAGTATACCTCGTGTCTGCTGAAAGCGTGGCATCTCCTGCCACTTACGCTCGAATACCGACAGTACCGAGGGATGAAATGGATATGTGGACTCGAAGACTGACTGGGCGTGGTCGATGGGAAACCATTGCGGGATCTGCTGTCGGTGATCGACCATCCAGGTTGCATACTCGCGGCAGGCAGCAAGAGCATCCCTAGTCAGCAATATCTTTCCATCCGAACTGATGGCCTTCGCGTCCCACTCAAACAGACGACGCCGAATAATCTCAGTGGTTTCGGCCCCCACCGACATCAGGACAGCTTTGCCCACCCGGTCCAGCATATTCTTGAAGCGTTGCTGGTCTTGTTCGTCCCTATCGGTATATGAAAGTTCTGAAGCCGGAATGGAGACCACCAGGACCGCGTTTTTTCTACCCCTCACGGTTTCCGAGAGCGATTGCACGAAGTTGTAGAGTTTGTTGTGATACTCGCGCCCTCGATAAGTGCTCACATAGTTTATAATTTCGTCCATCAATATAAGGCAGGGGCGATCTTTCGGGAGGAAGGCTTCGATAGCATCCCCTTTCGGTTCAATGAATTGCTCGTCATGGCTGGCTACGACTGAGAAGGCTCCTTCGCCACCAAGCTGAAACGCGATCTCACCCCAGGGGGTCTTGCGAAAGGGTGTACCATCGCTGCCGCCTCTCCCTCTAAGCGAATCGAATTCAGTTCCAACGAAGACAGCGACGGCGCTATTGTCCGGGATTGAAGCGACCCCAGCCTTGGTTAGTATCTTCGAGACGTCACGCCATGTGCCAGCTTTTGATCCCCCCTTTGCCAGATGATAAAGGAGTGCGAGCGCATGTGTCTTGCCGCCACCGAATTGGGTTGCCATGTTATAAACGGCCGAAGTTTCAGTGATTTCGCCGGAAAGTCTACGGACTACTTGCGCGGCAAGATCAGTCAGTGTTTGTGTAAGATATGTACGCTCGAAGAAACGATCTGGCTTGGAATAATCCGGCGGTGCCTGTCCTATACGCACCTTGTCCAGTTGTACGGCAAACTCCGCAGCATCTAGCGGCCTTTCTTCCCGCAAATCCTCTCGCGGAGTGATGACTTTATACCACGGTTGTAGCTTAGCCATACGGCACCTCTCAGCGGATAGGTTCAAACCTTCCGATATTTGAGTCGAGCTTCCACCACTTGAAGAACCCGTAAGGAAACGTGTCCGACTTATTTCGATAGCCCATAACGACGAGAGTATCTCCCTGCAGATTCAGTCGATCTTCTATTCTCATGGATCCTAGAACATTAACGCCTAGGAATCTAATTAAATTCGGCCCGGCTTCCGGTGATGGACGATAGCAGAAGACGATCCGCAACCTGGCACGCAAGCATAACACTTTCCAGAGAGAATAAGCGACGCGGTCATCTTTCTTGCTATTCTCAAGCTCAATTGCGACGATAGGAAAGGACCATCGTTGGTCGTTCCTCTCAAATCCAATAACGTCGATGCCCAGGTATTCGGATCGTGATTCAGGCAAGAACTGCAGCTGATGGCCCTTCGCCGCAGCGATCCAATACTGAGCCTGGCAGACCACAACTACGGCATCGGTCAGCGTCTGAGTCCACTGGCTATTAGCGTTTCTCAGGGATGCATCCTTCAGACGTGCTGCGTATTCTGACCGCTGCACGACGTCAAAGAAAGTTGTTCTCCACTGAGTGTCCAATGACATATATCCTTCCTACAGTCCTAGTCCCTTCTTGCGCGCTAGCACACCATCCACCCATCGCTTCTCATCGCTTGCCAGGGGATAAAGCGCCGAAAGTGCCTGGGCAAGCCGCCAGAAAAGCGGATTTTGCCCGATGCCTTCGTCTACTAGGAATCGCTTCAATGCTTCACCACGTCCTGCACCAAAGAGAATCATGCTCTGATGTAATTGGTCCAAAACTGTTGCACCCGGACTAACAGATAGATTTCCGGACAAGATACCTGCTTCTTCTTCCACATCTTCAAGCTCCCGAGCAAAGTTAAAAGTGAGCTGACGTTCAGCGTTCCTTCTTCGGGCTCTGGATGTCTGAGTTGCTTGTTTGCCGAATAGGTAACGGGTGCGTGCTCCAGCAGTTAAAAGGATAGCCGTTTCGCCCTTAATTTCAACCAGATGTCCAAGTGCCTCCAGATGCGCCCCAAGCCCCTGGGCGATCTTTCTGGCTGCATCGTATTCCAGGCTGTAGCCGCCAGCGGTTAGCTTGGCTTTTCCATTACCTTCTTCTGAATCGTCACTATCTTCCGCTTCAACCGCGTGCCCGTTCGCGTCCGTTGTGCGCAGGGTCCATAGCCACATGGCAGTGAGCCGGGCATCTTCCTCAAATCCGGAAGCATCAGCCCCTTGAAAGATCATGTTCAGAGCTTCCCGAGCAACTGCCGCCCATATATGCTCAAGATATTCCTTGAGTTCCACCTTTTCTCCGCTCGTTTTCTCTACTGAAGAATAACGTGAAAATATTTCGAGAGCAGGTCCTAAGCAGGCGAATATGGCATCAGCTCCGACTACGCCTTCTTGCGCTAGTCTAGGCATCCATTCTTGGATACGCTCGGGAAGTTCATTCAACACATCGCGCCAATCCCCAGTATCATCTGTGCTGATTGAGCCATCCTGATTCTCCCGAGGACGACAAGCCAAATGTATAGATGAGCCCAGGGCAGCTGACTGATATGCACGCATCCTAACTGATCTCTCGGTATCGATAGGCCAAGATGCTGTTACAACCCACCCAGCTTCGATTAGAGATGAAAGCATTGCTTCCCATCCCTGTGTTGTCTTGTGAGCAAAGACCACAGCTCCTATACCGTTCGGTTTAAGGTAACGCCGGGCTTCAGAAAGCGCGCGGGTCATGTTAAACTCAAAGTATTCTTTCGTCTTAAAAGAATATTTGGGGTTTCTCTCTGCCAATTGGACAATTTCACCTTCCTTGGGTGTTAGTTCATCGGAAAACAAATCCGGATGAACATCAAATAACATACGTCTCAATTGTGTATAAAAGAAATCTGAAAGGTCAGCGTACGGCACAGCATCGTAGTAGGGCGGATCCGTAAATAATAATTCAGTACAATCATCAGGCAATGGATAGCTGATAGCATTTGCCTTTTCAATATGGCCTGGAGTATAGTTAGCATCAATTAGGTTTATTATGACTCTCTCCACCCATTCGATAGCACCATTTAGGTCACCAGACGCCCCGAATACGGGACGTATTTCTGCAAAATCCCAGATTATGCCCAAAGCTTGTCGTCCAAAAGTACCGACTACGAACTCACCTTTGGGTTGCCACCAAGACAGGCTAGTGTTCTGCGCTGAAACGCGGTCTATGGCGAGGGATATACATGTCGCGCAAGCTTTCCACAATTCAGTGTTATCGGACCCCTTTTCATCATTGATCTTTTGACGCAATAGCTTCCACAAGAGAACCAGACTGAGAATCTGCCTTCGTGTAAACAGTTGATTCCATTGATGAACCCCCAGTAGATGTATGTTAAAAATACTCCTTAAATACGGTAGCTCTTCATTTGGGATGATGCCCATGATCCCTTCGTCATCATGAATCTTCTCATTTAGGATTTGTTTTGCCCGTTGTACCCCTTGGACATCTAATGGCGTTGGCTGCCTATAATGCCGATTTCCCCTGCTATCTAATGTAACCACTGCTAACAAACGAGCTGCATCTGCTCCACCATCACTGTTCAAGAACTGTGCTCGCACGTTTGTAGCCGGAGTCGTATAACCACAGATTGGGCACAGTGCACTACTTCGTTGCACTGTTCCTCCCCCGATATTGCTAGGCTTGGCATTTTCTCTGATCTCGAATTCAATACGTTTTTTCAGTTTGTCGCACACCAAATCCAAATACACGGACTTGTAGCCTTTTCTTGCTAACAAAAGTGAGTGAATTAAAGGGATTTCAGCTCCACAACCCGGGCCTTCGCATTTAACCGTCCTTGCCCAAAGGTAAGCAACAGGGGTCGCGCCGTCTGGATCCTTCGGATAGAACGCCGCCATCTCCTTTTCCGATTCCTTTGTTATCCACTCACCCCATTTATGGACTTCGACTGCCAACCGCTGACCATATTTAGGAATATACTCCAGTACTACTTTATTTAGGAGTACTGCAACAGGATTAAGATCAGAAGCAAATGCGTCGGTCCCCACCCGCAAAGCCTCAATAGGAATCGAGCCCCCACCAGCGAACGGGTCCACCACCAACGGCCTAGTACCGGGAGCACCGCCCAAGGCTTCATGAGCTGCTTGAGTCAATTTACGTGCTGTCTTAAGAAAGATTGAGTTATTGGAGGCATCCCAATTAGCGAAATCAGCTATAAAGTCGAGGAGGACCTGCCTTAGCACTGAATAGGAATTTTCATTACTCAAACCGAAATCGGTGCTCATTTTGTTGATTGCTATTAGATGTCCCAAGGTGTATTCCGAAAGCAGATCATCCCTCACGGTACGGTTGTTCATGGCTTCCCGGGCAAAATCGCTCATGATGCGGAACGCCGCTTCGCGGAACGCCGTTGGGCACAGCTCATCTGCCGGATCGGGCCAGAGAGCGGCACAGATCACGGCCCGGCATGCTGCCAGTGGCCGTCGCGCCCACCAGATGTGGAGTGTGGAAATATGGCCATGCCGGATGCTCTTTTCCCTTCGGGCATGTGCAGAAATTCGCTTAATGGGCAGGTCTACTTCAATTAACCTTTTGGGGTATCTATCCATGTCGGCTTTCAGCCTCTAGAATTTCATGGACGCTTACGTGATAGTGATCCACTTTAACAATCGGTTCCCACCCCAGACGAGCTGGGTCTTGAATAATGTGGACTTGCGGCTCAGTGCCGCAATTAAAGACAGTATAAAGCCAGTAATCCATTTTTAGTCGTTGGGCAGTTTTAAACTCGTTCGTTGAGAGAGCGACCTCCCCAACGTTGGCACGGCCTTTAACCTCGATGAAGCGAACCTCAATGGCGGTTTGGGGGTCTTTGAAATGAGGACGACGGGAGATCAAGTCAAAACCCCTGTCTTCATCCTCAACGCTCTGCACACTACAACCTCGCGCCTCTTCATATCGGATTGCAGCCTCCACTGCCACTCGCTCGATTGTTGGGTCCGTGACCATCTTTTTGCCCGATGGTGTAGCTCGTTCCGGGTGAGGTAGCACCCAAGCGCTGCCCAGGTGCTGAATGTTATCGATAGCGCAATCGCGTTCCTTTGCCAGCTCAACACGGCGCTGCTCCAGCCGGTGGTTCAGCTCATCTAGCTTATCTTCCATCATCTTGACGCGTCCGTCAAGGCCCTGTTCCCGGGAACCGGATTCCTTCTGACGGTACAATTCGGCGAATTGAATCTGTGCCCTGTCGATAACGGCGTTTAGGCTGATCTCCATGTGTTCGGAGATGGTCCTGACGTCCTTCTCCCGTTGCCTCCGCTCTTCCTCAAGTAGTGGAAGAAGCGCCTGTTGATAAAGGATTGCTTCAACCTGCTCCCGAGACGGAAGGCCAGCGAAATCGGGAATGGGCGTGCCTCTCGGAGCAGATGAAAAATCAAGAAATGCTGTGGGCTGCCGGATAGATATTGATCCGTCTGGGGTTATCTCTGCAACAAAAAGGCGCTTGTGCAGCACGTTTCCGCGACCGTCCCTGATTTCTGCAGAGTACAACTGTAAAATCGCCGGGGTCTTTCGTTGTAGGTCGAAGAACACGGAGCCCCGCTCCATGTCGCCCTGGACTTGATCTTGCACCAGCCCTCGAACGCTTTCATAAAGGGGATGACCAGGTGTCACCCATTCAAGCGTCGGATCTTTGGTCAGAAATTGTTTATCGAATACAATCTGCTTGTATTCGCGCCCTAGCTTGCCAAACCGTGGCTCAATCTTGCTGGCATAGGGGAGCAGTGTCCGGGGAAGACGCCCTACTCGATAGACGTGCTCGTCCTTATTAATCTCCTTGGGTGAAATTCCGGCCAGAGGACATGACCTAAGAAAGAAGTCCTCGACTACTTCGGGCACGAGTCGGCGTTCCTTTGCCTCCTCCGACTTCCCCACAATGGCGGAGAGGTTCAATTCTCGTTTGGCCAGTCCTTCCAGCGCAGACTCCGTGATCTGGCGCAGTCTATTACTATCAACCTGCTCGACGATTCGATCTTTTATGACATCCTCAGTCAGGTTTCTGGCGTACATTTCGCGGAGCATTCGTTCGAGTTCGTTGGCCGGGAAGACATCGCCCATCACGTTGAAAACCTTCCCGGTGCGATTGGGGTCGATATCTTCCTCGATTTGACTAATGCGTTGGAACAGACGCTCCATCACCCGTCCCTCACGCGTGTTGGTGGAAACAAAATTTAGTATCAGACAATCCTTGTCCTGGCCGTATCTGTGGATACGTCCCATGCGTTGTTCCAAACGAACGGGGTTCCAGGGAATATCATAGTTAATCATGTACCAGCAGAATTGCAGATTGATGCCTTCGCCAGCTGCCTCTGTGGCGACCATAACCTGGCAGTCTTCCTTGAATTCCCGTTCGGCGTAGATTCGCGTTCCGGGGGTATCTCGGTCTCCAATTTTCATGCTGCCATGAATTTGGGTGACTACAAGTCCCCATTCGCGCAGCTTCCCTAGAGGGCGGCCGTCCCGGCCATCACCAGCCAGGAAATCAAGAGTGTCTTTGTGCTCAGTAAATACAAGTAACTTCATCTTTGGATCATTAAAGATGCCACTTTCAGTGATTACCTCGCGCAGTTTTATGAGCTTCGATTCCACTTCGCGGGCTTCTAGAGCCTTGGCGTGATCGACGAGCTTACTCAACAAGATGATTTCTTCTTTGAGGTCCTGTGGATCAATAGAAACAACAGCATCCTCGAGTTCGGCAATGATTTCCTGTTGAGTCTCTTCCGGCAGGTCATCAAAGTCCTCCGGTACTTTCTTCTTGATCTGCTCCAACTTGTATGCTTCAGGGTCTACGAGAATCTTCTCGCGCTTGGCTTTCATTCGTTCCAGGGTGCGCCGCACCGCATAAATGCTTGAAGCGAACCGGCGCTGCAGCATCGCCATGGTGAATCCCAGAGCACGCCCTTGGACGGTTTCAGCCTGGGAAGCTTTTATTGATTGGTCTTCGACGTATCTAGTCAGTAGATCGTAAAAATCCAGTTCCTCATTATCAATTGGGAAAGGTACGGTCTTCACGTTGCGTTTGGTGAAGAGACTTTTTGCTATCCCGGTATCCGTGTCGGGAAATGTGACCATTGCCTCCTTCACCCGGCGCAAATAAAAGGGAGCTTCTCGCTCCTCCATCGCCCTCTCTAAGCTCTTTATATCCCCATAAACATCTTTATCTAACAATCTGAGGAAAAGACTGAAGTTTTTCGGGTCACCTTTGTGCGGCGTGGCCGTCATAAGGAGGTAATGATCGGTCATCTCCGATAGGGATTCGCCGAGTTGATATGCCAGGGTCTTCTTGTCCTCGCTGTAAGCGCTCATCTTGTGTGCTTCGTCCACTATTATCAGATCCCAATGGCTCCTCATCAGGCTCTCTTTAGCATCTTCAATGCGCGAGACCCAAGAAACTGACGTGATGACTTGGTCGATGTCCTGCCAAGGATTGGACCCGTAGGCAGCCCTCAACCTCTCGCCGCGAACCAGCTCGAAATACTCCCTGAACTTGTCCTTCAGCTCTCGCTGCCATTGAAAGCAGAGATTGGCCGGGGTCACAATCAACACTCGTTGAATCAACCCTCGCACTTTCAACTCTTTGATGAGTAAGCCTGCCATTATGGTCTTACCAGCACCAGGGTCATCAGCCAAGAGAAACCGGATGCGTGGCAGTTTGAGGAAATAGTCGTAAACAGCTTCCAATTGGTGTGGAAGTGGGTCTACTCGGGCGATTGAGAGGGAGAAATACGGGTCATATTCGTAAGCTAGCCCAAGGCGCATCGCCTCAACACCGAGGCGGAACTTATCTGGATCTCCATCAAAGGGATACTTTTCAGGAGTGACTTGCAGTTGGGCCAGTTGTGTGTCGGTCAATACAGGTTCGTAGACCTTACCTGTATTGAGGCCCTTTCCGATGAGCTTAACCGAGTTGCCTATGGACGTGATGAGAATCACCTGGACTGGTTCAGGGAAGATCGAGCCTCTGACTATAAAATTGGGCTTAAGCTCATTTACATTCATGTTGTCAACATTATAGGCTTACGGTTCTAAACGTTCAAGCTATCACCACTTCTCTATATAGCTAGCCCCCTGCGGTTCGGGGTTAGCCCTCAGGCAACAAAATAGCGTTCTGTTGAGTAACCTGAGCCAGAATTTAGCCAAGTCACATTTATCCAGATTGTTCACCGTCAAACAATTGCTTATTTCGTTATCTTCGGAGAAAAAAAGGGCTAGGCATCCCGATACCGGGAATACCCAGCCCTATCTATTCTAACGTCTAGTTGCTATTGTCAGTAAAGACCTAGCTTTTACCGATTCTGAACATCTTGGTGCCACATACCGGACAGGTGCCCTGAGTCGCCGGTTTGCCGTTCTTCATGGTTATACCCCTGGCATCCT
>Ga0307430_1002275_pt1 | contig 12959 bp, 9 predicted proteins | sample SalMarWE160130MG_FD_202159 | JGI IMG/M metagenome (GOLD analysis project Ga0307430, IMG submission 202159) | Salt marsh sediment microbial communities from the Plum Island Ecosystem LTER, Massachusetts, United States - WE1603-130 | ecosystem: Environmental > Aquatic > Marine > Intertidal zone >... | reverse complement strand
CCGAATTAGTATTGTATTTAAACAGTTGCCCGGCGCCGCCGGTAGCCAGAATCAGGAAACGGCACTCAAACTCCTCAAGAGTACCGGTGCGGCAATCGAGTGCCCTGATACCGGATACCTTGCCCTTTTCCACCAGGATTTCGGTTGCCAGGAAATTCTCAAGCACCTGAATTCCGGAGGAACGTACCAGCCGACTCAACGTAACTTCAATATGCTCGCCGGTGGCATCTCCGCCGGCATGAAGGACACGGGGTACGCTGTGCGCCGCTTCCATAGCAAGGGCAATCTCACCGTCAAGGGTATCGAACGGCACCCGGTAACCGACAAGGTCGGCGATACGCGCCGATGCCTCTTCAACCAGGATACCTACCGCTTCTTTATCTGACAGGCCATCGCCGGCATTAATGGTATCTTCCGAATGAAGCTCCGGCGAATCATGTTTACTGATAGCCGCGGCAATGCCCCCCTGGGCGTACTTGGTATTACAGTCGTCGATGCTGCCCTTGGTGATAACCAGTACGCTACCCTGTTCCCTGGCCAGCAACGCCGTGTAGAGTCCGCCGATACCGCTCCCCACCATGATATAGTCATACCGGTTCATCTAGATTTTCAATCCTTTCAGAATATCGGCGGCTATAATACTCCTCTGCTTCTCCAGAGCCAGCTCGATGGCGCTGGCCTCCAGGGCACGCCGACACAGCCTCTCCATGGGCAGTCCTTCTATGTAAGGCGGCCCGTTGAAAACATGGGCTACCCTGTCAGCGACGGTCTGAATCATCTGGGTGGTGTATAACTTCACCATAGCGGCTTTACGCCTCACCGATTTTCCGATATCCGAGTTCCATGCCGCTTCATACACCATAAGCCGGGCGGCTTCAATATTCATAGCGATGTCAGCCAGCGCCGCCTGGATGCTGGTGCGTTGAAAAACAGGCTTCCCGAACGTTACCAGTGACTGCGCCTGGACGGTAGCCTCATCGAGCAGCCTGCGGGCAATACCAACACACCGCGCCCCCCTGACCACCCGGCGCTGCGGGAGCCATCTCATACCCAGACGGAAGGCCTTGCCCTCTTCTCCCAGTATATTTTCCGCAGGCACCCGGCAATTATCAAAGACCAGCAACATCGGTTCTCTTATCGGCGCCAGCCATCCCGTCCTCTCACCACCGCCGGTAACGCTGAATCCCGGCGTATCTTTATCCACCAGGAAACAGGTGACACCCCTACCTGTCACGGCGAAGACAACGGCAAAATAGTCGTCACCGGCCCGGGAGAACGATAATTTTATACCGTTAAGCAGGTAGTTCCCTCTCCTTTTTACCGCTTTCATCTTCATGCCGGAAGGGTCGGTACTACCGTCCGACTCCATCAGAGCCAGGTATGGTTTCTTTTTATCATTAAGAGCGGGCAGGAGGAATTTCTCCCGCTGCTCCGCATTACAGTCGAAAAGAATAGGGGTGATGTCCCCGAAATGAAAGGGGACTACCGTCTGGGCGAGTTCCTCTTCAACCAGGCAGACCCCCAGGGCATCCAGTCCGGCACCTCCAAGCTCCTCAGGTACGCCGACACCCCAAAGTCCCATCTCCCTGACCGTCGCGACGAGTTCCACCTCTTTTTCTCTGGGGAGATAGGCGCGGGCATCACTGAGGTCGGCGGCCCGCCCCAGGATATCCCTTTCCAGCGGCTTGAGTCGCTCGTTGACAAAGTCGCGGGCGAGACTCTGTATCATCTTCAGTTCTTCCGATAGCTCGAAGTTCATCCTATTTCACCCTTTAATTCAGCCGGAGCTGATAGCTTCTTCGAGGAACAGGTCAAGGTCGGGCTCGTTTTCATCGCCGATTCTACTTTCGAGGCGGGACATTACCTCAACCATGCGGTGATTGACGACATAGTTCTTGATGGTCGTATCCACCTGGGGACAGACGAGGATGCAGGCATTACACAGGTCACAGTCCTCCCCGACGATGCTTTCCAGCGCCATAGAGGTACGCTGCTCCGTTTTCTCGCGGCGGGACGGCTCGCGGGACAGGAACGGGCAGATATCGACGCAGTTACCGCAGCCCAGGCACTCTTTATGCCCGCTGATATCCTCGGCAATATTAAGGGAATGAGCCGTACCGAACCCGCTGGAGAGAAGGCGGCATCTGCCCACCGGAGGGCACCGGGTATTCAGGATTTCGTTCAGAATACCCTCGATTTCTTTAATATCCCTTTGAACAGGTAACGGCATAATATTTCTCCCCAGCCTTATATTAACAGTTAATCCGCCTGGAACACCTGCCTGGTATATCCGTGGGCACGCCTGACATAGTCAGGGAGCAGCCGCGGTGAGACCGGGCGTTTACCGGCCAGGCCCGCCTGCTCCAGGTCCTTCTGCCACCGGCGCACATGTTCCAGCGTCGGACCACCTCTTTTTACTTCCTTAGCATATCGGGCCGCCGCCCGACCAGCCCTCCTCCCGAAGACAAACAGCTCCAGGGTCGAGTTACCGATGAGGCGGTTCCGCCCGTGCACACCGCCGGTGCATTCGCCGGCTGCGTAAAGTCCCGGCACATTGGTAGCGCCTTCGGTATCAATTTTAATACCGCCGTTCTGATAATGCAGGGTGGGATATACCAGTATCGGCTCACGGGTAATATCGATATTAAAGCGGCGGTACTGCCGTACCATGGCGGGCAGCTCGCGGGCAATCGTGCCCTCGCCGCGGAGAATATCAATCATCGGCGAGTCCAGCCAGACGCCGATTTCTCCGCTAGGCGTGCGGAGTCCGCGCTGGCGTTCCCGGCATTCGCGGATAATTGCCGAGGCGACGATATCACGGGGCTCAAGGGGCATAACGAACTGCTCTCCGTTGCCGTTAACGAGCTGGGCTCCGAGCGTTCTTACTTTCTCGGTTACCAGCTGCCCCAGAATTTGCAGGGGATAAACGGCGCCGGTGGGGTGATACTGCATGGTATCAATGAAAATCAATTCGGCGCCGGCATGGTAGGCAAGCACAAGTCCGTCGGCGGTGGCGCCGTAATGATTGGTGGTGGGAAACCCCTGGATGTGAAGTCGCCCGATACCGCCGGTAGCCAGGATTACCGCCCTTGTTCTGACGACAATCAGCTCTTCGGTTTCCATGTTAAGCAGTATGGCACCGGCTATCTGACCCTTATCGTCCAGTATCAGTTCGATAGCCGGGGCAAATTCCAGGTAGTCTATTTTTTTATTCTTAAGCTCGTCACGCAAAACGCGCATTTCTTCCAGTCCGGTGTAGTCCCGGGCGGAGTGCAGTCGCCGCCTTGACGTGCCGCCACCGGATAACTCGTACATGGTGCCGTCCGTTGCTTTATCCCAGTTCACCCCCAGCTTCTCCAGCCACTTTATCGCCGACGGGGCATCCTTCACCAGGACCTCTACAAGCTCGGGGATATTTTCGAAATGGCCGCCGCCCATCGTGTCCAGATAGTGAATTACCGGAGAATCTTCAGGCCTGTCGGCGGCCTGGGTGCCCGCCTGCGCCCCGACGGTATTGGCATCCCCCAGGCGCAGCTTGGTGATCATAAGGACCCTGGCACCGGCCTCGCTGGCCAGTAACGCCGCCGAAGCCCCGGCGCCCCCGCAGCCGATTACCAGGACATCCACATTGTAATCGGGCTTGGAGGGGTCGATTTTATCCGGGTCAATCCGGCTGTTACCTTCCAGTAAATCGGCAAGCTCAAGGGGCGTGGTATCGCCCTTGTTCACACCTACCTGCAATTTACGCATACTCGTCGCGATATAGTCGGGATGGTACTCCCGCAGCAGGTCGGACTTTTCATCCGCGTTAAGGCGCGGGATAGCCTCGATGAGTCGCCTCACCCGGGTATCTTCCACGAGATGAATGCTTTCTTCCAGATAGGCAGGATACATCTAAGACACCTTTATTCCCATTGTTGTTCCAGGGCCGGCTCCATGTCGCGCTCGGCGTATCGTTGGCGCAGCTCTTTGTCGCCGGCTTTCTTCAGTTCCTCTATGCCGGCATCGAACTTGCCGGACTCTATTTCAGTTATCCTTTCATCCAGGTGCTCGGAGACGGGTGTCAGGTAGCGCCCGTATAGACGGCGGCACAGCAAAGCCACGTTATAGGGCACCAGACCCTGCGGGCAGCGGGCGGCGCAAAGTCCACACATTACGCAGTCGAAGGACTTATCCGCCACCGCCCGGATATCGCCCCTGAGGGCATCAGCCATGAACCACATTACCTCCAGCTCCTGGGGGCAGGTCTTAGTGCAGGTATTGCACCCGAAGCACTTGACGATGTCCGGGTACAGGGCTTTGATTTTTTCGCCGTCGGCCTCTATCTTCTCCAAATCGTAAACAGCCGTGGCAGCCGGGAAGAAAGGTATCTGCACCAGGCACATGTCCGGCTCCACGGCCTTCTGGCAGGCGAGGTCGTACTTGAGCTGAGGGTCGTTTTTGAAATTATATATGGTGGCGCAGGCGCCGCAGAAACCGGCACGGCAACCGCAGCCGCGCAGCATACGGTAGCCGCTGTACTCCAGTGCCGTCAGGATGGTGAGTCCTTCCGGGACCTGACAGTGCCTGCCCATGATATAGATATCGATTAATCTTGCCTGTTCTGCCATTATGCTGTCCTATACTTTACGTAAGGTCCTTATTCCGAGAATATAAGTAGTTATGGTGCCGAGGGGGAGATTTGAACTCCCACGAGCTTACGCTCACCACCCCCTCAAGATGGCGTGTCTACCGATTCCACCACCTCGGCACAGTCCTTCCTTAAGAAGGATGGCAGGAGTGCGAGGATTCGAACCCCGGACCGGCGGTTTTGGAGACCGCTGCTCTACCAACTGAGCTACACTCCTGCGTATCTAAATTTTAGTTATTTACCCCTGTTTTTGTCAAAGTTGGCGTTAAATTGGCGTTATTTTTTCGAGACACCCCGTTTACTCCCGCCGGTAACACTTCGTCCAGTAACGCCATAGCATCGCTTTGCATACCCTCAATTATATGTGAATAGGTATCCATTGTAAAGGCTACTGAGCTATGACCTAGCGCCTCTGAGATAACTTTAGGCTTTGCCCCACGTAAGAGCATAAGGCTGGCAAAGGTATGCCTCAAATCGTGGAAGCGGACATTCTCCAGACCCGCCCTTTTTACTACCCTAGCGAAGTCATGGGATAGCACGCCGGGGTCAATTGGCTTGCCTTCATGACTGGTAAAAACAAGGCTATTAAGGCTAAGAGGCTGCCCTAGCTGCCAATAAAGTGATTCCCTCTCCGCTCGGCATTCTCTAAGGAAAAGAGCTAACTTTGGCGTCATAGCCACACGGCGCCGGCTATGGCTTGTCTTAGGCTCTTTGAACTGGCAAACACCATGCCTCTTATATAGCACCTGGGAGACTGATATTGACAGCATAAGAAGGTCAATATCACGCCACCTTAAGCCTAGTAATTCAGCCTGTCTAAGTCCGGTACTAACGGCAGTATAATAGACCGGGTAGTAATAGCTGTCCTGGGCAGTCTCAAAAAGGATTTCAACCTCATAAGGGTTTAAGGCTCTCATAGCCTTTTTACGTGGTGAAGGCGGGTCAACAAAAATGACGTTTATACCTTGTTGAACGAAAGACCAGTTTGTCACCTTAGCCGTGACTTTCTGACGTTTCGTTGAGTCCCCCGTCTCTCCAAGTCATCCGGCCCCATTAGCTATCCTGGTTCTGCTGAACCTCATCAACCCTTTGACCTTTGATTAGGCGGGCCCAGGTTAGCGCCTCATCCAGGTGAGCTCGAAGCACATCGAAGCTAAAGCACTTCTTCCCTACCATAATATTGTGGTCAGTGATACCTGGGAACTTCTCAGGACACGTAAGGATTGCCATTATCTCGCGGGCCGCTCGCGTCAGCACTTCCACGGGACTTTGAACAAGCAATTGCCAGCCTCAAAGAACTTGTACTCCATCCCGAGCTTAGGAACGAAATGTCAGAGAGAGCTGTGAGGTATGCGGAGGAGTTCTCGTGGAGGAATCAGGCGTTGGAGCACTTTAGGCTGGCAGAGCGACTTTGCCATTCCAGGGTTCAGCGTTTGTTACCAACTTTGCCTCTTGGCACCTATACCGATGCGACCGGGAAACCAGCTCTTACTGTGTCTGACAAAACACCTGCTATTGCCTAAAGGTGGCCTCTCTCCGCAGTATGTTGGGATGAACTCTTCTTCTCAATACTGTAGGCTGCTTCGGAGTTCTCTTCCCACCAAATGTAACAATGCTGAGATGGCAGCTAAGAGGCGCGATCGATGGAACTATTACCGTTTGTTACCTCATTACACAAAATATCGGATAAAGGCATAGTAGTGGTTCCCGAAGGAATGGTTATAGGACTGGACTGATGGGATTGAAAATAAGACTTAACGATTTATTCAATGTAGTAAAAAAAAGCTTAGTTTATCAAGCCGGTCAAAGTTATGCCAGGCATTTATCCAGCGGACGGTGCCAGAACGGCAACGCATCGCTATAGACTGAGTCTGTGCCCCACCACTAAAATAACGTACCCCCTTTAGTAATTCGCCGCTATTAACCCCGGTGGCAGTAAAAAACACATCGTCACTATCTATCAGGTCTTGGGTCTTATAGACCTTATCAACATCAACACCCACGGCTATAGCGGTCTTTCTTTCGCTGTCATCGCGGGGCGGCCAGGCTTTGCATTGTATGCCGCCACCAATGCAGTGTATCGCCGCCGCGGAGAGGACACGCTCCGGCGTGCCCCCGACGCCCATAAGCACATCAACCTCTCTTTCAGGCAGAGCTGCGTCTATGCTCGCGGAAACATCCCCGTCAGAAATTAGTTTAACCCTGGCGCCGGCACTCCTAATATCCGACAATAACTGTTCGTGACGCGGCCTGTCCAAAACCACAACCGTAAGCTCTGATACCCTTTTTTTCTTGGCTCTGGCTATGTTATTCAGGTTTTCCGCCACCGGTGCGTTGATATCTATATAGTCTTTTGCTTCCGGTCCGGTGACGATTTTATCCATATAAAAAAATTGCCTGGGGCAGTTCATTGTGCCTTTAGCCGAAAGCGCTACTACGGAGATAGCTCCAGGAAGACCTCTGGCAACCGAGGTAGTCCCGTCAATAGGATCGACGGCAATATCAACCTTTAAATCCGAGCCATCACCAATGCGTTCCCCTATATATAACATGGGAGCCTGGTCTTTTTCTCCTTCTCCAATGACTACGATTCCGTCCATACTGATATAGCCTAAGACATAACGCATGGCAGCTACCGCTGCCTCGTCTACCAGTGTTTTATCACCCCTGCCCAGATAACGAGCGGCCGCCATGGCAGCCGCTTCGGTGACGCGCACTAGCTCCATAGCAATATTACGTTCAATTGGTGGGTGAGAATGCGCAATTTTCATATACAATTGTTCACGTTCAAACGAAAAAAAGAATATCGAACGAATAATTAGTATTACTGCTATACTAATACAAGGGCGTTGATAACGTCAACAACGTCGCAATGCATAGAAACCCCGATTTGCGGTAAAATACACGGGGAGGCAGGATATGAGAATAGGGATCCTTGAGCTGATGAGTGCCGGATCCACCGGAAGGTGGGATCATAAGGTATATAATTATCTGGTTACCAAGCAATACGCCAGTATTATGCCTCAGGCTATAAGTGTCTGGTGCCGCAATCTAGGCCACGAAGTCTTCTATGCGACCTATTTTGGTAATAAAGATCCCAAGCAACTGCTACCAAACGATCTGGATGTTGTGTTCATCTCAACTTATACTCAGGCAAGTGCACTGGCATACGTGCTGGCAAAGTTGTATCGCAAGGAGAAAACGCTTACGGTCATAGGCGGTCCTCATGCTAAACAATTTCCCGAGGATTGTCTGCGTTTCTTTGACATCGTTGTCGTTGATTGTGATAAAGCTCTAATAACTGAAATTTTAAAGGATGCCCCTCGGGGAGAAATCATCACCAGTGGGCGGACCCTTGGCAGCATTCCCGGTGTACAAGAACGGATGCCGGAAATCCGCTCATCCACTTTCCTGAGGGGTAAACCCTTTCGTTTTACTGGAATTCCGTTGTTAACCAGCACTGGCTGTCCTAATTCTTGTGATTTTTGTATTGATTGGAATAATCCTTATGTACTTCTATCTTTGGACCAGTTAGAAGAAGATATGCGCTATATCTTTCAACATTTCCCCAAAGTGATGATAGGTTTGCATGATCCCAATTTTGCCGTGAAATTCGAGCAAGTCTTCGATGTACTGGAAAAGATACCCAATCGCAGGCGCAGCACTTATATAATGGAGACTTCACTCTCTATTCTGCGGCGTTCCAGATTGGAACGGATGAAAAACATAGGGAACTTCTATATAATTCCCGGCATCGAATCATGGACAGCTTATTCGAGCAAGGTTGGAGCCGGGTCCATAACGGATCCTCGAGAGAAACTGGATAAAGTCATAGAGCATTTAAATATCATTCGACCTTACGTTGCCGGAATTCAAGCTAATTTCATGTTCGCTCTGGATGTGGATACAGGGGATGAACCTATAGAGTTGACCAAGGAATTCGCATCTCGAGTTCCCTTCGTTATGCCGAATTTTAATATTCCGGTCCCCTTTGGGAATACTCCACTATATGAAAGATATTTAAGCGAAGACCGTATTTTGACAACCATTCCGTTTACTTTCTATTACATGCCATACCTGGTATACACGTTAAAGAATTATAGTCCGGCGGGCTTTTATAAGAAACTCATTGATGTGGTTTCTTACATTTCTTCCGGCGGTATGCTCCTGAAAAGACTAATGGAAGCTCCTGCTCCGGTCTCATCCGGATACAACCTTGTTAAGACTCTGAGTAACAGGCAAATGATCGGGAGACTTCGCGATATATTGAATTTACTGAATACCGATAAACAGTTCAGGGCTTTTCACGAACATGAGACGGATGTATTACCGGAATTTTATCACCGCCTGTATGAAAGTCAACTGGGCCCTTATGCCAGCCTTTTGTCTCACGAAGAACGCAAACCGATACTGGTCAGCCATAAAAAGAACGAGGTTTAGCCCCGGGACTCGATCGGCGGACATTATTAATCGCTAAAGGAAGTGTTGCATTTCCCTTTCACATTTTCGAAGGTTACAATAAAGTAGATAGTTGGATAACAAGAGCTTGTTTAGTGTGATTAGATATAAAGAAGGGGACTGGGGATAAATTCCCCCAGTCCCCTCACGCTCAAACTAAAGCTAGTAACTTGGCGTTAATTTGGCGTTAAACTGAAAAAGACTGGTTGTCACCAAAACGTATTCTAGCTTTAAGGCAGGGTTTTAGCCATTGACACAAAAGGTCTGTTTTGAACGTAAAGCTACTGGCTGACAATTTAGCTCAGAATTTGGAGACCGCTGCTCTACCAACTGAGCTACACTCCTGCGCCAATAAAATTATATTGTATTATAGCATGGGTGTGCAAGATTATGGGAAAAATAATATACATCCCCCTTGCCCCCCTCAAGGTTTCTCTGCTATAATGTAATAAACGCATCAAAGGAGCTAATTAAGAACCTTTAAATCAGTCCGGTGAGGCTGGCAAGGGAAATCAAAGGAATACGTCTAACCGCAACCTCTTGCCAGCCTGCTTACGCTAAAGCTTCAGCGAGGCAAGCCGGGGCAGGAGGTTTTATTATGCCTGCGAAAATAGTAATGACAGCCGAGGACATCCGGCGTACCCTCGCCCGCATCGCCCATGAGATTATCGAGCGCAACAAGTCCACCGACCACCTGATACTGGTAGGCCTGCACACCCGCGGCGTCCCCCTGGCCAAACGCCTGGCAGGAAGTATCGAGAGCTACGAGAAATCGAATCTGGCCGTCGGGGCGCTGGACTTCAGTCTCTACCGCGACGACCTCGACCCATCGGAAGCGACGACTGCCGTCCAGAGTACGGAAATACCGTCCGATATCAACGGCAAGTCGGTCGTACTCGTCGATGATGTCCTGTATACCGGCCGCAGCATCCGCGCCGCCATGGATGCCCTCATCGACCTGGGGCGACCACGCTCCATACAGCTGGCGGTCCTCATCGACCGCGGTCACCGCGAGATGCCGATACGTGCCGACTATGTCGGCAAGAATATCCCCAGCGCCCGGCACGAAGATATCCAGGTACGCCTAGCGGAAACCGACGGCGTCGACGAGGTGGCCATCGTCAGCCCGCCTAACAGCAAGCCCTCTAACGGTTATACGGAGAAGCAGGAATCATTCAGCGGAAGGAAGGAGGAGTTACCATGAGTCTGGAAAATAGGAGCCTGGTGACTATAGACGACCTCTCCAACGGCGAGATAATGGCGCTCTTTTCCCTGGCCGACGGGATGTCAGAGAAGATGCAAGAACAGCACGGCCTGTGCCAGGGCAAGATTATGGCCAGTCTGTTCTTCGAACCGAGCACCCGCACCAGACTATCGTTCGAGGCTGCCATGCACCGCCTCGGCGGCAGCGTCATTACCGTTTCCGATGTCGGCGCCACCTCTCTTGCCAAGGGTGAAAGCATCGCCGATATGGCCAGAGTGGTCGGCGGCTACGCCGATATTATCGTCATCCGCCACCCGTGGGAAGGGGCCGCTCGCGTCATGGCCGATTACGCCGGTATCCCGGTGATAAACGCCGGCGACGGCGGCCACCAGCACCCGACCCAGACTCTCCTTGACCTTTACACCATCCAGAAAGAAAGGCATACCATAAAAGGACTGAAAATTGCACTCTGGGGCGACCTGAAATACGGTCGCACCATCCACTCGCTGATTTTCGCCCTAGCCAAGTTCGGCGCGGATATCCTCTTCTGCCCGAGTCCGGGACTGGAGGTGCCCCAGCACGTTACCGACAAGCTCATTAACGAATACGGCGGCGACCTGGAAAAATACGACTCCTTAGAACAGACGGTTAAAGACAATCTCTTCCCGCTGGATGCTATCTACACCACCCCGAGCAGCCCCCACCAGCTGGCGATGATGCCGGATATCAGCGTACAGGTCGAACTGAAGGAGGGGGTCGATGCCCTTTACGTCACCCGACCGCAAAAAGAGAGATTTACCGCCGGTGAAGAAGGCCAGGACTTCAAGGAGAAATACCGCGTGGTAGATAAAAAGTTACTTAAGGCTAAAGCCTTCCGCAAAACCCTGGTCATGCACCCGCTGCCCCGGGTGGACGAACTGGCTTATGAAGTCGATGCCGACGAGCGCAGCATGTACTTCAAACAGGCCAGTCGCGGGGTGCCGATAAGGATGGCTCTCCTCTCGTTCTTGCTGGGCGCCAGAGAACTCGACGTTCCGGAGGTGGATTCCCTACCCCCGGCGGACTACCCCATTTACCGGCACGATATAACCCCCATGTGCCCTAATGAGAAGTGCGTATCGATTCAGGAGACCGAAACGAAGTACCTCAAGCCCGAGTTCAAGATAGTGAACACCAAACCCCTGACACTGCGGTGTGTCTACTGCGAACACGGCTTCGAACCCAAGTTCGTGGCCAGCACCGAATGGCATGAAGGCAAACTGGATACCAAGAAATATCACAGCGCGGACAGCCACTGGGCAAGCACCATCCGACCGGAGAACCTGATTGTTTTCAATACGGAGGAGGAAGCGGAGGCCCATGGCTACAAGCCAAGTCACTTCGTGGGAGTACATCATTAAAGAAATGGCTACAAAATTACTCATAAGGGGCGGTCGCATCATCGACCCCTCACAGGAAATCGATAAAACCGGCGACCTGCTCATTAAAGAGGGTAAAATCGCCTGGCTGGGGAATGGTACGCCTCCTGACGCCGATTACGCTGTCCTCGACGCTGACGGTCTGATTGTCTGCCCCGGCTTTATCGACCTACACTGCCACCTGCGGCAGCCGGGCGACGAGGAGAAGGAGACCATCGCCACGGGAACGCGGGCGGCAGCGCGGGGCGGATTTACCACCGTCTGCTGCATGCCCAACACCAATCCGCCGCTGGATAATGAGTCGATGATAAGCTACGTGAAAAAGGTCGCGGCCAACGAAAGCCCGATACGTGTGCTGCCGATAGGCTGCGTAACGGTCGGGCGTAAAGGTGAGACACTGGTCGATATGAGCGAACTGGAGATGGCCGGTGCAATCGCTTATAGCGACGACGGTTCGCCGGTAGTCAGTGCCGAAGCCATGCGCCAGGCCCTCGAGTACAGTCGTGAATTCAACCGGCCGATAATCGACCACTGCGAAAACCTGTTTCTCACTCAGGGCGGCCAGATAAACGAGGGCGTCGTTTCGCTGGAAATGGGACTACGCGGCATACCGGCTACCGCCGAGGAACTCATCGTCCAGCGCGACCTTGACCTTGCCCGCGAGACCGGCGGGCACGTGCACATCGCCCACGTCAGCACCGAGGGCTCGGTGGAGCTTATCCGCACCGCCAAGGAAGAGGGCGTCCCGGTGACGGCGGAGGTCACTCCCCACCACCTCACCCTGACCGAGGAAGAGGTCTTGAAACATAAGACTTATGCCAAGGTCAACCCGCCGCTGAGAACGGCACGGGACAACATCGCACTACTCCGGGCGCTGAACGACGGCGTCATCGATATCGTGGCGACGGACCATGCCCCCCATACCGCCGCCGACAAGGGCTGCGAGTTCACGCAGGCGGCCTTCGGCATCAGCGGCTTCGAGACGGCGCTGGGCAGCCTGACGGGACTGATTTTCAACAGCGAGTTGAGTCTGAATACCCTCATCGCCGCATTAACCATCGGCCCGGCGCGTATCGTGGGGTACGAGAAACTGGGCACACTGGAGGTCGGCGCGCCGGCGGATATTACTATCTTCGACCTGCATAAAGAATGGGTGGTCGATGCGACTCAATTCGTCTCCAAGGGGAAGAACACTCCCCTGAACGGACAGACGCTCAAGGGAAAGGTCATGGCGACCCTCTACACGGGC
>Ga0307430_1002273_pt1 | contig 12967 bp, 11 predicted proteins | sample SalMarWE160130MG_FD_202159 | JGI IMG/M metagenome (GOLD analysis project Ga0307430, IMG submission 202159) | Salt marsh sediment microbial communities from the Plum Island Ecosystem LTER, Massachusetts, United States - WE1603-130 | ecosystem: Environmental > Aquatic > Marine > Intertidal zone >... | reverse complement strand
CCTTCAATTTTTCTTTTAAAAGTTGGATTTTACCGGCCGTCTTTTTTATCTTTAACTTTCCTCGGTTTAAAGTAGCAATGCCGGCAGAATCATAACCTCTATATTCCAGCCTTTCTAAGCCCGCAACCAACAAAGAATCTACAAATTTATCACCCGCATATCCCACAATGCCACACATTTCTATTCTCCCTCCTTGGTGTTTTCTTCCCACAGAGCTTTTTGATGCATTTTTATCTAATAGTAGGTTATCTCAAGCATCATTAGCCGATTTGATTCAGTTGCCCCTTTTAAAACTCGGCGAACTATAATTTGTAGGTTTTACCAACGGAAAATAAGTGTTGTCTATTTTTTAGCTCCAACATATCAGGGGTACTGAGACATGTCAAACTAGCAGTGTAAAAGAGAAAAGTTCTTTATGGAAAAGAACTTTTTCCACTCCGTTTTCCAATCAAAAGATCCCTTTTATTCTTTGAGATATTGCATGGTTTGTCTTGCACTTCCATAGTTTTTTCTCATAATTATTTTACACTTCTACCTTGATAGGTGGCCTTCTATCCGTACTGAATTTACAATATAAAGGCAAAAAACAAGATAGCGTCTAAATTTATGTTTATCAAGGAAAAACCTTGATAGTCCGTCAGGTAATATCTGGAAAAGAAAATCCAAGTTATAGTTACAAGGCAGGCGGTAAAATAGATTCTTTGTTTGTGCTACTGACCTATCGAGCTTTATTGATTGAAGTTCATTCGGTCGAATAATCGAAGAGAGCTACTTTGATAAAACGATCGCAAGCCCTTTACCAATAATTTTAAGGAATTTTCAGACCAAAAAAGCCTCATAGTGTAAAATAATTACGAGTTTTTAGGAGCGCGTTCAGGCTAGAATAAACAATATCTCTTTTATTTCTCCTGAAGATCCCTTCAAGCCTAAGTTTGCTTTCAAATTTTCTGTTATTATACCTGCCTTGACAGAAAAAATAGTGACGGTATTATTAAAACGATTTAATATTAAATCGTTTTAATAATGGAGCTAAAATTTGGCCAAAATTAAAGATGTTGCAAAATTAGCGGGAGTCTCACCCGCTTGTGTCTCTTTAGCACTTAATGAAAAACCCTATGTGAGCAAAAAAGCAAAGGAAAGAATCTACAAAGCCGTTAGGGAGCTTGGCTACAGGCCAAATATTGTGGCCCGCAGTTTGAGAAAAAAGAGAACAGGTATTATAGGGCTTGTTCTTTCTGATATTGCCAATCCTTTTTTCCCTGAAATAGCAAGAGGAGTTGAGGAAAGAGCAAGAGAATACGGCTTTAATGTAATTTTATGTAATACCGACGCAGATCCTTTTCAGGAAAAAGAGTCCATCGAGATTTTACTCTCCAGGCAAATTGATGGGTTAATTATTACCTCGGCTCACAGTACCGCTAATCTCAACGAGTATCTGAGAGAAGATTGCCCTATAGTGCTGGTTAACAGAGACCCTTTTCCGGGCAGGTTTGATTTTGTAGGGATTGACAATATATCTTCTGCCAGAATGGCTGTTAATCATCTTATAAAATTGGGTCATCAAAGGATTGCCTTTATTGAAGGTGAGCCAGAATCCCCGGCAAGCTTTGGTAGATACGAAGGGTATAAAAAAGCCTTGCAAGAGGCAGGATTTTCCTTGCAAGAAAATTATGTGAAAATAGGATATTTGAAGTACGAGGGTGGATACCGGGCAATGATCTCTTTTTTAAAAGAACTCCCCCCTCCAACAGCTGTTTTCTGTGCTAATGATATGATGGCCCTGGGGGCAATTGATGCCTGTGCAGAGAAGGGAGTAAAGGTTCCTCAGGATGTAGCAGTAGTTGGATTTGACGATATGTGGATAGCCTCTCTGAAGGCTGTCCAACTTACCACCGTGCGTCAACCTCGCTACCAGATGGGAGTAAAAGCTGTCGATTTGATGATTGAAAGGATACAGGGTAAAAGAGGTGAAATTAAAAGAGTAATACTTCCTACAAAACTAATTATCAGGCAAACCTGCGGAAAAATTTTAAAAGGCGAGCTTTTACCAAGCTAAAATAAAGGTTAAATAAGGAGAGCAAGATATGGCAGTCCTGGAAGAACCAATAAAAGAACCTCTGGTCTTGAAAAACTACGTTGATGGAGAATGGATTGAATCGAAAGGCGAGCTTCACGATATTGTAAATCCGGCAACTTGTAAAGTCATCGCCAGGGTCCCTCTCTCAACCCCAGAAGAAGTAAATGAAGCTGTGGAAAAAGCTAAAAAAACTTATCCTGAATGGAGAAGAACCCCACCCCTTGCCAGAGCAAGGTGTCTTTTTCGATTGAAAGAGATCCTGGAAGAGAATTTTGAGGAGCCTAGCAGAATTCAAACCATGGAACATGGAAAAACCATTGATGAATCACGTGGAGAAACAAGAAGAGGAATTGAGAATGTAGAGGTTGCTACCGGAATACCTTCCCTGATGATGGGATATAACCTGGAAGATATTGCAACCGGTATAGATGAGCACCTTATCAGACAGCCTTTAGGAGTTTTCTGTTGTATTGCTCCTTTTAACTTTCCCTTTATGGTCCCTCTCTGGTTTGCACCTTATGCTGTTGCTTCCGGAAATTGCATCGTCGTTAAACCATCGCCTCGAGTTCCCATTAGTCAGGTAAAACTTGCAGAACTAGTAGATGAGGCTGGATTTCCACCAGGTGTTTGGAGCATAGTGCATGGGGGAGGAGAGGTTGCTCAAGCTTTGTTAGAGCATCCAGATATTAAAGGGGCCTGCTTTGTCGGCTCCACCCCTGTAGCAAAAGAAATTTATAAAAAATGTGGACAGGTAGGTAAAAGAGTTATCGCTCAGGGAGGTGCCAAGAACTTTATAGTAGTTATGCCTGATGCTAATTTAGAAAAAACAATCCCTGCTTTAATGACATCTTTCTTTGGCAATACAGGTCAGCGCTGCTTATCAGGGACAAATGCTATTGTTGTTGGCAGGAATGATGTATTTTACAAAAATTTTCTAGAGGCATTTGTAGATGCAGCATCCAAAATAAAAGTGGGCTATGGTCTTGATGAGTCGGTTCAAATGGGGCCTCTTCAGTCAAAGAAGGCAAAAGAGAGGGTTTTAGGATTTATAGAAAAAGGCATAAAGGAGGGAGCAAGGATTATACTTGACGGAAGGAAAACAAAGATTACAGGAGATTATCCTGAAACCTGTTTTCTTAATCCAGCCGTTTTTGAAGAAGTTACAGTGGATATGACTATTGCTAAAGAGGAGATCTTTGGACCTGTAGCAAACATTATGAGAGCGAAAGATCTTGATGAGGCAATCAGGATGGTTCACACCAATCCTTATGGAAATGCAGCATCCATTTTCACCTCAAATGGCAAATTTGCCAGAGAGTTTCAGTACAGAGTTGAATGTGGTGACATAGGTATCAATATTGGGATAGCTGCTCCCATGGCTTTTTTCCCTTTTAGTGGTATGAAAGATTCTTTCTTTGGTATCCTGCACGGGCAGGGCAAGGAAGCCGTTAGATTTTTTACTGAAAGTAAAGTAGTAATTCAGAGGTGGTGGTAATGCAGCTTCAAACAGCATCGCAAGTTATTAACTTTGCCGTAGAACTTGAGGATAAATCAGCTAAATTTTATGAGGATCTGGCCGAAAAATTTAAACAGTATAAAGAAGTTTTTTTATCCTTTGTGAGAGAAAATAAAAAAAACAAATTGTTTGTGCAAAGAGTTTACAATGAGGTTGTAAGTGATGCTCTTGAGACCGGTTTTTCTTTTGAGGATTTAGGTGTAGATGATTATTTGATTGAGATTAATTTGGCTGAAGATGTAAGCTTACCTGATGTTTTAAAAAAAGCTTTGGATATAGAGGCGAAAATTGAGAGGTTTTACTTAAATGCAGCTAAAAAGTCAAAATCATTTTTAGCTGATATTCCACGAGTATTTGAGAAAATAGGCAAAAAGAGAGATGAACGTAAGGAAAAACTAAAATCACTTTCGTGAGAGGAAGAATCAATGGCCTATCATTCAGAAAAGCTAATTGATGAGTTAAATAAGAAAGCAAGGCAGCTTCGTCTAGACGCTCTGAAAATGATTCACAGAAGAGGACAAGGACACCCAGGAGGATCCTTATCTATAGCAGAAATTATAGCTGCACTTTTCTTTCATCATCTGCGAATTGATCCGAAGAACCCTTCTTGGCCAGAGCGGGATCGCTTTATTCTCAGCAAGGGGCATGCTTGTGCTACTTTATATGCTGCTCTTGCCTGTCGTGGCTTTTTCCCGGTAAAGGAGCTTACAAACTGGGGGCATCTTAACTCCCCTCTGCAGGGACATCCTGATAGGCTTAAAACTCCTGGTGTAGAGATGACAAGCGGTTTTTTAGGACACGGGCTTGCTATTGGTGTTGGGTTATCTCTGGCTGCCCGTTTGAAAAAGATGAATTACCATACTTATGTATTGCTCGGTGATGGAGAATGTCAGGCTGGTATTCTCTGGGAAGGAGCACTGACTGCTGGAAAATATAGACTGGCTAACCTAACAGCCATCGTTGATTACAATGATGTTCAACTGGATGGTCCGGTACACGAGATTATGCCCCTCGAGCCTTTTGTGGAAAAATGGAAATCCTTTAATTTCAAGGTTATAGAGATTAATGGCCATAATATGAGAGAGGTACTTGAGGCATTTGATGTTGCTACAGAGATTCATGATAAGCCTACGGTTATCATCGCTCACACCACAAAAGGAAAGGGGGTGTCCTTTATGGAGAATGAGGCTTTCTGGCACGGTCGTGCACCAGATGATGAACAGTATACAAAAGCTGAAACTGAGTTGAAAGGAGATGCAGGATAATGGAGAAGGCATCTTTTCGTGAGGCTTTTGGAAAATCACTTGTTGAGGTTGGTGCTAAAAACCCCGATATAGTAGTTTTAGTAGCTGATGTTTCCTCTTCAGTAATGACCAATTATTTTGCAGAAGAGTTTCCGGAGCGCTTTTTTAATGTTGGAATCCAGGAGGCTGGTATGGTTGATGTTGCTGTCGGTTTTGCTCTTGCCGGGATGATTCCCTTTGTCAATACTTTTGCCGGGCTTTTCTTGCGAACAATGGAGCAGATTAGAACTTGTGTAGCTTATGCTAAGACAAATGTTAAGCTAGTTGGAGGATACTCAGGAGTATCAGATTTTAAGGATGGTCCAACCCATCATTCCATTGTGGATATTGCTATTATGCGAGCTATGCCTGATCTGGTAGTGATAGGTCCAGCTGATGCAACTGAGGTGAAAAAGATTCTCCCCCTTGTAGCTGAATATGATGGACCGGTTTATATGCGTATCAGTAGAGCAGATACACCGCTGGTATTTGATGAAGATTATAAGGTGGAAATTGGAAAAGGAGTAGTTGTTCAAAATGGGGATGATTTAACCTTAATTGGTAATGGTGTAATGTTGCTTCGCTGTCTTGAGGCAGCAAAGATTTTGGTCAAGGAAGGGGTAAGTTGCAGGGTGATAAATATTCATACCGTAAAACCTTTGGATATTTCCCTTCTGCAGCAGGCAGCAGAGGAGACAGGAGCTATTGTCAGCGCAGAAGAGCACTCCATTATTGGAGGGTTAGGTAGTGCTGTGGCAGAGGCTCTTGCAGGTTTTTATCCTGTACCCCTTGAACGAGTAGGCATTGCTGATACTTTTGCTGAGACTGCCCTGGATTTTGAGTCTTTATTAGATCATTATGGAATGGGAGTGAATGATATTGTTGAGGCCGCTCATCGTGCTTTAAGGCGTAAAGAAAAAAGGTGAAAAGTGAAGGCTGTAGTGAAAGTTAGAAGGGGTGAAGGGAATATAGAGGTTCAGGATGTTTCAGAGCCTGAGGTAGGACCTGGTGAAGTGAAAATTGAAGTCAAAGCAGCAGGAATATGTGGTACCGATATTCACATTTATCATGATGAATTTATGGTTAATCCTCCGGTTATCTTAGGTCATGAGTTTTGTGGGGTGGTAAAAGAAGTTGGGGAAAATGTTACCGAGTTTAAAGTAGGTGATAGAGTCACTTCAGAAACAGCTGCCAGGGTTTGTGGAAAATGTATGTTTTGCAGAACAGGAGATTATAACCTTTGTCCGGAGCGTTTAGGTTTGGGTTATGGGGTAAATGGAGCATTTACCAAATTTTGTGTGGTTAGGAAGGAGATAGTACATCATCTTTCTGATAATGTAGATTTTATATCAGGAGCTCTTTGTGAGCCACTTTCCTGCGCTGTTCATGGGACTATTGAACAAACCGGTGTTGAAGCAGGTGATGTGGTTGTAGTTATTGGCCCAGGACCGCTGGGGCTTTTATCCTCACAGATTAGCAAAGTAGAAGGAGGATATGTTGTTGTCTTAGGACTTTCTATTGATGAGGGTAAACTAAGTTTAGCAAAAAAGCTGGGAGCGGATTTGGTGGTGAATATTGCGAGGGGGGACCCAGAAGAAATTATTAAAGATTTAACCAGGGGATACGGAGCGGACGTTGTGCTGGAGTGCTCTGGGTCATCCCCGGGAGCAAAACTAGGTTTGAAGCTGGTAAGAAAAAAGGGCAAGTTTACTCAAATGGGACTTTTTGGCAAACCAATTAAGATAGACTTTGAGCAAATTGCTTATAAGGAGTTAAAGGTAACAGGATTTTTCTCTCAAAAATGGACTGCCTGGGAAAAGGCTTTAAAGCTTCTTGAGCAAGGAAAAGTACAGACAAAGCCACTGGTAACGGAAAAGCTTCCCATAACAGAGTGGAGGAAAGGTTTTGAAAAAAAAGAAAAAGGAGAAGCAATTAAGACAGTATTATATCCTGTGGATTAGATTCTTGGCGGTGTTAAAGGAGTTTACCTGAACCAACAAAGGAAAGAAGTAAAAGTCAGCGAAAATTCATCAAAGGAATGAACACTTTTTTTTCGATATGTGTTAATCAGATAAAAATAAATTGGAGAATGGAAAAATGGGGCTGGGTTTTTGTGGTAAGTTAATTCGAGTGGATCTAAGTAGTAAAAGAGTAACAGTTGAGAGTCTGAACGAAGAAAGTTTCAGGAAATATTTATCTGGAAGTGGTCTTGCTGCTAAAATTCTGTATGAGGAGTTTGATAACACTCTGGAGCCTCTTCATCCCGAGGTCCCTCTTGCCATTGTTGCCGGTCTTCTAACCGGAACTCCTGTCCCCTCTGCCTGTAAATTATCGATATGTGCCAGATCTCCCCAGACTGGTATTTGGGATGAGGCAACAGTAGGGGGATACTTTGGAGCAGAGTTGAAATTTGCCGGTTATGATGGTCTAATAATTACCGGAAAAAGTAAAAATCCGGTTTATATCTGGATAAGCCAAGATAAAGTTCGGATAAACTCAGCTGAGCATCTATGGGGGAAGGATACCTTTACTACTACAGAAAGATTGTTGAAAGAGACTCATCCTAAGGCCAGAGTTGCCTGCATAGGACAGGCTGGAGAGAATCTTTGTGGGATTGCCTCAGTGATGATTGATGGATGGGAATCAAGGGCTGCAGCAAGAGGTGGTATGGGAGCAGTAATGGGTTCTAAAAATCTAAAGGCAGTAGTACTTCGAGGAACAAAACGTCCCCAAGTAAAGGAAAAGGAGGATCTTATTTCATCTATTCGCGAGACTCTTCCCTTTCTTAGAGGAACTACCGAAGGGCTTCATAAATTTGGTACAGCAGTTGGGATGTATTCCGGAGTGGAACCTTCTGGCGATCTTCCCATTAAAAACTTCCTTCAGGGAAAATGGGAAGAAGGAGCAAAAAAAACTACCGGGGAGACCCTGGTGGAGAGATTTTTGGAAAAGCACTATGGATGCTTTAGCTGCCCCATCCGTTGTGGTAAGATTATAAAGTTGAAAATCGGGGGCGAAGAGAGATTAATGCATGGGCCAGAGTATGAATCTAATGCTGCTCTGGGGGCACTTTGCTTAAATGACAATCTTGAACAGATCTCTCTTGCTAATGAGCTCTGCAACCGTTACGGTCTTGATACTATTTCTACCGGCTCAGCAATAGCTTTTGCCATGGAAGCCTTTGAGAAGGAGCTAATATCCATCCTGGATACTGATGGTCTCGAGCTTAAATGGGGAAATACTGAAGCAATAATTAAACTTATTCATAAAATAGCAAAAAGGGAGGGAATTGGTGACATCCTGGCCGATGGGACAAAAAAGGCAGCCGAGAAAATAGGTAAGAATTCTATAGAATTTGCCATTCATGTTAAGGGACTGGAGCTTCCCCTGCATGATCCCCGGGCCTTTGTTAGCATGGCTTTGACTTATGCCACGGGTAATAGAGGGGCCTGTCACCTTGACTCTCTTTCGTATACTTTTGAGGGAAGTCTTCCTATTGAAGGGATACCCTACGATCATTCCCTATCTACTCACAGTGCAGAGGGTAAGCCAGAATTGATTTTTAGGTTACAAAACTATATGGCATCTCTTAACGCTCTTGGCCTTTGTAAATTTTTATTCTGCGGGAAGATAGGTCCTCCCAAGATAGCAGAGTGGACTAATCTAGTCACTGGATGGGATTTAACGGGTGAGGAACTTTTAAAGATAGGGGAGAGGCTCTTTAACTTAAAGAGAATGTACAACTACAGATTAGGAATTACTCGAAAGGATGATTTTCTTCCTCCCAGACTTTTAACTTCGGATCGCAAGGAAGGTGGAGCAAAAGGCAGTCTTCCCCATCTTGGCAAGATGCTTAACAAGTATTATGAGCTTCGAGGTTGGAGTGAAGATGGAGTTCCTACTCCGGAAAAATTGAAAAAGTTGAGTTTAGTTTAAAATATATGAAAACCAGAAATAAAGGCCTTGAGGGGGGGGTGAGAAAGTAAGTAGGCCGTTAGCCAGTGGAGAAAGATACCCTAACGCTCATTTGACCACCCCAAGAGTCTTCCGGTAGATCTCTATCACATCTTTTAGTGTGACCTGACGAGGATTGTTGGCTAGTTTCCTTTTATCCTGCATCACTTCATGAGCGAAATCCCTAATCTGGGATTCTTCTATTTTCCTCGACTTTAAATTCTGGGGAAGACCCACCTGTAAGAGAAGATCCCTTAATCGATTGACTACTCTTTTAACAGCTTCCTCTTGAGATAGATTTTCTACGTCTTCTCCTAAACTTTTGGCTAAAGAGGTGAGTTTAGAAGAGTTACCCTTAAGATTAAACTCACATACCCAGGGAAGAAGAATTGCACAGGCTCTTCCATGAGTAAGATTTAAATCAGTAGTTAGCCGGTAACTCATTCCGTGAACGATTATAGCGCCGGTTTGAGCGATAACCATCCCTGCCAGGAGGGCCCCATACAAAATCCCGCCCCGGGTCTCTATATCCTGAGGATTTCTTACTGCCTCTGGCAGGTAGGTAGAGAGAAGTTTGATCGCTCGCTCGGCTAAATAATCGCTAAGGGGCTGGGAGTTATTGGAAATAAGACCCTCAATGGCGTGGGAGAGGGCATCTATTCCTGTGTCGGCAGTAACCGACGAAGGTAAGGATAGGGTGAGCTCCGGGTCAACCAAAGCTACTTTAGGAAAGATACGCGGGTTAGCCATAATTTTTTTTCGGCGCTTCTCATCTATAGTAGCGGTAAAGACTGCATAAGGAGTTACTTCACTCCCTGTTCCTGCGGTAGTGGGAATGGCTATCACTGGAAGGGGAGCCTCTTTCAGTTTATTTCTTCCCAAGTATTGGGTAAAGGGACCTGGGTTGGTGGAGGAGACTGCAATTCCCTTGGCTGTATCCAGGGGGCTTCCTCCTCCTAGTCCCACAATAATCTGGCACTTTTCCTTTTTAGCAAGATTAGTTCCTCTCTTTATCGTCTCCAGACCTGGGTTGGCCTCTACCCCCTCAAAAAGAATTGTCTTTACTCCCATTTTCTTCAGAGAGTCTTCTACTTTTTGCAAGGCTCCCATTCTTCTGGCGGATTTCCCACCGGTGACAACTAAAGCCCTTTTACCCAGTTTTTTAGCCTCTTCTCCTACTTTTTCTATCGTTCCTTTTCCGAAATAAACTCTGGTAGGAAGGTAAAATTGAAAACTCTGCAACTTTCTTCTCCTCTATTCTACCGTATGGCTACGTACTTTCCTTCTCGCCGGAATGGTCTAAAGCTTTTCCCTCCCCCTTGATAGAACTTGCCAAAGAATTCTACAAACTGAAGACGAGAAGTATGGATAAACCCAGAAAGACAATTTAGGACGAGATTGCCTAGATGACCGCCTATAAGAATGATCACCATGAGTACAGGGCCAATAAAAGGAATGCCATAGGTCATTAGCGCTATGGTATTGACCACGGTAGCGATTACGCCAGTGGCTAGACCCAGGGCTAAAAGTCGGGAATAGGAAAGAACATCAGCAAAAAGTTGAACTATCCCATAGAGCTCATATCCTCCTTTAGCCAATCTAATAAAGAGATTTTTGCTTTTTCTTCCCACAAAGAAAAATAGAGCCATCACGCCCCAGAGGGACATTACCAGACCTACGCGGGAATATCCTGGTAGTGTATTCCAGATTCTGGCAAGGTTCTGAAAGGAGAAGGACATAGCTATATTCGGTCCCAGGTTAGCTCCCTGGGTAGTTGCTGAACCAGCTCCCAGAAAGAAACCCTTCAAAATAGGCATAGCAACAAAGATTATTCCCAGAATAAGTACGATCCAGGAGGCATGATCCAGCACCGCCGAGACTATATCTTTTCTTCTTAGATCTTCCCATAATTCCAGACCTATCCCCAGCAATAGATGAATGAGTCCCAGACCCAGACAGATGGCCAGAAATGGCATAGGGTCTCTCATGGGATTTAATAAGGCCAATTTTTTTAAAAAACCTAAAGATGCTGGAAGACGGGTAAACTCAATTCCAAAGACACCTCCGGTGATGATTCCTATCCCGAGGGTAACAAATCCAGCTATGAACAACATGCTGAATAGTTTCTTTGCTCCTCCCTCCACCTTAAATTTTTTAAGAATCAGGTAGGAAAGTACCGATAAAATGATCCCGTAACCACCATCAGTTAAACAAATGGCCAGGAAAAGAGCAAAGAAAGGGGCCAGAAAGGGCGTGGGGTCAATTTCAAAGTATCGGGGTAGTCCGTAAAGATTGGTTACCAGCTCGAATGGTTTGAAGGGGGAGGTGTTGGAGAGGGCAACAGGAACCTTACTTTCCTCGCTTTGATGAGGCTTTCTTACCACAATTTCGAGGGATGAAAAATCTTTTAGTCCGGCCTTCAGTTTGGCTAGATCGACCTTTCTAATCCATCCTTCCAGGAGAGAGGTGTAGGGGCTTGACCTGGTATTTGCCGCTACCTTTCTTTCTCGGAGCAGATGATAAAAATGATCGCACAGAGCCATAAGTTTGACTTTTTCCCGGCAAATTCTCTTTGATTCCTCCTTGATTTTCCCTATTTGATTTTTTATGCGGTCGATTCTTTGGCGAATTTCCTTTAATTTTCTCTCCGGGACTCCGAATTCCTTAAGCTGAACCTTTTCTACTTTCAATTTCTGGAAAATAGATTCTACCTTCTCCCGGTCTTCCTTCAGGAAGATAAGTAAGAAAAAAAGATTACCTGCCTCTTCTTTAATGGTATTTAAATGGGTCGCTTCCAGTTTCTCCAGTTCTTTTTGAAAGAGATCTTCTAGCTCGAGGCGAATCATTCCCAGTTGGTAGCCAACCCATCTTCCTTCCTCTAATCTTTCCGTAGAGATAGGTAGCTGCCTCCAGGGCGAGAGAAGTGAATACTTTTCTTCGAGATTATTTTTTTCTTCCCCGAGAATTTCCGTTTCTTCTCCGAGCCCCTGGCATCTTTTATGGATCTTCTGCCAGTCAAAACTTTCAATCCATGTGGAAAAATCCTTTTCTTTTATTATGGTCTTACCCGGGAAAAATCCTAGTGAGGTTTTTTTCTCATCAAACTGCTCCAGGTATTTAATGGTCCAATTGAGCCGAGAAAGCCTATCCTCCAGCTCCTCTGTCTTTATCTGGATTGGCTTAAAGGATGAGGTTATCGTCTTTTCATCAATCTTCCGGGGCTGCAAAAGCGCTAAGTCTCCCAGTCTTTTTATGATAGAGTCTCGAAGACTAAGATCTCCAATAATATATACCTTCCTCATCTCATAGAGAGCCATTTCTTTGCTCTTTTGACAATGAATTCTATTACCTGGGTTAGATTTTCCCTTCTCTGATTCTCAATATTTTTTTGTTTTTTCTCAAACTCTTCCCTGATCCTTTTTATTTCTTCCTCCGCTTCTTCTAATGACTTCTGCTTTATTTTTTTTCCTTCTCTTTTTCCCTCTTTCTCAGCTTGGGTGAGAATTTCTTCGCTTTTTTGTCGAGCCTGTTCCAATATCTTTTCTTTTTTCTTTCTTCCTTCCTCCAGTATTCTCTTTGCCTCACTTTCCGCTTTTTCTATTCTTTTCAGAGCCTCTTCCGGCATTTTCCTCTCCCATCTTGATTAGTTCAACTTCGGCTTCTTCAAGCATTTGACGAGCCAGGGGATCAGGATACTCGCCCTGGAAAATAATTCTTTTTATTCCTGCATTTATTATCATCTTGCTGCAGGTTATACAGGGTTGGTGTGTGCAGTAAAGGATTGAGTTCTTGATACTTATTCCGTATAAAGCCGCCTGAATTATGGCGTTCTGTTCAGCATGCAGACCCCGACAGATCTCTTGTCTCTCCCCGGAGGGGATATTTAGTTTATCACGAAGACATCCTACTTCCCTGCAATGAGGTAAATTACGAGGGGCACCGTTATACCCGGTAGAAAGAACTCTCTTTTCCTTGACCAATAAAGCTCCCACCTTTCGCCTCAAGCAGGTGGAACGAGTAGCTACTAAATGAGTAATCTGCATAAAATATTCGTCCCAGGAAGGCCGTTTTTCCTTCATTTGCCACAGCCCATCAGTTTTTCCAGCACGCCTTCTATATTTTTTTCAATCTCCCTCG
>Ga0307430_1002271_pt1 | contig 12971 bp, 11 predicted proteins | sample SalMarWE160130MG_FD_202159 | JGI IMG/M metagenome (GOLD analysis project Ga0307430, IMG submission 202159) | Salt marsh sediment microbial communities from the Plum Island Ecosystem LTER, Massachusetts, United States - WE1603-130 | ecosystem: Environmental > Aquatic > Marine > Intertidal zone >... | reverse complement strand
GTCGCGCGCCAGAACTACTGGGGCCTCGACATCGTCGCCGGCATCGGTGGGCTGCTGTACCAGAAGGTGCCCGGCGGAACGCCCGCCTACTACTACTACCACTACGATGGGACAGGGAATGTAACGGCCATTACGGACGGCTCTAAAGAAGTCAAGGCGCTGTACGAATATGACGCCTTCGGCAACATCATCACGAAGGCGGGCACGCTGGCCAACGACTTCACGTTCAGCACCCAGATGGCCTACGGCGCCTCCGGCTGGTCGATGTACATGTTCCGCAGCTACTCCCCCCGCCTCGGCCGCTGGACGCAGAGAGACCCCCTCGGGCTTGCCGGTGGCTCAAATGCCTACACCTTCCTCAGAAACAGCCCGATGGACTATGTGGACAAGCTGGGGCTTCAAATGGTAACAGGCATCAGCTGGTGTCCTGCCGGTGATCTTGCAAGGGACCTTGGAAGTGCAGCAGGCAGTGCAGCAGGCAGCGCCATCGGCTCCATGGGCACTGCAGCAGGCAACCTCATCTGCTCCATAAAACGCAGCCTGGCCGAGACCGGCGAGGAGTGGGGGCAGCGCTGGGCGACCGCTCATGCCTATTATAGGTATCTCCACGCGACCCAGACCCTGGCTTACTTCAACATGGCGAATGCAGTGGTTGACTCAGTCTGGACTCCTATCGCCCTTGGAGTAGTAGGCGTGATAGGATCCGCGGGCACCTGGGTGCTCGGCCTTCTCGCTATTGGCATCAGTATCTACCAGGCCTTAACCGACCCAGACCAGCTCGTGATAGCCGCCCAGAGGGCGGGACTACAGGAGATGGTCGACGATGCGTATGAGACGTGGCAATACCTCCAAGACATGGACCCGTAATCTCAGTGCTTCGTTCGGTTGAGGCTGCTCCCACTTGCCTACTGCGACATGGAGACACACGTGAAGAGATTCCTCCGTCTTCTCGGCCACTTGTGTGCCCTGGGCTGTTTCTTCTTGTTGGGGCCTTTTCGGCTGATCCGTGGTGAGTGTGTGGACACTTCTTGCTGGGTTGCCACGGTGCTCTTCTTTGTCACACCGGCAGTCTCGCTGTATTGCGTTTTGAAATGGCGGAGAACGGACCGACTCAAGCGGCATGAAAAGGCCGCGTTGCACAAATCTGTGTCTGATGATCACCCAGCACACAGTGCCTAAGGGAACATCAACGTGCCAATAGATAACGTGATTGGTGCTGGTGACAGCGACTGGAATCGGGGGATACGCTGGCAGGACGACCGCCCTGAGATGCATGTGTCTGAACAACGGGCGGCCTGATCGACACGATCGAGAACCCGGCCGGGACGGTGGACGTCGACTACGACGAGTTCAACCGCGTCGAGCGCGTCGACGGCATCCTGACGGCCGGTACGGATCCGGACACCGTCCTCTGGACCTGGAACGCGAGCACCAGCCAGCTCAACAACCCGCCCGCCCTGACCTTGCGGTGACCGCCATCCCCTACCGAGCGTTCGTCGCCCTGCTCGGCGGTCAGTGGTGGGTTTATCTACCTCGCCTCGGCAGGCGCCAGCGCCTGGTCAGGCGAGTGCCGAGCAGTTCATGATTGACAACGAGGTAGGCCCCCGCTACCAACCCTTCGTCTTTCGCCTGTTGATTCCCCGAAGAGCCGTATGATGGACGAGCCTGCTGTTCGAGAGATGCTGAAGGTCTACGGGGTCTCGGACACGGTCGAGCGGTGTGAGCGGCTCGATGCCGGGTTTTCGCATGATGTGAAGTATGTGCTATGGGTCGGTGGTGCGCCGACGTACCTGGTGCGGCTGAGCGCGAGCGACATGCTGCCGAGGCGGAAGGCCGAGTTCGAGGCGCTGGCGGTGCATTACGAGCGGGGCGTGCTGTGCCCTCGGCCGCTCGCGTTCGGCGAGACGCCGGACCGGACGCAGTGCTTCACGCTGCTCGAGTATCTCGTCGGGGAATCGGGGGAGACGGCGCTGCCCAAGCTGCCCGAGCAGGCGCAGTACGAGATCGGCCTGCACGCGGGGTGCGAGCTCTACCGCATGCACGAGGTGCCGGGCGAGGAGACGACGGAGGCGTGGCTCGATCGCTTCTCACGCAAGATGGCGCGTTACGCCGAGAGAGCGGGGGAACTCGGCCTCACCTACCCCGGCCGCGAGCGGATCGACGGCTACATCGAAGAGCACGTGTCACTGCTCGAGCAGAGCCCCGTGCGTTTTCAGCACGACGACTTCCATCCGGCCAACCTGATTCTCGACGACGGGCGCCTCGTCGGCGTCATTGATTTCAATCGCTGCGATTGGGGCGATCCGGTCGAGGATTTCTACAAGGTGCCGTTCTTCGGCGAGCCGGTGAGCGTGCTGTTCGTCAACGGCCAGATTGACGGCTACCTGGCGTGTGAGGCCGCGGCCGACTTCTGGGCGCGCTACAACCTCCTCGTTGCCATGATGCTTCTGCCGAGCGTCGTGTGGATGCACTTCCACCCGCCGAGCGGAGGACTGGCGTGGTGGCTCGACCGCGTCGCCCACATGATCGACACGCACGACTTCGAGGGCAGCGGCCCGCCGACGTGGTTCAAGCCTGAGGCTTACTAACAAACTGCAGGAAGCCCGCCGGCGTCAGAGGATCTCCATCTATTGCGGACCGCTTCTGTCGCCCCTCTGGGGCTCAAGAGGGCCTTTTCTCGTCGAGAACCTGGGGCTCACGCCCCAGGCTACCCTCTGCCGGGCCTCCGGCCCTTGGCCTGCGGATGCCGTGCAGAGCCGCTCAGGTCCGCTTGCGCAAGAGCAGGATGATGGCTGCGGCTGCAAGAACGCCCACTAAGCCGGGCTCAGGAACGGCGGCGCACAGGCAGCGGTCCAGCCTTCTGCCGTAGATGTACTCCTCGGCCCCGACCGTGATCTGGAAATGCCAGCCGTAGAATGTCGGGTCAGCGCCCGGCGGGATCCATCCCATGCCGACGCACCACCCGCTGTCGGGCGCGTACTCTCCCCCACCTTCCTCGGGCAAGCAGGTACCGAACTCGCGATCGGTCAGATACCAAACGCTCTCGGTTGGGATGAGGTCGAGAGCTTCGAGCTCCGCCTTCGTCATGTTCCAGACTCGCATGGCGATGAGGTCGCACGCCATGCCGCCGACAATCACGGGAGGGTCCTGAAGCCCCTCATCGTAGTGGGACCAGTCCATTGCGCCGCCCTGCAGCTCGAACTCCCCGGTGAAGAAGCCGCCGTTGCTGCACAGGATGTTGGTCCCGCCACTGATGTCGGCTGGGTCGGCGCCGAAGTTGACCCACGCAGACATGTCGACATGCTCGGCCCCGCCAAGATCGATCACGCCGTTCTGGTTGTAGTCGAAATGGTCGAGCGGATCGACAAAGGGCATTCCGTCGAGCGCCACGACGAACTGCACCAAAGCGCCATCCTTGACCAGGCCGCCGGTCATCGGGTCGTAGATGCGGCCGTCGAAGCCATCGGCGGGCTTGAGCGTGTAGACGCTGTTAAACTCCCAGTCACCGGACGCGGGCAGAGCCACAACAGCAACCAGTAGCGCCGTGCACAGGTAGGCAAGTCTCGTGCTCATGCCTTCTCTCCCTCTTCGATCAGTGTGTCTGGCTCTGGGGATACGCGTCTTGCACTGCAAACATCGGTAGGAAACCCTCGCGTGTTGCGGCGCATGCAACTCCGCATTCGGGATGGCAACCCTCGTGAAACCTTATTAGCATGGGACACCAGACGTGTCAAGACCACAAGTGCATCCGAAAGCGGCAAAGGAACGCCCCGGCCGGGTGCGGCCGGGGCGAAGGTTGCGGAGTAGCGGTTGCGCGGTGCTAGTCGCGGCGGAGGACCTTGAGGGGCTCGCCGCTCTTGTCGCGCAGGGTGACGATCAGGGGCGTCTTGCCGAGCGCGTGGGTAGCGCACGCCATGCAGGGGTCGTACGCGCGGAAGGCCATCTCGACCATGTTGAGCAGGCCGTCGTTGACCTCGCCGTTCTTGATGAGGCCGCGGGCGGCGCGCTCGACGGACATGGCGATGGCGGCCGAGTTGTTCACGGTCGCCACGATGAGGTTGGCCTCCTGGACGACGCCGCGCTCGTCGGTCTTGTAGTGGTGGTAGAGGGTCCCGCGCGGCGCCTCGACGACGGCCATCCCTTCGGTCGGCGTTTCGGTCGGCACGGTGCGGATGTTCGGGTCGAGGATGTCGGGATCCTCGGCGAGCTCGAGGAAGCGCTCGGCGGCGTACAGCAACTCGACGAGGCGGGCCCAGTGATACGCGAGCGTGTTGTGGGCCGGCTTGCCGCCGAGCACTGAGAACATCCTCTCGTACGCTTCCTGCGCGAGCGGCGTGGCCATGCCGTCGGCGGCGTTGAGGCGCGCGAGCGGGGCGACGCGGTACACGCCGCTGTCCTTGCCATCGACGAAGCCCTTCCAGCCGACCTTCTTGAGGAACGGGAACTTGATGTAGCTCCACGGCTCGACGTGCTCGGCGATGTGGTCGAGGTACTCGTGCGCCTTGAACTTGGCGAACTCCTCGCCGGTCGGGGTGACGACGCGAACGCTGCCGTCGTAGAAGTTGACCTTGTTGTTGTCGTCGACGAGGCCCATGTAGTAGGTCTCGTGCTTGTAGACGTCGCCGACGATCACGTCGACGTAGGCCTGGTTCTTGAGCACGACGTCGTCGAACAGCTTGAGCGAGAACTTGCCGAACTCGACGGCGTCCTTCGCGGTCTGTATGTATTCCTCTTGCAGCTCCTTGGTGACGCCTTTCGAGACGCCGCCGGGGACGTTGCACACCGGGTGGATGACGCGGCCGCCGAGGTCGCTGATAACTTTGCGCATGCGACGGCGGATGGCGATGACCTGGCCGCCGATCTCGAGGCCGACCTTGCCGATGACGCCGAGGATGTTGCGCTCGGCGGCGGGCGCGTCGGGGCCCATGACGAAGTCGGGTCCGCCGAGGAAATAGAAGTGGAGCGTGTGGTCCTCGAACATGAAGGCCGAGTTGACCAGCTCGCGGATCTTCTTCGCGGGCACGGGCGGATCGACGTGGTAGACGGCGTCGACGGTCTTGCCCGAGCACATGTGGTGCGCCGTGGGGCAGACACCGCAGATTTTGGGCGTGATCCGCGGCATCTCCTCGACGAGGCGGCCGACGGCGAACTGCTCGAAGCCGCGCAGCTCGGGGATCTGCAGGTAGGCGTTGGCGACGTTGCCGGCGTCGTCCAAGAAAATCTCGATCTTGCCGTGTCCTTCGAGCCGCGTGATGGGGTCGATCGTGATCTGCTTAGGCATTGGCGTTCTCCATCCTATGGACGGCCTCCACCTTGCGACGCCGCAGTATGGACGAGGGCAGCGAGTACATGTAGAAGACGCCGGCGGGGTCGGGCAGCGAGTCCATGAGCCGCTGCACCTCTTCCTCGTCGTTCGTGTCGAGGATCGACGCCAGCGCCGAGAGCGTCTTGACGCCCAGGTCGATCGCTTCCGGCGTCGGCCCGAAGCAGCCGCGGCAGGTCATGTTTGCGTTGATGCAGCGCTCGCCACAGCCGGACCGGGTGGCCGGCCCGAGGCAGACGTAACCCTGGGCGAGGTAGCAGATCTCGGGATCGGGCGTGCTCGTGGCGACGCGCTTGAAGCCGCTGATGAGCACCTTCTCGGGCTTGGAGTCTTTGAGCGGGCACGTGTTGCAGAGCGCCTTGGTGGGACACAACACGGTGCCCTTCTCCGGGAGTTCGCCTTTGAGGATGGCCATCACCGCGTCCATGATCAGGTCGGGCGGCGGCGCGCACCCGGGCAGGTAGTAGTCGACGTCGATGACCTGGTCGAGCGTGCGCACCGTGTTGAAGAACTCGGGCAGCGTCAGCTCGCCCTCGGGCACCGGGGTTTTCGTCGTCGGGTGCGTGTGGTCGGGGTTGTCGACCGTCGGCACGGTGTCGTAGACGCGCTCGAAGATCGTTTTGCGGTCGTAGAAGTTCGCCAGACCCGGTACGCCGCCAAGATGGGCGCACGAGCCGAAGGCGACGATGAGGCCCGACTTGCGGCGCAGCAGCTTGACCCACTCTTCTTGCTCTTCGGTGCGGACGGCGCCGTTGATGAAGCTGACGGCGAGTGAGCCGTCGTCCATCGCCTGGACGTCTTTGAGCTTGAAGTCGAGCGCGACGGGCCAGAGTACGATGTCGACGGCATCGACGACTTTGAGGATGTCCTCGGCAAGGTCGACGACGGCTTCCTCGCACCCGCCGCAACTCGCGCACCAGTAAAAGGCTACTTTCGGTTTGGCCACGAGTTTCTCCTCGAATCGATGTGTCTCACGCCGGCGCGGCTGCCGCTTCGCCGGCGAGTTCGGCCGCCTCGCGCTCGGTGTTCTCATCCTCGGCGTCCTGGAAGTGGCCGAGCTTGAGCGGGCCGAGCGCGCGGATCTGCTCGGTCATCTCGTTGACGACTTCGACGAACCGGTTCGCCTCGCTCGCGCTGATCCACTCGAGCCGGACGCGCTCGGGCTCGATGCCGAACTGGTCGAGCATGCGCTTGAGCAGCGTCATGCGGCGCAGCGTCTTGTAGTTGCCCTCCTGGTAATGGCAATCGCCGGGATGGCAGCCGGCGACGAGGACGCCGTCCGCGCCGTCCTGGAGCGCCTTGAGCACGAACGTGGGCTCGACGCGGCCGCTGCACATCACGCGGATGATGCGCACGTTGGGCAGGTAGTGGGCGCGCGAGGTGCCGGCGAGGTCGGCGCCCGTGTAGCTGCACCAGTTACAGAGGAAGCCGACGATGACCGGTTCGAACTGGCTCATTGCATCACTCCTTCGATCTCAGCCAGGATCTGCTCCTTGGTGAAGTGCTTGCCCTTGATGGCGCCGCTCGGGCAGGCGGCGACGCACGTGCCGCACGCTTTGCACAGGCTCGGCTCGACCCGGCAGACTTTCTTCTCCTCGTCGTAGCTGATCGCGTTGTACGTGCATACCTCCATGCAGATACGGCAGCCGCTGCATAGTTCCTCGTTAATCTCGGAGCATGCACCGCTCATTGTCGTCTCGCCGCGCAAGATGAGGCTGAGCGCCTGGGCGGCGGCCGCGCTGCCCTGCGCGACGGTGTCGGGGATGTCCTTCGGGCTCTGGCAGCAGCCGGCGAGGAAGACGCCGTCGGTAGTTGTCTCGACGGGCGCGAGCTTCGGGTGCCGCTCGAGGAAGAAGCCGTCCTCGCTCGAGGAGAGCTTGAAGAGGCGCTCGATTTCCTTGGCGTCGCTGCGCGCTTCGAGCGCGACGGATAGGATGACCATGTCGACCGGGATGCGGCGCTGGACGGCGGCGAGCGTGTCCTCGCATTTGACGATGAGCTTGCCCTGCTCGGCTTCGTTCGTGGCGAAGTCGGTGACCTCGGCGCCCTTGCCGCGGATCAAGAGCGCGCCCTCGCGCAGGACCCGGTCGTAGAACTCCTCGTAGCCTTTGCCGAACGCGCGCATGTCGATGTAGAGCTCGTAGACGCGGGCGCCGATCTTCTCGCGCACGAGGTGGGCGAACTTGAGCGAGTACATGCAGCACACGCGCGAGCAGTAGCGGTGGTAGTGCTCGTCGCGGCTGCCGACGCAGTGGAGGATGGCGACCGACTCGGGCTTCGTGCCGTCGTGCAGCAGGATGTCGCCGCCCGTGGGGCCGGCGGCGTTCGAGAGCCGCTCGAACTCGAGCGAGGTCATCACGTTCTTGAAGCGGCCGTAGCCGTACTGCTCGGCGACGCTCGGGTCGAAGGTCTGAAAACCGGTGGCGACGACCACCGTGCCGCAGTCGACCTCGACCTCCTCGTCCTGCATCGAGTAGTCGATGGCGTCGGCCGGGCAGTTGGGCGCGCAGATGCCGCAGCCGTCGCGCCGGAAGTAGAGGCACTGCTCGGGGTCAAGCGCCGGCACGTTGGGCACGGCCTGCATCGTCGGGACGGCGATGGCCGAGTTGGGCCCGAGCATGATCTCGTCGTGGCGGATTTCGTCGGCGCCCTCGATGTAGATCGCGCCGGTCGGGCAAACCTTGGCGCAGGCGCCGCAGTTGATGCACGCTTCGCTCGGCTCGTTGTACGGCGTGGTGACGATGCGCTCGGTGCCGCGCTGGGCGAAGCCGATGGCGTAGGCCTTGGCCATCTCGGCGCACGCGCGCACGCACAGGCCGCACAAAACGCAGGGTTCGTTTCCTTCGCCGAAACGCGGTTTGGTCACGCCGACGTTTTCGGCGAGCTGCTTGATGACGCCAACCTTGCCGTGGCGGGCGCAGAGCAGCTCGACCAAGATGCGGCGGGCCGTGCGGATGCGCTCGGTATCGGTGCGTATGACTAGGCCGTCGCTGACGGGGTAGTTGCAGGACGTGACGAGCCGCGTGCGCGAGCCTTTGGTCGCCTCGACGGTGCACAGCCGGCACGCGCCGTACGGCGTCAGACCGCGGTAGTTGCACAGCGTGGGGATCCAGATCCCGAGCCGCTCGGCGGCTTCGAGCACGTAGATGTCCGGCTCGACTTCGATCTCGTTGCCGTCAATGGTGATTGTGACCGTCTCGTCAGGCATGGAGCTACTCCTTGACAACGGCGTCGAACTTGCAGGCGTCGAAGCAGGCGCCGCACTTGATGCACTTATCCGGGTCGATGTCGTGCAGCTCGCGGCCCTTGCGCAGCTTGGGCGCGGTCTCGCCAGCGGCCGGCGTGCGTGTGTAGATGGCGTCGGGCGGACACGCCTTGGCGCACACGCCGCAGCCGGTGCACGCCTGGGGGTCGATCGAGAAGGTAATCAGCGCCTTGCAGACGCCGGCCGGGCACTTCTTGTCGTAAATGTGGGCTTCGTACTCATCTCGGAAATAACGGATCGTCGATAGCAGCGGCTTGGGCGCGGTGCCGCCGAGCGCACAGAGCGCGGTGTCCATGATGACGTTGCTCAGCTCCTCGAGCAGCTCGATGTCGCCGTGCTCGCCTTTGCCTTCGCAGATGCGGTCGAGGATGGCCAGCATCTGGCGCAGACCCTCGCGGCACGGCAAGCACTTGCCGCAGCTTTCCTCGGTGAGGAAGGTGAGGAAGTAGCGAGCGACGTCGACCATGCAGCTCGTCTCGTCCATGACGATCATGCCGCCCGAGCCCATCATCGACCCGGCCTCGGTCAGGCTCTCGAAATCGACCGCCAAGTCGAGCAGGCTCTCGGGCAGGAAGGTGCCCGTCCAGGCGCTGGTCGGTTCGCCGACGCGCTGCGTGGCGCCTTTCTCGTCCACGACGATGGTGCCCCCCGAGGGCCCGCCGGTCTGGACGGCCTTGAAACGGTGGCCGCCAGGCACGCCGCCGCCGATGCCGTACAGGATCTCGCGGATGGTGATGCCCATTGGGACTTCGATCAGGCCGGTATTGCGGATCTTGCCGACGAGGCTGAAGACTTTCGTGCCCTTGCTGTTCTCGGTGCCGATCGACGCGAACCAGTCAGCTCCCTTGCCCATGATGATCGGCACGTTGGCCCAGGTCTCAACGTTGTTCAGGTTGCTGGGGCTGTCGTAGAGCCCGCGTTCGACGGTGTGGACGTACTTGGCGCGCGGCTCGCCCGTCTGGCCTTCGAGCGAGGCCATCAACGCGGTCGACTCGCCGCAGACGAACGCGCCGCCGCCGCGGCTGATGCGGATGTCGAACGAGAAGCCGCTGCCCAGGATGTTCTCGCCGAGCAGGCCGGCCTCGCGCGCTTGCTCGATCGCGAGCGCCGCGTTCGCGACGGCGAGCGGATACTCGTGCCGCACGTAGACGAAGCCCTCGGGCGAACCGATCGCGTAGGCGCCGATGAGCATGCCTTCGATCACCAGGTGCGGATTGCCCTCGAGCAGCGAGCGGTCCATGTAGGCGCCGGGGTCGCCTTCGTCGGCGTTGCAGATGACGTAGCGCACCTTGTCCGGGCCCAGCGGCGCGTTGCGGCACGTCTCCCACTTGCGGCCCGTCGGGAAGCCACCGCCGCCGCGGCCGCGCAAGCCGGATTTCTTGATCTCGGCGATGACGTCCTCCGGCTTCATCGTTGTGAGAACTTTGGCGAGCGCTTGATAGCCGCCGTGGAGGATGTAGTGCTCGATGACCTTCGGGTCGATCTCGCCGTTCATGCCAAAGATGAGGCGCATCTGCTTCTTGTAGAACGGTACGTCTTTCTCGTGCACGATCGGCTTCTTGCCGTTCGACTCGTCGCAGTAGAGCAACCGCTCGATGACCTTGCCGCCGAGCACGGTCTGCTCGATGATGTCCGGTACGTCCTTGGGTTTGACCCGCTGGTAGAAGATGCCTTCGGGCCGGATCACCATCAGCGTGCCGCGCTCGCAGAAGCCGTGGCAGCCGGTGACGCGGAACTCGATCTCGTCATTCAGGTTGCGTTCGGCGAGCTCTTTGCGGAACGTCTCGATGACAACGCCCGCTCCGCCGCCAAGGCAGCCGGTGCCGCCGCAGATGACAATGGCCTTCTTGTCCGGATCGTGGGCGGCCTGCAGCTTGCTGTAGAGGGCGTCGAGGTCCGCTGTGGAGGTCAACTTATTCATCGCTTCCCTTGCCCCTCGGCCTACTCGTCTTCACTGTCGTCGCCAGCGTCGGCCGACTTGCCGAGGATCTTGTCGATGTCTTTGTAGGCGCGCGTGGTGGTCATCTTGCCTTTGAGCTCGCCGTCGATGACGACGAGCGGCCCGAGCGCACACGAGCCGAGGCAGTTGACGGTCTGGATCGTCCACTTGCCGTCCTCGCTCGTATCGTTGCATTTGCAGCCGGTGCGGTAAGTGAACGCGTCGATGAGCTTCGGCGCGCCGCGCACGTGGCACGCCGTTCCGGTGCAGATCTGAATCACGTGCTGCCCGAGCGGCTTCAGGCTAAAGGCCCGGTAGAAAGTCGCGAGCGCAAAGAGCTGCGTGCGCGGCAGGCCTAAGCGTTCGGAAACCAGGTCGAGCACCGGCCGAGGTAAGTAGCCGTAGTGGTCCTGGATATCCTGGAGCAGGGCGATTGTCAGCTCGCTACTGTCCTGGTATTTGGCGATGAGCGCCTCGGCGGGCGCGAGATCGACGTCGGGTTCAAGCGCGGCTTCCGTTGCCATTGGGAGCACTCCTTACGAGCTGGTCACCAAACTTGGTCTTGATGCGGATCGTTTTGCGGCGCGGCGTCGAGCGCGACGGGCAGAGCTGCCAACAGATGCCGCAGCCCGTACACTTATCGACGTCGACGTAGCGCGCTTTCTTGAGGATCTTCACCTTGAAGCTGCCGATGTAACCGTCGACGTTGGTCACCTCGGCGCAGGTCATGAGTTCGATGTTCGGGTGCTGGCCGACGGACGTCATTTTGGGCGTCAGGATGCACGCGGCGCAGTCGAGCGTGGGGAACGTCTTGTCGAACTGGCCCATGTGCCCACCGATCGACGGGTCGCGCTCGACGAGGTAGACCTTCGAGCCGCCGTCGGCGATGTTGAGCGCCGCCGTGATGCCGGCGATGCCGCCGCCCACGACCACGGCGTCCGGGTGGATGGGCACCGTGCGGTCCTCGAGCGGTTCGTGCAAGGCGACGCGCCGGATCGCGGCGTTCACGAGCGCCTTTGCCTTCTCGGTGGCGACGGGCCGCGACTCGTGGACCCAGGCGCAGTGCTCGCGGATGTTGGCCATCTGGAACAGGTACTTATTGAGCCCGCCGCGTTGGCAGGCGCTCTGGAAGGTCGGCTCGTGCATGCGCGGCGAGCACGAGGCCACAACGACCCGGTCGAGCTTGTGCTCCTCGATGTCTTTGACGATCATGTCCTGGCCCGGATCGGAGCACATGTACTTGTAGTGGCGGGCGACGACGACGTTGCCCTGGCTCTGGGCGAACTTGGTGACGTCCTCGACGTCGACCATCTGCGCGATGTTGGTGCCGCAATGGCAAATGTAGCATCCGATCCGGCAGGCCGGTTTGTCGGTCATGGCACGGCTCCTTCCTTATCGAACGGGCACCTGGGTGACGCGGCGCTGGAGCAGGGGGCGGGGGTCAACAAACCCCTTGCCGAGCCCGAGCTCCGATTCCGGCACGCCGAGCGCGACACCCATGAGCTGCGTAAAGAACAATACGGGAAAATCGAAGTTCGTGCCGTATTTGGCGTTGATCCGGCTCATCTGCGTCTCGACGCTGATGTGGCACATCGGGCAGAGGGTAACGATCGCTTCAGCGCCAGCGTCTGAGGCAGATTTGAGGATGTCGGCGACGAGATCGAGCGACACATCCTGGCGGCTCACCATAAGAGAGGCGCCGCAGCAGCGGGCCTTGTGCGAGAACTCGACCGGCTCGGCGCCGAGCGAGGCGAGGAGCTGGTCGAGGATGACGGGGTACTCCTTGCTGTCGAGCCCGGTATCGGGCCGAACGAGCTGGCAGCCGTAGTAGGCGGCCACCTTGAGTCCGCCGAGGGAGCGCTTGACGTGCTCGCTTATCGTGTCGAGGCCGACGTCGTTAACAAGCGGGTCGATCGCGTGCCGGACCTTGACGGTGCCGTTGTAGTGAAGGCCGGCGGCACCGAGGGCGTTCTTGACCTTCTCGCGCACGCCGGGATCTTCCTGGAAGTAGCGGTTCGCCTTGCGCAGCACGACGAAGCAGGCGTTGCACGGCGTGACGAGGTCGCGGCCAAGCGGCTCGGCGAGCGCCAGGTTGCGCGCAGGCACGCAGATGCTCTCCAGGTCCCGGACGCTCATGTAGAGGGTTGCGCCGCAGCAGTTCCAGTCCTCGAGCTCGATGAGCTCGACGTCGAGTGCCTTGGCGACGGCCTGCAGCGACCGGTCGTACCAGATGCTCGTGGCGCCGACGGAGCATCCTGGATAGTAGGTGTAGGCAAGTGGCATTGTCTCCCTCCTAATCCGTGCACGAGCGCCTTTGGTCTCCCCAGCGTTGTGGGGCGGGTCCCCCTGGGCCCGCCGCAGCCGTTCGGAGATCTTTCCCGCGCCTTCGGCGCTTCGGCGGGCCGAGGGCGACCCGCCCTACATCATCATCCCATCAGCTTCGG
>Ga0307430_1002270_pt1 | contig 12971 bp, 14 predicted proteins | sample SalMarWE160130MG_FD_202159 | JGI IMG/M metagenome (GOLD analysis project Ga0307430, IMG submission 202159) | Salt marsh sediment microbial communities from the Plum Island Ecosystem LTER, Massachusetts, United States - WE1603-130 | ecosystem: Environmental > Aquatic > Marine > Intertidal zone >... | reverse complement strand
TCCCCGGTCAGGGCCGGCACCTCGAACTCGGGCAGAGGCTTGCCATCGGTCTGGGAAATATCAGACACATAGCGTAGCTGACCTTGATATAGCGAGGCTTATGCTTGAACTGGCTGAATTCCTCAAGTCGGCGCCAGCCGTTAATTCACAGGGAGGTGCGCCATGAAACAGTGAATTCGGAAGCAAGGAGCCAAACTATTACGAGGAGGTCACTTATGGAAGAGGAATACGTAATCCAACCAGACAACGAGGAGGTAGAAGTTCAGGATGAGCCACCGGTTTCGGAGAACATTACCGATGCCATCGACGAGAAGACCGAAATCAACCGGCTGCTCGATGAAGGTTACACCGCCAAGCAGATCATCGACCTCGGCTTCAAACGCCGCACTGTCTACTATTACGCCAAGAAGCGGGTAAAGCCGGAGGGCACCCCGGTTTCATCCAATGGCCAGACACCTTCAACAACGCTACTGCCAGCCAAGCTGGACGGCAAACAGGTCATCGTCCCCGAGTACCTTATCAAGCACCTGTCCTTCATCGACGGCGATAAGAAACAGGTGGCCATTGACATGATACTCATCTGGGAGGCAGCCCGGAGGTCCGTCATGGAAGATGTCATGATACTACAGGGACTTACCACCGCCCAGGCGCAGACCACCGAGACGCAGCTCAGGATACTACGCGAGGCTAAAAGTGAGAGCCGGGAAATCGCCCAGGCAGCGGCGGAACAGGCTGCCCAAATGGTCGGTGGACAGGTGCATGAGATAGTCCGCCAGGCAGCAAAACCGGAGAGTCCCAATCCCTTCGCGTCCATGCTCAGCCAGACCATGCAGCCTTACCTGTCCCAGGTATTTTCCCAGATGTTCGGCATGTTCGGCGGCATGGGTCAGGCACCGGGGATGATGCCGCCGCAGCCAGGGCAACCGGCTCAACCGAGGCCAGCGCAGGGACAAACACCTGCGTTCGGTGGCCCGGCTAATCAAATAAGCAAACAGGAGATGGAGGACGCGTTCGATGGTGAATAACATGGATAACCAGCAGATGCAAAACCAGGTCGATATGTTCCGGCAAATGTCCCAGCAGCAGGGAGTCAGTGGCGTTGCCTACATCGATGTCTACCCTGCCAGCGGCTCTCTGCGGTATAAGCTGAAGGTCACGCCGCCGGAACGAAGGGCAGAAATGATTGCCAATCTCTCCCTTATCCTCGAAATGATGAGCCAGGCATTCAATCTTCAGACAAAGAAAATAATCAACGAGGAGGCTGACAATGGATGATTTGGGATGGTTACTCAATCGCATGATGGACTGGGCGATGCTCTTTGCGGCGCATGATATGGTTAAAGGCTTCGTCGATAAGATGTTAGAGGCTGAGAAAGAGATTCTCACCAAAACGCTGGGGCATGAGCCGACCGATGAGAACCGGCAATACTACCGTGACCTGCAGTGGCAGAAGTTGAACCGGGAAAAAGCTCAGCAAAGAGAAATCGACCGGGAGAAGCTCCGCCGCCTGGTATTCGGCGAAGAAGAGGTCTGAAAGGCGGACACTATGGCGGACAGTATCGATGCCTGGTCTTCATTACTGTCCGCCATATTCAAAGCTAAAGCGGACACTAAGGACGGAGCGGACGGTTTATTGAGAAAGAAGGAAATGACATGGTAATGACACTACGACCAAACAGAGGCGGTTTTGCCAGACCTTTTGGCGCCGGCTGGTTTATCCGGGAGTATCTTCTGGGGCATGGACCGGAAGGCTCGACTCCCATAGACCCTGAGAGAGGCGCTCCCCAGGCAGATATCAACTACGAGTACAAAGAGGCCTTAGCGAGGGCGACGGCGAGGGAGCGTGCCGAAAAAATCATCAGTCGCATGGTAGTAAGCGGCGCCGATGTCACCGAAGAGCAAGCAGAAAGGATACGCGTGCGTGAGCTCAAAAAGGTATCTCGCAAGTTTACCCGTATGAGGTATCATTCCTTTCTGGTCTATTTCGGTGTAATCCGGCGTTTGGGCTGGGTGGAATTAACGTCAGAATCAGAGAAATCTTCTATACAGGATAATTATCCCGATGCTCCTGACCGCGCTTACTACCGGCTGACACAGGCCGGTAGACAAACCGGTGATGACCTCTGGTCGAATCCCCAGTATGCCCTTTACCCTGAAAATGGCCGCAACCACCAATCAAAGCAAACTGGCTGGCCGCACCGTAAAGTAAGAAACCCCGGCACCTGAAAAGCACTGAGCCTGCCAGCATACGCGCCTTGATTTCATTAGCCCCTTCACAGGGGCTTTCCTTTTTGTTTTTTGATTTCCTCGGGAGGGGGAGGGGGTGAGAATTTAGCTAATGCTTGAAATATCTCAAAATGACTAATTGTTAAATAATGAAGCTGAAAACATATTTTTTCAGCACCTTAACAACTGAATATGGGTAAAGCTGAAGCTGGCGATAGCCTAGCCTTGAGGGTAAATAAATGCCCTAGACTAGCGGATACTAGCTAGGGCAAATCTAACAAAGCGGGGTGAACCGACAATGCTAGACTATCAGGAATATACCACAGAGCTTGACTACCATCAAGGCAACGGTAACGGTAATGGTAACGGCAACGGCTATGACCACCTAGAGGGCGACTGGCTAGTTTATTATAAGGTAGCCAAACGCTTCACTCACAAGGTCAAGCCAGAGGATAAAGAGGACTTCTTACACGACCTGTTTATTGCCTTTGAGCGGGTAAAGTTAAGCTATCAAGCTAAACACAAAGAATTGACCGAGGGCGGGCTAGTCCGTATCGCTCAATACGAAGTAGCCGACTACTGGAGAGCTTACTATAAGCGGGCTAATGGTATTGAGTGTAGTCGCTGTAGCAAAGCTCAAAAAGCAAAGTGTAAAGACTGGAATTATTCGGCGGGTGATTGCCCCAAAGCTATACAGATGGAGCAATTGAGCAAGCTCATTGAAGATGGGCAAGGCGGTAAAACAGAGCTGTATCAGCTAATCGCCGATGATAACGCCGACTTTATACCTAGACTGGAAGCTCAATTCATTCTGGAGAGCTATCCCAAACGCTTTGTTGACCTAGCCTATAAGAAGTATGCGGGCTATCGGCTAACAGATAGTGAAGCTCATTACTGCTGGCGAGAGCAAAAAAGAGCTAGAAAAAAGTTGATTGAGGTGTCATAAAACGGGTGCTTTTGGGCGACTACTATAGTGAGAGGGTAAAACCTCTTGGGTAGTATCTATCAAGGCTAGCGTATCGCAGCTTGATAATGCTACTGAAAACTGAATAAGGCAAGGCAAGCCAGTTTTAGCGGGCAAGGGATACCCCTACGCTCTGGTGAGGACTAGCGGGCACAAGGCTAGTCCTCACCGCTTGATAGTGCCAGCGAGTTGCGGGCTATCAAGTCAAAAAGCCAGCGGGGTTGAACTAAAGCACAAAAAAGCTGAGTTTGATATAAGGGAAGTCTATCCTCTAAACTGGAGAGCGGGGCGGTTGCTCAAAGCGATAAAACGCCCCACTTGATATAGAGGTAGTCTAATCTTTTTACGGCAGAGTGTCCGATATAGGGATACTCTGCCTTTTTTTATACCCATTTTCAGGGCAGTCGGGGAAACTCGGCTGCCCTTTTTTTGTCCGGTTTTCCTATATCTATTGGACATCATATGGGGCTTATCGGTAAACTACAATCATGGTTCAGCCAACCAGCCATCAACCAGTCCTCTTAGGCACATACAAGATTACTCTTGATGACCAGGCTGTGTCTTATGCCGTCAAACGTAGTTCCAGGGCGAAGCATGCCCGACTTGAGGTGAGCGTAGAAACTGGTCTTACAATAGTGATTCCAAGCTCCTACGACATAGCCGATATACCTGACCTGTTGAGGAAGAGGGGGCGGTGGATTCTGGACAAGCTCGCAAAGTATGACAGTGGGTATCCGATTATCGAGGGGAAAGAAATCAGGAGCGGGAACTTCATCCCGTATCTCGGTCGGCATTTGAAGGTAGTAACACGGCACGACCCCGGCACGGCTGTCAGCGCGAAGTTGGAGAAGAACCGGCTGTTGGTAAACCTCAACTCTCAAAACGGCCGATTGAATCTGGTGCTGGAGTGGTGGTACTGGCAACAGGCTGAAAAGCTCATTAAGAAGAGAGCCAACGAGTTATGTCCTCAACTGGGAGTCACTTAGCCAGCCACGCCGGCTAAGTCAAGTGGGGACGGGACAGGCACTTGAGTCACCAAAGACTTGATATTACAGTATGGGACTAAAACTTGATAAGCCCCTTTTCGTACAGATAGCTCCCATTCCCAGTAACAGCATAGCTAATTTCGGCGAAACGTCCTAATATTTGGTGCAGTTCTTCTGTGTTATCCTCGGTTTTCTCTAGATAAGTAGCAAGGTCAAAAGTAGCTTGCGTCAATGCTGTAAAAACTATTGAATTATCAATAGGAACATTGCCAAGCATCCCAGGCTGCATCAGGAGATTCATTTGATTAAAAGTATATTGGGCCGTCATATATATCAGTGAAAGGTCCCTATCCCATTCCCAGTTTAGTATGCGTTGCGATTCTCCAAATAACACACTGAAATAGTAAAGCTTCTTAGCTGGCTGTGGTGACTCCTGCATTTTGGTTGCAGCATAGCGATATTCCTGTACAAGGCGTTGCCGGTATTCTTCACGTAACATTAGCCAACTCCTTTCCAACCTTTGTCATATACTCTTTCAACTGTTGTTGTATTTCCATATTTCTCCTTACTTCTAATCTGTAGATGCTACTACTAATCCCGTTGCCTTGGGTTTAAAGTAACGTCCAGCAGTGTTGACCAATGGCTCTTTATCTAGCACCATATCACCTGCATCTGTAAAACCAGCCGCGTCACGTTGAGGTATCACTTTGCCACTTAATAGGTATGTATTACCGCCGGCAGCTAATGTGATATTAAGATCGATGGTTTCCCTCTCCATCAAACCAATATATGGCTTGGCATTCAGTGCTACACCAAGACGGGCGACTGACATCAAGGTCAAATTCGGGGGAGAATTAAGTAGCCTTGTAACGTAACCTCTGGATACATTCATTAAACCCGAAAGGTCAGAACGCGAAATACCCTTCTCTTGTAAGATTCTAACGGCGTCCTCCATAAGGTCAATTGCTAAACTCTCAGCTATGAGTTCAGGGTCATCGCTATGCTCATCAAGATAAGTATCTAACAGACCAGGAGTCTGTTGTACGGTTTCCAAATATGTATTTTCGAATCGTGGTTGTATCATCATACTCCTTTTGAATTAAAGTAAAGATTCTTTAAGCTAACTGCTCTTGAGACTTCATCTGATAGTTGCTTCCCTTTAGGTTTGATACTACCATGAGTGAGAATAGTCAATCGGCCACTATCATAAAAATAGTACATTCTATCGTTTTGTCTTGTTTTAAACTCATAAATATCCTGCCAAAGAGGTCGAGATTTCTCTGTGTTCAAGACAGGACCGTGGTCCATGTGCCTTTTAAGGATTGCAGTTAGTGATTTCCGGGATGATTCATTCATTTGCGTTATGAATTCCTCTGCTGGACAATCCTTAACAGATGCGTCGTCCGACCTGTCTATCGCTAAAATGCTAAATTTAGCACCCTTCATTATGGGTATTAATCTCATGTTAACTCCTAAGTTAACTTTTGTCAATAGCGAGGTCTTGGAGCTACCACTGCAATATTTGTTTCATTATACCTTTATGCATATCATTGTAAGGGTCGGGAAATACATAGTCAATCAAAATCGAACGGAACCGCCTTCATATACAAAGCTGTACCTGTAGCACCCAAACACTCAATAGGCAGTTTAAAGTCATCTTGCCTAGGCCTCTTATATCCTGTGATTCACCAATTTCCCATCCCCGTCCTTCTTTAATCTTAATAATATCCTCTCAATAGAGTTCCCCTATTACAGCGAAATTCTTGGATTCTTATGGTTGATTGTATTGGCAAAAAAGGTCCGCAAATTATTACTCTTGATGTCTAGGCGTGAAGCTCTCAATGAAAAAAGGAACGTTTTTGTCCGTGATTTAACAACACGCTAGAAAGTACAATACGCCTACAGCAGGTAACTCTAACTCGGCACGCTATGCCGCCGCTATTGTAACTTTGATTGATTCAGGGCTACCAAGCTCTTTGACTTGCTCCTTGGTTAAATAGATGGTCATTGGGTGGTCTTCTTTGTTCTCCTTGAATCTCCAGGTGCCTGGCGTCTCCTTCTCTTTGACAAGCACGATTTCCATTTGTGTTGTCTCCTTTCCTTTATTATGCCACTAGCCCAAGCAATTAGCTCACCTTATTAAGCTATTACCAGGGTTGTACCTCGTTCACTTATTCATATAACACTATCTGAGGTGTTGCTTGCAAGGTACTAACTCGATTGAGAGCCGAGCTTGACCAGGATAGTAACGTTGTGGACAACACTGACCTAATTGGCAAAACGATTTCGGCACCTAGCGGTTACTCATTGTCGGGAGAGACAGGCCCCCGTACGCGTTTACTCTCGGCGACGCGACGCTTGCTCTCTAACCGGCGTATCTTTGATGTCAATGTCGGTCTTGTCTTGCGACGGATTTTTGGTCTTTGTGCTGCATTGCGAATCAACTCAACAAGACGGTCAGTTGCATCTTCACGATTCCGTCCCTGGGTACGAAACCGTCGAGCGTCGATAATAAGTATGCCATCTTCGGTAATCTGGTTACCAGCCAGCGAAATGAGTCGTATCCGAACTTCCTCGGGCAAGGACCGTGAGTTAGCCACGTCAAAGCGAAGCTGCACAGCGGTGGCGACTTTGTTGACGTTCTGGCCACCCGGTCCTGAGGCGCGAACAAAGTACTCTTGGATCTCGCTTTCGTCAATCGTGATGGTGCGGGTTATATGAATCATGCCCCAAGTTTACACTCACGTCACTGGCTTAGACAAGCTCTAGTTTATGAAAGAGCTGCTAACCGTGACGAGACCAAACAGCCCCCTTACGGAGCGCACGTGACAGTAACCAGCTATGGCTTGACCATTTAAGAAAACAGGAACGAGAGATAGTTTCTCAGTCCTGTTTTCTTAGCTGCAATACAACATTATAAGCAATTAAGTTACTGACACTTTGAGGTATTTGTGCAATGCTCCCAGTACGTCTTGACTTTCTATGGTCCCGCGGCATAATATTACGACATCGGAACAATATTCCGCGAGGAAAATATTATGCCTGTATTAGATGACTACTTAAGTATTGTCGAAGCCGCTCAGGTACTGGGAGTTCATCCTGGAACGGTGAAAAGGCTCTGCAGGAACGGCAAATTGGAGGCAACAAAGGTATATAATGCGTGGCTCATCCGTAGCGGTACACTTCACTCATTTGCTAAAGCGTATAAGGGTCGCAGAGGGAGGCCTTCAGCCAAGACACATCAATAATAAGTTTGAAAAAATGTTTGATATGGTGAAATTGGAAGAATCAAATAAACGGGCGACAAGAGTTCACTACGCGGCTCTCTTTAAAGCTAAAATTGAACAGAGTCGGCTGCTGGCATATGGCCTATCCCCCAAGGAGGTGTTGTCATGCCACAAGTGCAATCTCTAGACGACCTGATCGCAAAGAAGGCGATCGAGTACGCCGACCAGATTAAGGCGGCGGCGGCGATGGCGGATAAGGAAGAGGAAATCCGCATTGAGTCGGAAAGGCAACTTGCGTTCATTCAGAAGGAAGCGGGCATCAAGTTGGAGGGCAAGCACGAGTTCACTGTTGCCAGCGGCCGCGTCGACTCGGTATATTCTCGTGTCATCATCGAATACAAGAATCCCAAGAGTCCCGGAGACCGTATAGGTCCGAAAGCTGATTCGCCCGGAAGTAAAAAAGTCATCGAGCAAATCAAAAAGCGGTTTTATGACATGCGACATGAGCATGGACAACCGCTCAACTCGCTGTTCGGAGTTGGTCTTGACGGAAATTATTTCATCTTCGTCCGCTTCCGCGATGAAAAATGGCAGGTCCAGGAACCGGTCGAAGTCAACCGAGTCTCCGCGGAACGATTCCTCTGGGCGCTGTTTAACCTGGGTACGAAGGGCAAGGCATTCTCGCCAGAGTATTTAGCAGGCGACTTCGGGTCGGAGGGCGGCAACACCGTTGCCGTCAGCGGTATCCATGCTCTTTACGATGCCATCGTGACCACTGACAACCCCAAAGCGCAGACCTTCTTCAGCCAGTGGAAAATCCTCTTTGGCGAAGTTTGTGGCTACGACGTAGACAGCCAATCAGAAAAGCTTAGGAAACTGGCTGAGTTCTACCAGGTGGGCGTGAAAGACCCAAAGCCTGCCGAACTGCTCTTTGCCGTGCACACCTACTATGCGCTCTTCATGAAATTGCTGGCAGCGGAGATAGTTGCTTTCTTCCACAAGCTGCCCACACCGTTGCAGAAGATGATGCAGGCCACCACCAGCAATAAACTCAAGCGCGAGATGGAAGACCTCGAGGCGGGGAGCATCTTCCGCCATCTCAACATCACGAACTTCCTCGAAGGTGACCTCTTCGCCTGGTACACCAGCGTTTGGACCGAGCCGATTGAGAAACTTGTTCGTGAGATGGTCACACGTCTTGATGACTACAACCCTGGCACCCTCTCCGAAGACCCTGCCGGCAGCCGTGACCTCCTCAAGAAACTCTATCAGCAACTCTTTCCCAAGAGTGTCCGTCATGACCTCGGTGAATACTACACTCCAGACTGGCTTGCTGAACACGTCCTCAACGAACTCGGCTACATCGGTGACCCGGACAAAAGGCTGCTCGATCCCGCCTGTGGTTCAGGAACGTTCCTCGTTATGACCATTAACCGCATAAGGAAATGGTACGATGAAAACCGCGAACGTTGTACATACGATGAAAGCGAACTTGGCCGCAAAATCCTCGCTAATGTCATCGGCTTTGACCTCAATCCATTAGCTGTGATGGCCGCCCGCACCAATTACCTTATCGCCATCCGTGACCTTATTGGACACATGGACAAGGTAGAAATTCCTGTTTACCTCTGCGATTCAATTCTAATACCTGGGGAATATGGAGGTCTCTGGGCTGGAAATCTTGGCAAAGCAAAAGACCTTAAAACTGCTGTAACGAATTTCTTGATTCCAACAGAGATCACAACTAACCGTCAAGATATTGCCAGTTATGCGGAACAACTAGAGTTCTGTATAAAAAATGGGTATGCTCCGGAAGAGTTTATCTTACGTTGCCGTGACGAAGGCCTACCCGTTGAAGCCGAGTCTCTCCACATTGACCTATACCGCGAGTTAGTGAGTCTGGATAAGGCAAATAAGAATGGAGTATGGGCGAGGATAATTAAGAACGCCTTTGCCCCTCTGTTTATCGGTAGAGTTGATTACGTAGCTGGTAACCCCCCATGGATAGCGTGGCTTAATTTGCCTAATGAGTATCGCCAAAAGACTGCAAACCTATGGGCAGATTATCAAATCTTCCCCCATAAAGGATTGCAGGCCAGATTGGGGTCGGCAAAGGATGATATCTCAATATTGTTTACATACAGTTGCGCGGATAACTTTCTTGTGGACGGAGGAAAGCTAGGATTTGTTATTACACAAACTCTGTTTAAGAGTAAAGGTGGAGGTCAAGGATTTCGTAGATTTCAGATTGGTGATAAGGCATATCTTGGCATATACAAAGTAGATGATATGGTAACATTACAGCCTTTTGAAGACGCTACAAACCGTACCGCAGTAGTAGTGTTGATTAAAGGAGTGCAAACACCGAAGGAGATACCTTACGTCGAATGGTCCATGAAGCAAAATAGTAGAATCGGTTTTCATATGTCCTTAGAAGAGGTTTTAGACAATACTGTAAGGGAGGCCCTCATAGCCAAAAACATAGATCCAAAGGACAAATCAAGCCCATGGATTACCGGTAGCCCCAATATACTTAGTACCATTCGTTCAATAATCGGTGCTTCTTTCTACAAGGCTAGAATGGGAGCATATTTCGGAGCGACGGGTGTCTACTGGCTAGATGTGCTGAGAGAGATCAACAAGAATCAGTTATTGGTCAGAAATGCAGGGGGAGGGAAAAAACACATTGAGGCCACCGAGATGCCTGTTGAATTACAGTTAGTTTATCCCATTCTTCGTGGTAAAGATATTGGACGATGGAACTATAACTGTAGGCTCGGTGTGCTTTTACCGCAGGATATAAACAATCCGTCAAAACCAATTCCCATCTCATCGATGCGCCAGAGTTATCCTAAGTCTTTAGCCTTCCTGAATCGATATGAAGAGATCTTAAGGTCTTGTGCTCTTCTTGCACAATATTACGACCCAAAAGTAGACCCATTTTATTCAATCTATAACGTCGGAACCTATAGCTTTGCACCATTCAAAGTATTATGGTCACAGGTAGCCAACTCGCTAGATACCGCTGTGGTTTCTTCGTGCTTTGTTCCCAACACACATGAACAAAAAGTAGTGATCCCAGACCACTCTCTTTGTTCGATATCTTTCTATGACGCACGGGAAGCGCATTATGTTTCTGCCTGTCTAAATAGTTCGATATCCAGATGGGTTGTAAAAAGTTACATCGCTATGCATCCTTCACCCAATATCATGAATTACCTGCCAATTACCCAGTATGATAAATCAAACGCAGTTCACAGTATGTTAGCGAACTTGTCGGAAGAATGTCATAGGGAAGCTTTAGATAAAAGTGCAGACTCTATCAAATTAACTGATCTTCAGGAACAGGTTGATGAAGCAGTATCAAACCTCTGGAAAATCACGATTAAGCAGTTAAAGAGAATTCAAAACGATCTCCGGACAGAGTAGACAACTACATTGATTAAGGTAACGGGCAACCGTAAGTGAGAAAACAAACCGGGTGACTATGCTTCAAGTAGATTACATCGACAACTTCGAGACCAAAGCGCTGGACACTATCCGTGATCTCTCCGCCGACGCTGAGTGCGTGGATATCGCCGTTGCGTTTCTGTCCTATCGCTGCTGGGTGGAACTGAGGCCATGTCTGACGGCAGTAGTGGAGCGCGGCGGTCGACTGCGGGTGATTGTGCGGCGCGATGTGCGGCAGAACAGCCCTGAAGCAGTCGAGGCACTATTCCATCTCGCCAACACGCAGGTGGCGTTCGGGTTGGCGGACACGGCGTTTCATCCAAAGGACTATTTGTTTCACGCGGGTAAGAAACTGACCATGCTCACCTCGTCGGCCAATGCGACCTATCCTGGTCTGACACACAACGACGAAGGCGGGGCAATTATCACCCATCCCGATACTACCGGCGACGAGGCCGCGCACAAGGCTATCGATATCTTTAATCGACGTTGGAACAACGCTACTCTGGTGGATGAGCAAGTATTGGCAGCATTCAAAGCGGAGGCGGTGTCGCCATCGTTCGCCGAAGGTGTTTTGGTGCGTAGCACCAACGAGCTATACAAAGGCTATGGCATTGGGCGTATCCAGAAGGTGCGCGGGGCACAGGCGAAGGTTGAGTTTAATCCGTCGGTATTCATGCCGCCGCCCTATCGGTCGGAAAACAAGATCCTGCAACTGGCTGAGATCGAGCGTGTGGAATCGCCTCTGGAACGTGCTTGCCGTGGGGAATGGGAGGAGCCCCGGCGATTTGAATTGAGAATGATGGCCGCCAGATTCCTGACAAGTAACAAAGGCGGGCAGCTATCTAATGCGCGTACACAAATTATTCCTCATCAAATCTTTGCAGCCTATCGAGTGGTGTCAAACCCTACGCGGCGGTTTTTGCTGGCTGATGAGGTTGGTTTGGGCAAGACTATTGAGGCTGGTATGATATGGCAGGCATTATTGCAACGGGGACAGGCCAAACGTACTCTCATCATTACACCGGCTGGACTGACGACGCAGTGGCAAGAGGAGATGCAAGATAAGTTCGGGCAGATGTTTGAAATATTTGGTCGTGACTTCTGGGCAGTCAACCCTCGAATCTGGGATTTAAAAGCGATGGCAATTGCCTCTATTGATACTTTGAAAAGAGCAGAACATAAAAAAGCACTCCTTGAAAATAGAAGGTGGGACCTAATCATTTTTGATGAAGCACATCGCCTGAGCGCTATGAGTTATGATTCGGGCAAGACAGACAAGACGCAGAACTATCGCCTTGCCGAGGAGGTAAGACAAAAGAACTACTGCGATGCGATACTATTGCTGACTGCCACCCCACACCAGGGAGAGGAAAACAATAGCCGGTTTAAAAACCTGCTTGGTCTACTTGAAGATAACATCGATTTCACTGGGTTGGATGAACCATCGCTCTTTTCAGGGAAAGGCAAACAGTTCACTGAATTAGTTATCCGCACTCCGAAAAAGGATGTCACGGATGCGCAAGGGCGGAAGGTATTCAAAGGGCGTCAGACACATAGGATACCGATTGCACTATATACAGATGAGGCGAAATTCTATAAAGCTGTAGTTGAATATATCAGAACTGGATACAAGTTATTGCAGCAAATCGTAGACCCGTCCCATAAACGCGCCGCTGGTTTCTTATTAACGACCTTCCAAAAGTTGAATTCCAGCTCCACGGCAGCGATTAAATCAGCGCTTTCTAAACGATTAATGCGGCTAAAGGGTGAGATTGAAACGAAAGCTAATACAACCGATAAAGACGAGCCAGAACATGATGAAAGATTCGAAGGGGAGTTTGAGGAAACAAAGGCATTGGAACATGAACTATCCATAATGCAATTTGAAGTCGACACACTGCAAAAGTTGATTGATATTAAAGTAAAGCGCGACCATAAATTGGATGAATTACTCAAACTGATTGATATCATTTGTGAAGAGAGCCCTAATGGCCTGCCCCCCGAAAATAGGTCCACCTTTAATGCGAGACTCCTGTAGAATAAATACAGGAGGTAATCGTGAAAACAAGAAGGTATTCGGAGGCGCAGGTATTCCGGATTCTCGAAGAAGTTGAA
>Ga0307430_1002269_pt1 | contig 12972 bp, 9 predicted proteins | sample SalMarWE160130MG_FD_202159 | JGI IMG/M metagenome (GOLD analysis project Ga0307430, IMG submission 202159) | Salt marsh sediment microbial communities from the Plum Island Ecosystem LTER, Massachusetts, United States - WE1603-130 | ecosystem: Environmental > Aquatic > Marine > Intertidal zone >... | reverse complement strand
TCCGGTGAACGCTCAACGTTCTCCCCGGTCCCGAAGCCGGCTCCGGCCTGCGAAATCTCCCCGAGGTCGTTCGTTTTGACGAGCTCCCGAACCTGCGCCTGAAACTGATCCCACGTCTCCGGAGGCGTGGCGATCCCGGCCGCATTCAAAAGATCCTTGTTGTAATACAGCGCGAGGGTGTCCACGCTCATGGGGAGAGCCACGACCCGCTCCTGCATGTCCGGCTTGGATGATCCTTCCGGAGCCACGTCAACGGAACGAACGGCGTCCTGCGGAACCACGTCGACGAATTCCTTCCTCAGGCTCGTGGGCGAAACGGCCTTCTGCTCCAGAACCTTCAAGGTCACCTCCTTCTTTACCGTGCCGGTTACGATTTGCTGAGCCACTTTTACGCTCAAGGGAGAGGGTTGGATCTTCGAAAGGTACTTTCCAACCCACGTGTTGTGCACCATGAAGATATCCGGACCCTCGTCTTCGGCCATGGCGTTCAGGAGTTCGTCTTCGTACTCTTCAAGCCGAAATCGGCGGAAATTGATCGTGGCGTACGGATAGGACTTGCGGAACGTGGCGAGGATATCGTGGTAGACGTCCTCATCATCAATCACGGACCAGATATTCAGCTCCTGCCGCTCGGAAAGCTTTCGCGCTTCCTGCGTGGGACCTTTGGCGCAGCCCTGCCCCATGAGGGCAAAAAGGCACATGAAGGCGATAAAACGCGTAAGCTGTTTCATATGGAGGGATTATAGCAGAAAGTCGCTTATTGGCGCTTGGTAGCTCGTAGCTGGGGACACGGCGTATCGCGGACGACGCAAATGAAACACCGGCCCTTTGCTCGAGAGCGAAGGCGTGAGTCATTACTAAAACCGTCCTCTTCTCGTTCCCGAGCGGAGACGCCTCGGGAAGCTTTTTATCTAAAAATGATTCCGGCGTCGGAGGGAGGGATCTCGTATGGCAAGGAGAAGCAGGGAATAGAAAGACATCGGGAAGAAGGTGGGATGCCTGTTGGTTTTTAAAACGTGTATCTCCTTGCCATACGAGATCCCTCCCTCCGACGCCACTTACACTCAGCGGAAACGAACGTACAGAGGCGTCTCCGCTCGGGAACGGTTTTCTGACCGTTCCGATTTAAAATGAAACTTGGCGTCTCCGCTCGGGATACGGCTGCTTCCCTCGCCAACAACAGGATCGACGATCCTCCCCCCGAGATACAAACTACCAGCTACGAACTACGAGCCCTCCGAATTCAACATTTCCTCTCCGCCGTGTACAATCAAGAAAACCTATGAAAAAACAACGCGTGAAGAAGGTCATTATCCCGGTTGCCGGATACGGAACCCGCTTCCTCCCGGCTACCAAAGCCATGCCAAAGGAGATGCTCCCTGTGCTCGACAAGCCCGTCATCCAGTACGTGGTGGAAGAGGCCGTGGCGAGCGGCATCGAAGACGTCATCCTCGTGACGAGCTCCATGAAGCGGCCCGTGGAAGACCATTTTGATGAAAACGAGATCCTGACGCGCTGGCTCAAAAAGACCGGAAAAACCGCGGCGCTCAAAGAGGTGACGCGCGTTGCGAAGCTTGCGAACTTCATCTACATCCGGCAGAAGGGTCCGTACGGGAATGCGACGCCCATTTTAAATGCGGAGGGTGTGATCGGCGACGAACCGTTTGCCGTGATGTGGGGCGACGAGGTTATGACGGGTAAAATTCCGCGGCTCAAACAACTCATTGATACGTATAATGAACTGCAGGATCCGGTCATCGCCGTGGTGCCCGTCAATAGAGAACAGACCAAGCGGTACGGCATCATCGATCCGAAGCGAAAGGTGAAAAAGGGCGTCTATGAATTGAAGGGCATGGTTGAAAAGCCCGGACCGAACAAAGCGCCGTCGCTCCTGGCCTCCATCGGAGGCTACATCCTCACGCCGGATATCTACGACGAAATTCATCGCATGAAGCCCGGGCACGGCGGGGAGTACGTACTCCTGGACGCGATTAAGATGCTCATGAAAAAGCGTCCGATCTATGCGTGCGAAATCAGCGGGGAATTTTTGGACACGGGCACGCCCCTCAAGTGGCTCAAGGCAAATCTGACTGTCGCACTCGAACGGCCGGATATGAAGGCGGACGTGAGGAAGATGATCAGGGGACTATAAATATCGAATACCGAATTTCGAATGTCGAACGCAGACAGGAAAAAGCCGGATTTGGAAGAACGAACGCTCACGTTTGCAAAGAGCGTTCGTTTCTTTCTCTATCATATTCCTAAAACATTTATATCCATCGAAGATGCAAAACAGCTCGTTCGCTCATCCGGTTCCGTTGGTGCAAATTACATTGAAGCGAACGAATGTTTAAGCAACCGCGACTTTCTCTACCGTATTCGGATATGCTAAAAGGAAGCAAAGGAGACGATGTATTGGCTGAAATTGCTAGACCGTCTCAATGACGAAAAACTCGAACGGGCCAAGGACATCCTCCTCCAGGAGGCCAAAGAGCTGATGCTGATTTTCGGTGCCATCGTCCGAAAAAGCGAATAGGTTTTCCGAGAGATTTCGATATTCTTCGCCGTAGGCGAATGCGCCTTCGGCGCAAAAATTCGACATTCGACATTTAAATCTACGTGCTCACTCTGAAAAAACACGTATCCCCGTCCTGCACGATGTAGTCCTTCCCTTCAATGCGGAGCTTGCCCGCGTCGCGGCAGCCCGCATCTCCGCCGAGCTCGACGAAATCCTCCCAGCGGCACACTTCCGCACGGATGAATCCCTTTTCGAAGTCCGTATGAATCCTCCCGGCCGCAACCGGCGCCGGACTGCCTTTCATGACCGTCCACGCGCGCGTTTCTTTTTCCCCGCTCGTGAGGAACGTGATGAGGCCGAGGATTTCGTACCCGGCTTTGATGAGCCGGTCGAGTCCCGATTCTTCCTGACGGAGCGATTCGAGGTATTCCGCTTTCTCCTCATCCGCCATGGCGGAGAGCTCCGCTTCCATCTTCATGCACACCGGCACGAGCGTGACGCCGGAAGCGGAGAGGTTCGGGACGCGATCCTTCCATGATCCGTCCTGCAACTGACCCTCGCTCACGTTCACGGCGTAGAGCATGGGTTTGAGCGTCAGGAGCTGGAGGCTCTTCAACTCTTTCCATTCATCATCCGTCCATGTGAGATCACGAATCGGCTTGCCCTCTTCCAACAGGGGCTTCGCCTTCTCCAATGCTCTGATGAGAATCTCCACCTCGCGGATGCTCCCGGCCTTCAACTGCTTGCGCGCGCTCTCAAGGCGCTTATCCACCGTATCGAGGTCTGCGAATGCCAGCTCCATGCCGATGATCTCCGCATCCCGCTCCGGATCAATGCTCCCTTCCACGTGCGTCACGTCATCATCCGCAAAAACGCGAAGAACCTGTGCGATCGCATCGCATTCCCGAATGTTCGCGAGGAACTTGTTCCCCAGCCCCTGCCCTTCGGACGCGCCTTTGACGAGTCCGGCGATGTCCACGAACTCGATGGTCGTGGGAATGACCTTTTGCGACTTGGAGACCTTGGCGAGCTTTTCCAAACGATGGTCCGGGACTTCAACGACTCCGACGTTCGGATCAATGGTGCAGAACGGAAAATTCGCACAGTCAACCGCGCTCTTCGTAATCGCGCTGAAGAGCGTTGATTTGCCCACATTCGGCAGGCCCACAATGGCAATTTGGAGAGGCATAGATGAGAATGCGTAATAGTGATGAGCAGGCGTGAGCGTATCGTGAATAGAGGGACGCGTCAATTGTCATTTCGCATTGCGCATTGCGCATTATTATTAAACGAGCGTCTGTATTAAAAATGTGCAATGTGCGAATATTGGATGCTCGAACACGCCCCGATGACGCCAATAGAATGTGAACGCGGCTAATAGAAATCTTGCTACGCAAGTTTAGTAATAACTAAAAGTTACTGTTCAAAAATTGGAAGAACTGCCTGTTTCATGGTCTTTTCACCACTAACTTTCTTACGGACCTTGGCTTTAGGCTTTAGCGTTGACTTAAGAACAGTCTCATCTGGTTCTTCGTCAGGCGCACCCAACATGAACCACTTCTGACGTCCGATGGTTTCTTCAACTAGTATTTGCGCCTCACGAAGCGGTTTCAAAATTTGACTTACACGACCCGATGTTACTCCTAGATGTTTCTGCAACTCTTGGTATGAACCTCTTTCTCGCGAAGAGAGGAACGATAAAACTTTTTCGTGACCATCGTTAATCATCCCTTTCTTTCGGAGTCTATCAACGCGTATGTTCAGCTGTAGAATACGATTGGTGATTTCGCGCACAACAGACATCTGCTCTAGATATGAACAGGCGAAAAATCGTATCCACGATGTGAGGTCCTTCACAAAATTTAACGACGGCGTGGAAGGATCACAAACGTTTACTGCTTCTAGTGCATCGTAATATTCGTCTGCATGATTATTGTAGTAATCGGATAGCGCAAAGTATCGCACACCCTCCTCTTTGCGCTTTAGCAATAGAAGCGTGGTCAACAACCTACCGACCCTTCCATTGCCATCACAGAAGGGGTGTATCCAGACAAACCAGAAGTGACATATGGCAGCAGAGATAACAGCCGAACGTGGCTTGTTGGTTATCTCGGAATTGAACCATTCAATAAACTTGCGAAGGAGGTACTCAAGAACGTCTGGTGGTGGAGGAGTGAAAACGATTTTGCCCTTGCGACGAATACTTCGTTGATCCGTTCGGATCCGACCAGGTGTGGCTTTGGCATCTCCCCTTGTGACTGTCTCGTGCAATTTCAGCAACAAGGATTGTGTGAGAGGCTTATCTAGATGCTCACGAATTGAATCAAGAGACGCATAGTACGCCTCAAACTCGCGACGCTCTTTCTCTCCAACGACAATATCTGTTTCACCCTTGGTAACTGCCCTCGCTTGATCAACACTAATAACAGTCCCCTCAATGCCAATGGAACCTACCGCTTCCTTCAACTTTGCGTCATTCTCTAGCAAGCGGGCCCAATCAGTATTCATCCTTACCACCTCTAAATTGCCATCAACGCGCGCGATGGCTTCTATTCTGCTAAATAGATCTTCGGTGATGTTGTATCTGATTTCAAAACCCATACAATTATAAGGATACGGCTATAGCACCATTTTGGCTACCGCAAGGAGCGACCTATTCAATCAACGCTCCTGCGTTATCAGCTCTTAATTCAAGTTGGGTCATCAGAGCCATCAAAGAAAGCGACCTCAAACCCGCCTCCTCAGTTTCTGCATCGGCAAGCTCTATCCCATACTTCTCTTGAAATATCCTCATTTAGCTCCTTACTATTTTTTGATGGTAATCGATCCATATGAGACTCGAACTATACGAAAACAAACTTACATCAACAAACACGCGGTGTTAATACCGCGTGTTTGATCTGGTGGACCTTATGGGATTCGAACCCATGACCCCTTCCATGCCATGGAAGTGCTCTAGCCAGCTGAGCTAAAGGCCCAAGAATAATTGTTATGGACCGACATTTTCAATGTATCCGGTCGCCTCCCCGATGTCCATCGAAGCGCTTTGCCGGCTAAGCTGATGGCCCTTAAAGAAAGCGTGGAGATTATGCCTAATTTCGCCCGTTTCGTCAACGAATGATCCGCCGCCGTCAGCGGGGCAACGAATCCCCGATGGCCAGACGGTACCGGCGGATGCCGGCCTTGCGATCATGCATTCGGAGGTGCGCATGGAGCCTTCGCAGGTCTTTGAGCATCATCACGATCTCGCCGGCGAGCGCGTCGCAATCTTCATGCGCGTGCGTGCGGCGGATCTCCCTGCAACAGTGTTCAATTTCTCGGACGAGGTGTTCATCCCCTTCCGTATGCCACTCCACGCCCTCAATGACCGGCATGGGTGTTTCTTCAGGGATAATGAGCGTTTCCGCTTCCGGATCGGATTCTCGGGAAGCCGCTTTGAGGACTTCGGAAAACGGATCCACATCCTTCGCGCTTCCTTCAAACGGTTCCGATGAACGTTCGATGACGAGTCCGGACGGATCCCGTCCGCGAAGGCGCAGTTCCGACGAAACGATCTCCGCGCGCGCCAGGGGATGATCCGGGTGCGTAAGACGAACGCCGGCTTCCCCGCGGCCGGACCATTCGCGAAGCTCGGTTTCGAGCTGGCGGGTCGTTCGCTCCGCGGCCTGCGTGCGGCGAACGACCCTCCAGAGGTCTTCCTGTTCTTCGCGCAAGCGATTGAGCTCCTTGATCCCCGCGCCGGACTCCGTCCATTTCGCCAACGTCTTTGACAGATTCCGCGTCTTTTTATCGTACGCCAAAAAAGCCTTTTCGAGTTCAGCCGAAAGGCGGCTCTGCTCTTCCTGGAGCTCTGCCAAGAGGACGTCCGCGTCGCTCCCCCCCTTGCGTGGAACCGGGCGTTTCGTTCGCTCCGGCTTGCGCAGCCAGGACGTCAGACGATCATCAAACGTTTTTCGCTTGCGAGGCATGGGTGGATTGTACATGGCGGGGAGAGAATGTTGAAACCGGATGAGAGACGGCGGCTGGCGACTCGCTATCGTTTCCCAGCGTAATCGAACATCTGTACATAACGAACTATGCGTTTGGCATTTGGCGTTTGGCATTTGGCTGAGACGTCCTTACCATCCCGGCGAGCCGCTAAAAGCCAACACGCAAGCTTTAGCCCTTAGCCCTTAGCCCTTAGCCCATGGAATGATAGCCAGCAGCCAAATGCCAAATGCCAAACGCCAAAAACCAAAAGAGGCACGGTCTCCCATGCCTCTTCCAACTTTCTTAAGAAAGCCCTTATGGTTGAATGGGATTCTGCACGCCTGGACTCGAGATGCCTTCCTCCAAAGGCTCCGGAAGCGGAACCGGCTCATTCGGAACGTCGTTCCCGGCCTTCTTGGACTCAAGCTGTTCCATCCGGGCCGCGACGTCCGTGTTTTCCGGATTCGTTCTTTGAACCTCCTCGATCTGGTCGAGCGCGAGGTCGTAGCGCCCCTGCTCTTCGTAGATGCTCGACAGGAACCATCGCGCGTTCGCATGGCTCGGCTCTTCCTGAACGATCTGCTCAAACATGCTCTGCGACGCCTCCTTGTTTCCGTTTCGGTAGTAGAGGATGGCCAGCTGGAACGCCACGCCGATATCCTGCGGATTCCCGCGGAGCACTTCCTCGAACTTCCGGATGGAATCATCGAGGCGCCCCTCGCGTTCGTACACGAGTCCGAGGTTGAAGTGGGCGGCCGCGTAATCCGGCTTCGTCGTGATCGCTTTGTTAAACCAATCGGACGCCTTATCGAGTTCCATTCTTATGCTTTCTTCGGCCTGCGTTTTCGCCGCGGCATCCGGAGACGAGAGGAGCGTGCGATACGCATCCGACCGGAGCACGTAGAGCTTGCCGATCTCGTTCATGAACACGGGGTTGTTCGGTTCGAGTGCGAGCGCCTCCTCGTAGTTCCGGATGGCGAACTCGTCCGATCCGCGCGTAAAGCTCGCAATCGCCTGGTACACCGTGGCGAGGTTCGCGTAGTTGTCCACGTTCGAAGGATTGATTTCGATCGCTTTCTGCGCCGCATCAACGGACATGGACACGAGCGTATTCACCTGACTCACGAGCTCCTCCGTCGGTTCGTTCTGCATGATGCCCCCGACCTTCACGAGATAGGCCTGCGACAGGTTCCGCTCGTACACGTCGTTCATGGGGTTAAGCGCGACGGCGGAGGACAGGTATTCGATGGATACGCCGATATCCTCCTGCCGCTGGAACGCGGCCACGGCCGAAGAGTACTTCGCGTCCGCGACCAAACGCTGGCCCATGAGCCACGTTGCGGAAATCGCGCCCACGGCCAGAAGGATGAGCGCCGTGGAAAGCGCGCCCATGACCCACTTCCTGCTGCGCTGATCCCACGTAACCGATCCCTGCGCCACGAGCACGCCTAAGAGCGCCAGAAGCAGCCAAAAGGCGAAGTGGTGCGACAGGTTGTAGTTATAGAGGAATGCGATGAATGCGGTCACGGCCCAGCCCGTAAACACCGTGAGGTACGCGAGCCACTCTTCGCGGTTCTTCCGCCGAACGAGGTGTGAAACGGACTTCGCGATGCCGGAACCGATGAGCATGAGCCAGAGCGTGGTCCCCACGAGCCCGAGCATGGCGAGCATGGTGAGGAACGCCGTGAGTCCGCGCTCGAACCGAACCGTCCAGAACTGCGACACGTTCACGGCAACGGAACGGTACTTCGCGTAATCATAGATCCACGTCCCCGGACCGGAACCGAAGAGCGGCGCATCGCGCAGAACCTGCTGAGCGATCTGCCACGTGTGGCCCGCGGACGGCGACACTTCCGCCGGGATAGCCGCGTTAAAGGGCGTCCGGAAAATGAGGAGCGCAATGGCGATGATCAGAAGCGCCGCGGGGATGGCCACCGTCTCCGGCTTTGGCGTCTTGCGAGTGGCGATGTACGGGATGCCCACGATGAGAATGATGCCGAAGATGAGCGACGCCCAGATCACCCAAAAGTCGATGATGACGGCCGCAATCACGCCCAAGCCCAGCATGGCGAAGATCGTAATTCTCCAGAAGAGCGACGTGCGCTTGTGCGAACCGAGGTAGCATCCGCGCTCATCGCACCCGAGCACCGTAAGAGCCAGAGCGATGACCGTGGGGATTGCGAGGAACGTGCCCAGCGCGTTGATGGTCCCGACGGTATTAAAGCTCTTCGAGGCGATGGAGGTGCCGGCGCCGAACAGATGGAATCCCAATATTTGAAACAGGCCGTAGAGCGCCGCGATCCCCGATCCGAGCAAAAACCACAGGAGCGTATCGTACACGCGCGAGGTCGTACGGAACCGGTTGACGATGATGAAGTACATCACGACGAACGCGGCCACGGTCGCGAAGGCCCACTGCATCTGGCCGATATTGCCCACGAACGAAATATAGCGGTCCAGCGAAAAGAGCGACGTGACGAGGTAGCCCAACAGGAAGAACGCGACCACGAGATGCAGCCACGAACGCGTGAGCGTAATCGACCGTTCAAGGAGCGACTTCGCCACCCAGGCGATGAGCGCGATCATGGTGAGCGCGACAAGGAGCGTCTGCTTATTCAGCTCCAAAACGTCGAGCGTAAACGGCAGGAACCAGAGCGGCGTAAGGAGCGCCAGCCCCATGATGCAGGCGTCCACGACTCTTCCCAATAACTTGGGAATCTGCGGATTCGGTTTGGCCTCAATCGGAGGATTATGGATAGGAGTTTCTTCAGACATATCGTTATAAAGATTCCGTGAAATTATAGCACACAAGACCGATACTCGTAGGGGCATCGCGTTAAACGCGATCGCGCCTCTCTTATCGAGAACCCACCCCCGGTACGGCGGTCGCGACCGCCGTACCCCAACCCCTCCCTTTTTCTGAAACCCACCCCCGGTACGGCGGTCGCGACCGCCGTACCCCAACCCCTCCCTTAACAGGAGGGGAGCTCTCTTAGGAGTTTTTTCTCTTTATCAACATTCTGAAAAATAAAGAACTGTTTACGTACGATTTTAGGAAATGTTATTCATGGCAGAGATCCCCCTTCCCTGTTAAGGGAAGGGGGCGCGGGGGATGGGTTTACGGTAAGGCGAGGGGGATGGGTTTACGGTAAGGCAAAGCGCGGGGGATGGACTCTGGCTGGGGCGCGCCACAGGCGCGCCCCTACGCGAACATCAACGCATCACCGGAGCATTTCGCATCGCACGTTACAATTCGATGACTATGACGTCCCAATGCAAATCATAAACCGCACCTGACGAAATGAAGTGTGGCGCAGATAAGAAGGCTTTTTAGAGCTGGGTAATGACGATGTCGTCAAATTCTGTGTACCCGGCCACTGAAACATTCGCATCTAAAAAGAAATTTCCATTTGCTCCGTTGGAAGTAAAAATCACCTCAATCCTCTGCCAGGCATTCGATGTCGTCCCCACCCAAATCGTCTGCGCTCCCGCGCGATACAAAATGGGTCTGGCGGCCGCTCCATCCCCTCGCGCCCATCCCGTCACGCGGTACGTTTTCCCTTCTGTGAAAGCGGCCTGATATGCGAATGGATTTGCCGCTCCATTGTAGGCTACTCTTAAAATTCGATCTCCGTCTTCGGCCACGCCGGATTCTTTTGTTAGTACCGCGGCTCCGCCCGCTGTCCAGCTTCCCGTCCCGCTCTCCTCCATGTCCCCGTCCGCGAGAAGCTGCTGTTCCGCGTTCGTGGTTTCGCCGGTGTATTCGGTGACCACGACATCGTCCCATTCCGTATAATCCCCTGCCGGTGTCGGGCATATTGATCTCAACCTTATTTGATTAGTTAAAGCCACAAACACAACATCAAAAAATTGCCAGTCCGTGCTAGTCGTCCCGGTCCATAAAGGCGTGCCACTGTCCGCTACTCGCGGACTCGCTGTTCCATCTCCCCGCGTCCACCCCGTAACGCGGTACGTTTTCCCTATAGTCAAAACCGTTTGCGCTTCAGAAGGAGCTGATAACCCGCCATAAGTCACACGCGTAATCCGAGCTCCATCTTCTGCCGCACCCGATTCTTTTGACAGAGTAGCTGAATTTATAGCCGTCCACGCGCTCGTATCCGCATCCTCCATATCCCCGTCCGCGAGAAGCTGCTGTTCCGCGTTCGTGGTCTTACCGACATGTTCAACAAACACGAGATCATCCCATTCCGTATAGCCTGAAGAAGATGTCATGGCGTACAAACGAGCTTGTGTTCCTCCAACCACTTCATACACAATATCGAATCTCTGCCACTCCGTCGAAGTGGTCCCGGCCCAAGTGGTATAACCCGAATCCGAGTAAACAGGATACGCCGTTCCATCCCCCCGCGCCCAACCCGTAACGCGATAGGTTTTTCCGACGACCTGAGCTTGATACGCAAAAGGATTCGTCGTACCATTGTAAGCCACCTTCAACACCCGATCGCCATCTTCTGCCGCTCCGCTTTCCTTCGTAAGCGTCGCACTATTGCCCGCGTTCCAATCGCTCGTATCCGCCGCCTCCATGTCCCCATCCGCGAGAAGCTGCTTCTCCACGTTCAGCACCTTCCCGTCCGCCTGGCCGTTCGCAACCGCAAACACGGCCGCGCCAACGAGGTAGGCGGCGATGAGGACGAGGAGGGCGATGATTATCTTTTTCATGAGGTTGCAGGTTACAGGTTGCGGGTTGCAGTTCTCTGATTGGAGTTGTTGCCTGTTTGGATGATATTTCTCTAAAGAGAGGCTGCAACCTGCCACCTGCAACCTATAACGCCGTTGCGAGCACGTCATCAAACTCGGCCCACTGACTCGCTCCGGTAGAAGCAAAGCCAAGACGCGCGCCCACGTGGCCAGCGGTAAACGTGCAGTCAAAATGCGTCCAGCTCGTACCCGTACTGGGCAGGGATGCGCATCCCCCGGCAAGAGACCGGTCTCCGATTTGGACGGTGCGGCTTGAATCCGTCCGCGTCCAGCCCGTCATGCGATAGCGCTGACCCACCACAAATACATCCTGATGCGTTCCCGGACTGCCGGAGCCCGATGACGTCACGCGCAATGCCAGCAATCCGTCGTCTCGAATAGCCGATTCCTTGGTGACGCTCGCACTGCCGAGCTCGGACCACGCGCTCGTATCCGCGGCCTCCATATCTCCGTCCGTAAACAGCGCCACGTAATTTTGCGTAGTCGGAGCGGTGTATTCAGTGACGAAGATGTCGTCAAATTCGGCATAGTTCCCAGGGCTCCCGCCTACTGTATAGATCCACAAACGCCTGGTACCGAGAGTTTTGCAATGAACAACTGCATCAAACCTCTGCCAATCCGTTGAAACCGTCCCACTCAATAACATTTGGTTGCAGAGTGTTATTACCGGATTAGCCGTCCCGTCACCTCTTGCCCATCCAGTCGCGCGGTATGTTTTATAGTCCGTGCCTGACGTGATATTTGGCTGATATGCATATGGCGTTGCGCCATCATTCGTTATACGTAAAATCCGTGCCCCGTCTACCGCTGCCCCCGATTCTTTCGTCAGTATCGATTGCGAAAAAAGCCACGAACTCGTATCAGACTCCTCCATATCCCCGTCCGCGAGCATCTGCGACTCCGCGTTCGTCTGTTTGCCTATGTATTCGGTGACGTAAGCGTTATCGAACTCCGAATATCCGGAAGGACCGGCGGCGTAAAACTTCACGCTTCCGAATTCGGCTACGCCGATAACGGTTAAATGCTGCCATTCTGTCGATGTCGTGCCTACCGCACCCGCAACACCGATATATGCCATCGGATAATTGTTCGCTCCGTCCCCCCTTGCCCAGACATCGAGTTTATACGTTTTTCCTATCGTTAAAACGCTTTGATAAACATACGCTCCGCTCGCATCTCTTGTGAGCTTCAATATCCTCTTCCCGTCTTCCACGCCTCCGGCTTCTTTCGTAGGCGTCGTGTTTACGGCCGTCCACGCGCTCGTATCACTCGCCTCCATATCTCCATCCGTGAGGATCTGCTTGTCCGCATTCAAGACCTTCCCCTCCGCCTGTCCGTTCGCAACCGCAAGCACCACCGCGCCAACGAGGTAGGCGGCGATGAGGACGAGGAGGGCGATGAGGAGTTTTTTCATGATTGGTTTAAGCTTTCTGATGGTTCCATTGTTCTATTGTTTCATTGTTGTGTCACGAACGACAGGAAGCGCAACAATGGAACCTGCAACCTATACTATCGCGGAATCATGGAGGTAACAAACCGGAGCGAGCGTCCTTTTCTGAAAAAAATATTCACATTTCATGTAAATCTTCAACAAAAAGAAGCGTTTTCGCTTTTAAAAAAGATGTGGTACGGAATGGAATATATGCTAAAAACGTACGATCCAAAGGTTCATCACAGACGCTCCATTCGATTGCCCGCATATGATTATGGAGAACCGGGACTCTACCTGCCTGCCGGCAGGCAGGTTTCGTAACCATTTGCGCAAA
>Ga0307430_1002264_pt1 | contig 12980 bp, 14 predicted proteins | sample SalMarWE160130MG_FD_202159 | JGI IMG/M metagenome (GOLD analysis project Ga0307430, IMG submission 202159) | Salt marsh sediment microbial communities from the Plum Island Ecosystem LTER, Massachusetts, United States - WE1603-130 | ecosystem: Environmental > Aquatic > Marine > Intertidal zone >... | reverse complement strand
TAAGCTCTATTGAAACCCACAAGCTCTCACCAGCCGCTGAGAAACGAGACACTTCAGAACTTGAGATAGCATTTGCACTTCGTCTCCTAGACGGCGACAAAAGGAAACTATTCAACGAGATAGCTGAGGCGGGAGGAGAGATTCTGCAAAGCGAACTGCATACACAGACGGGCTTTTCGAAAGCAAAGATTACCCGAATTCTGGATTAACTGGAGCTAAAGGGGCTAACAGTCAGAAAAAGCTACGGCATGACCAACAAAATCATCATAGACAAAAACAGGCTAATGGAAACTAAAAAGTGAAACAAAAAAGGAAACCCGCAATTCATCCCATTTGTTACCGGTAGAACCCAGTTCTCTTTAACTCAAGGACTATCGACGCCATTTTTCTGATCGAACGTAAACATCAATTTTCAAGCACCTATTTGGAGACTAATAGCAGTGTATTGTTGAAAACAAGCTTTTTCAGAAAAACAGAGCACCAACTTCATAATTCATTATAATTTTTTCACAACACGTACTTTCCTGAATTGGAAAAACGGTTTCTGAGAGTTGACGTTTCCTCAACTTAACATGTATAACGTTAAATATCGAGTTAGTTTAAACTTTGAAACGAAAGGTTCCGAGGCATAGTTGATGCTAGACATTAAACTGATTCGAGAGCATCCAGAAATCGTGAGAAAAGACCTAGAAAAGAGATGCGAACCGGAAAAAATTGAGATGCTCAACAAGCTAGTCCAGTATGATAAGCAGTGGAGAAAGCTTCTGACCGAGGCAAACGAGCTACGCCATAAACGAAAGCTGATAACCGCCGAGGTCGCAAATCTGAAAAAGAAAGGAAAGGACGCCAGCAAACAGATAGAAGAAGCAAAAAATATTCCACAAAAGATAAAGAAACTGGAAAACCAAGTTGCGGAATACAGAGAAAAAGCCGATTCTATCTTGCTGAAGCTTCCCAACATACTTCACGAAACAGTTCCTTTTGGCAAAGACGAACACGAAAACGTTGTCGAAAAAGTCGTTGGTAAACCTCCAAAATTCGATTTTACACCAAAGAGCCATGTAGAAATCGCTTCGGATTTGGGTTTGGTAGATTTTGAGAGAGCCGCCAAAGTTGCCGGTCATGGCTTCTACTACCTGAAGGGCGATTTGGCTCGGCTTGACTTTGCAATTATGAACTATACGATAGATTTTCTGCGAAACAGAGGCTACACCCTCATTGAGCCGCCTCTCATGATGCACAGGAAACCGTATCTGGGCGTCACAGACCTAGAATTCTTCGGAGACCAGCTGTATAAGATAGAAAACGATGACCTCTACCTCATAGCCACAAGCGAGCATCCCATGGCAGCATCCTTCATGGACGAAGTTATCCTCCAACAAGACCTGCCCATAAAATATGTGGGAGTCAGCCCCTGCTTCAGAAAAGAGGTTGGCGCCCACGGCAAATACACTAAAGGCTTGTTTAGGGTGCACCAATTCAACAAAATCGAACAATTCATTTTCTGTCTTCCCAAAAATTCTTGGAAACTCCATGAGGAGCTCCAAAAAAATTCTGAAGACCTCTACAAAGGTTTGGGGCTACACTATAGGGTTGTAAACGTCTGCACCGGAGACATCGGAATAATAGCGGCTAAAAAATATGACATAGAAGTTTGGATGGCTGACGGCACATACAGAGAAGCAGGATCAAACTCCAACTGCACAGACTATCAAGCGAGAAGACTGAACATAAAATACAGAGAAAAGGAAGGACAGGCTCCGGTTGGTTTTGTTTACACCTTAAATAACACCGCCCTTGCAACCAGCAGAACACTGATAGCCATCCTAGAACAATATCAACAAAAAGACGGTTCCGTTGCTATTCCTGAAGCTTTAAGACCATTAATGGGCGGCATTGAAAGGCTTGAATGAAACGAAAAGCCGAAGATTTTAATACTTCCCTGTGAAATCTTTCCAATTACAATGAGGGACTTTAGTGTCAAAGAGAAGAGGACGCATTAAGGACAAGTGGCGAGACAAAAAGTGGTACAAAGTGGTGTCTCCGCCATACTTCGGCGGGGTTGAACTGGGAGCCATACCCGCGGACGATCCTTCAAAGCTTGTTGGAAGGATTGTAGACGGTACTCTCTATGACATCACCAACGACTTCGCGCATCAGTATCTCAAAATGTATTTCAGAGTTGAGGGCGTTGAAGGCAAAACCGCCCGCACAGTTTTTAAGGGTCACGAATACTCCCGGGATTTTCTGAGGAGTCTAGTTAGAAGGAGAACAACGCGAGTAGATGGAATCTTCAATCTCAGCACCAAGGATGATTATGGATTAACGCTGTCGGTTTCTGTTTTCACTCTTTCACGCATAAAAACCTCCCAAGAACAGGAAATACGCACGATTATGCGTAAGATCATCAAAGAGAAGGCATCCGCCCTCACCTTCGACCAGTTCGTTCAAGAACTTGTCCTTGGAAAAATTGCTTCCGACATCTACAACAAGGCAAAGAAGATATCTCCTCTCCGCCATGTGGGTGTCCGAAAATCGAAGCTCACCATTCAACCAGCCGCGTAGCTGTCTGTTACGGTTTTCTTATTTAAGGTGTCGTTTGCATAGTATGTGTAGAGATGGGTGTCGCTTTGCCTTTCATTCATGTTCTTGTAGAATCCAATTGAACATAGAAGACGCAATATTATTTAGTCATTGAATTATCTGAATCGGTCATAAAGTTTCTATCCATACTTTTAGGGGTCTATATTGATGTTAGTTTTCTCGGTTCGAATTGCTAATTAGTATGTAGCTCCCAATATAATGATACAGTTTGACGATGCATTACGTTTATTTATCTATCTTGCCTTACAGTATATCTGCCTAAGGAGACAACGACATGGAACGGAAACAAAGCAAGAACGAAGCTTTGGAAGCTCTGGACTTCATCATAAACGTCTTGAAAGAACACGAAAAGGACTTGGATCGTCTCATAAGTCAACTAGGCATCATAACCGAGAGTTTGGGCGAAACCGGCGAGATAACTGGCAAGATCGAAAAAATAGAAGATCGTATCACAACTCTCCAAGGCGAGATAACTAACCTGATAAAATACCTTGCCTCCCCCAGAGACTCCCCATCTTATATCCACGGAACCCAAGTGATTGCTAAGTGCAAACAATGGGAGGACTTTAAAAGTATGGCGGCAGGCGCAGAAACCGTCTCCTACCTTTTCAAAGAGGCGGAGAGATCCTTCCAAGCTGATGCACTAACAAAAGGTAGAGTCGTGTCGTACACGGGAGAATTTCCCCAGGACACTCATCTCCTGAGGTTGTGGCTGTCAAGGGAACTGGATGTTGCTGAAGAGGCCGTCTTCGAGGGAGTTCTGAATATCGGCTAAGTTTGGGTTAACAAGCTTTTTGTGCGTCTGATGTACAGTATCTTACGTGCTAATATGAGTGAGTTTTGAGGTAAAGGCTGAAACATGGATGACACGCGTGACTAGCCTCATAATATATTCCAAACTCCTTTCTCTCTCCGATGAGGCGCACATCCACGCGTTGAAACCAGCAGACGATGAAACCCCGAGATTCACGGCAGATTTTGAGCTGAGAATGCTTTGAAAACAAAAAAGGACAAAGCCTAGGGCATACTAAGCTTCTTAGGTATTTTCTTCAGTTTTTTTCTTTTTTTTCTTTCTTCTTATGAATAAACCATATATGAGAGTCGCTGTTAGAGCCGTTACACCTAAGCCAATCACGGAAAGGACGGTAAGGGCAAAGCAGTCTCTGTCTCCGTCTCCACAATCTTCGCAGCAACTAATGATGCGGAAGCTCCATCGTCATCTGTTACAGTCAAGGTTACTGTGTAGTTTCCATCTTCACTGTATGCGTGGTCCGATGTCACACCTGTAGTTGTGTTTCCGTCTCCGAAATCCCAGAGATAGTTAACGATTGTGCCGTCGGGATCGTGGCTTTCTGAAGCATCAAAATGGATTGCCTCATCTTTGCTCACTATTGTAGCGTTTTCGGTGAACGATGCTATAGGTGGTCTATTCAAGACGTTTTTCGTCGCGGTAGCTGAACCAGTTGCATCGTCATCATCAATGACTGTTAATGTAACAGTATATACGCCATCGTCTTCGTATGCATGATCCACCTCAACTCCAGTTGCGGTGTTTCCGTCGCCAAAATCCCAAGAATAACTAACTATAATGCCGTCTGGGTCGTAGCTCCCACTCGCGTTGAAGGTCACGGTCTCTTCTTTGTCAAGGATTGCCGCGGATGTGCTCAAGTCTGCTACTGGCGGTCTGTTTTTCACAATGATGGATGCTGTTTTGCTGCCTACTGCGCCATCATCGTCGACAACCCTGAGGATAACAGTGTATTCTCCATCATCCACATATGAATGGCTCACAGTGACTCCTGAATCAGTGTTTCCGTCGCCGAAGTCCCATGAATAACCTACAATATAGCCATCTGTGTCGTAGCTACCCGAAGCATCGAAATCTATGACCTCGCCGGTATAAACAATGGACGCCGATTCACTGAACTCAGCTATTGGCGGCCAGTTTGGAATTATAACCGTGTAGCCAAAAGTGGACGTTTCTGCATTGTTTCCTGCATTGTCGAAGGCTTCAACGAAAAAATTAACATGGAGCCCTCCACACTGCCCTGGGATATCGGCTGTCCACAACCCCTCGTGCAGAGTCATATCTGTAAATGCCCAAGTGCCAGCTGCCGTATACCATAAGGTGACGTTCTTAACTCCGCTGGCATCTGCGGGTTCGGTCACTTTCGCTGAAACCGTGACGCTTCCGTAGTGGTACGGTGAGTTGGGAACATGGATAACGTTAGAGATAACTGGGGGAACGAAATCGCCTACTGCATAGGAAAATAGTTCTGAAACGTCAGAGTTTCCAGCTGTGTCAGAGGCATAGACCTTGTAGTTTACTGCGGTGTTGTACGGTTGGGCTGGAATACCGGCGACGTAAAGCCCGTACTCCAGATTCATGGTTACGTTAATCCAGCTGGTAGAGTCGATTTGATAACTTAGGATAACGGATGCAATATCAGCACATCCCTTGGTGACTTGAGCTTTGACTGTTACTGACTGATCGTAGTTGGGAGTCTCAGGAGACCTTATCACGCTGACGATTTCGAGGGGGCAGAGAGGCACAAGAGAGAACACCATATCGTTGTAATCTCCGTAGGATCCTCCGCAGTAGTGCTCGAAACCTATCAGAAACATATCTGGAGAGTCCAAATTTCTGTAAACTTGGGCGTGTTGTTCAGGAGAGTCAGGGTTTAGCCCATGTTCTGTGAAATATCTGCGGCAAGGAACGAGCATAGATAGACCGATTGGGTATCGCTCTCAAAGTACTTGGATATAGGCGGGTCTACGTATCCGCCCGAAGTTCCGGTTGCTCCTTCTGGTCCGGTGAAAATCGTCTGAAAGTCGCTTGTGTTAACTGCATAATAGCTGAGCTCGTTTTGATCATTGTAGCAAGTGAATTCGGCGTATAATGTGATGTTGTACATGCCTGAAGAAAACATTTCAGTGTCGGTGAGAACAATATTAGTGAATCCCAAGTCATTGAGGATAGATGGCAATGTAGGTTCAGAAGCAATCGCTACTACTGAAAAGAGCATGACGGGGGCTGAAATCAGCAAGGAAATCAGTGTTAGAGTGACTAGGCTAGGAATCAGCAGTTTCCTTTTTTTCTCTTTTTTTTCAGATTTTTTACTCTTGTTTTTGTTGAACCTGATTTCTGCGAGATAATAAGGCATAGCCGTTTGTACTCCTAATGTTTATTATATTCTTGATGTCTACTTAATTTCTTAAGATAAAGGTGATATTTCCTTTAGTGAAATATTCCTGAACGCATATGTAAAAGGCTTCTAGAAATAACTTCTATGCAATTAAAAAGTCCTTTTTGATAATTGATAGGGTGTTAACTGTTAATCCTTAAGATATATTGTCGTTAGGAGCTAAATCCCCCTCGTTTTCTATTTGCGTTTCGACTGGCAACATGTTTATTATGTCTCAAGATGGCATATATCTATTTTCGACTTACGAGTTTTAATACCCGTTCGTCAAAACAAATAATGGAGAAAACCAATGGACCCGCACGAAGCCCGATGGGAGATCATAAAAGCACTGCTTGAAGGTTTTCCATCATTGAAGAAAAGGACAATCGAGTACCTGAAAGATCAGTGATTTGGCGACAGGAGATAGATAATGAATCTTGAGTGCGGATTCATAAATGATTAATTAATGAATGGATTTTTTAATCGTGTAGGTGTTACATTTGAACGAGATTCCTCCAATTCCAGAAAAGATAAGTAAAAGAAAGGTTATTGTTTATAAATCCCGTGTCGACCCAACTATAGTGAAACTTACCGCAGAGAAAATGAAGTATAAGTTGTTTGCCAAGTTCGGTTTTTCAAAGAGCAGATCTGAAGAGAAGGGTTGTTTCGGTTGACAAATACTACGAACCTTACATTCTTATCGATGCGAAGTACAGCGTACAATATTTTAAGAAAAGAGTTTTCACTCTTGATGTTGACCCCGAAACCGAGGATGTTAAAATTTTGGGGGAGTCGTACAAACCTGAAATAGAGGCTAGCCGCTCTGGGGAAGCTGGGGAATCTCATAAGGTAATCAGACTGGAAGCGCAGCTGTGGTCCTCTTACCGAGATAAAGCGTATCTGGTGCTCGATAAAGAAGGAAAAGAAATTCCACCCGATCAGGTGCCTGCTGCTCCCTCTGAAGACCATCCTGAGAAGATACTGAAGGAGTTCAGCAAAAATACGGGGAGGGTTCAGGTTTCTCCTCGAAAGGAGATAGAGCTGGTTAAAGCCAGAATCGTCAAGAGGCCTTCAGACATAGCTAAAATCGAAGATGAGATCTTTCAGATTTCTGAGCATGCCGTGATTTACAGTCCAATATATGAAATCACTTTTCGGAATGTCAGGACTGGTGAGGAAAGGCTCGTCAAAATCGACGGTGTCACCGCAAAAATTATCTCTTAAAAAGAGGCTCTGATTTTTACCTACGTTTAGGAGAAGCTGTTTAGCGTGGAGCCTTTAGATAGGCTCTAAGGGTTTCTTTCGTTGTTTCCTAAGAGGTCTGCAAGGTCCTTGTATTTTTCTAGATATTTGTCGCCTTTGGCGGTTGTTTTATACGTGTTTCTCCTGTTTTCGTTTTTGACTTTAAGGAGGTTCATTTTGATGAGGAAGGAGAGATATTCGTTTAGTTGAGCAAAGCTCAGGTTTGCTCTGTACATGATTTGGGTTTTCAGGCATCCGCCTTTGGCTATGGTCAACATCTCTGCTATTATGTAGAGTCGGTCCCTGCGTTTGCGTTCGTTTTCCAAGTTACTAAGCCTCTCTAATTTTTTTCTAGATTCTACGTCTATAGTGGAAGTAAACATGGACACATAAAAAGCGTGCTTCCGAAGTTTACATATTCCCGTAAAAAGAATATGACAACAGATTTAGCCAGATTGTAGACTTTTGTCGAAAAACTACATAATACTTATAAGTTGAGACCGCAATCCGCTGTTTGAACAGAACGGTAAACAAGGCGGCTGATTTGAGTAGAGACAAAATGAAACGTCGTGCCTTTCGTCTGCGCTTCCTAATCGATAATATCAAAAACAAAAAGGCTAGACAAGAGGTTATTAAAGAGTACGTCAGCCTCATAGCGCAAATTAGCCTGAACAACTAACCTCTAATTCAAGTTTTTGCGGATTTCTTCGTTTTTTGGTTTCTTTTCCAAAACAAGTAGACTTTTGTCTGTGTCAGGAAACCAAGAATGCGAAGCATCTTAGCCAACTTTATGATGTCTGCGGCGTCCACAAGGGCTTCGTATTCTTCTTTGTTCAGGAATGCTTGTTTGGTGCCTGCGATTCTTTTTCTGTAGATGCCTGTGACCTCCTTGAGAACCGTTTTGACTCCATCTGCTTCTTCAGCGGTCATCCTTTGCAGTTTGTTCCTGTTCATTCTTTCTGAGGTGAGGAAGACCGGATTAAAGTTGAAGGCTTTCAGCTTCTCCACAACTTTCAATACCTGCGGGTTGGGTATGGTTTCGGCGATTTTGGTCATTCCTGCTTTCTCGAAGAAGGGGTTGTATTTTGCCATGACCGCTATTGTTTCCACGTAGGGTTTGCCTGCTAAGGGAAGGGTTTCAGCCACAATTTTTGCTCCTAATCCGATAGTGCGATATTTGGGGTGAACGACCACTCGGGAAATCCGGATTATGTCACGGTTGATTTCCTGTATTGTCAAGTTTTTTCCTATGGCTTTGCGTCTACCTGTTACGGCGAGGGGGGGAGAACCATAGACTATAACGCCAACGGTTTCTTCATCTCTTTTCATGGCAAAAATCTTGTGGTACGCAAAGAGTCTAGAGTCCCGGTAGTGAAAATGGGCTAGCTTCTTGTAGTCCTCTTTGGTTCCCTTTGTAATGTGCATTTCTTTGACGAGAGTGCATTCTCTGTTTATTTTGTTGGGGTAGTAGTGAACCTCAATTTCTCTTCCAAACCGTTTGTGGATGTGAATTGACGGCTTCAAATCTTGGAAGAGGTCTGTATGTGTTGTAGCTGCAAAGACGGCTCGTCCCTCCTCTCTCGCGATTTTCTGGATATTAAACGCGACAATCTTGGCTGTGTCCCGGTCAAGGGTGGAGCAGAACTCGTCTGCGAACCAGTACTTCTTGTCTGATTCTATCATCTTGGCTAATCGGTATCTGTATTTTTGTCCGTCGCTGAGTTGACTGTAACGGCGAACAAAAAGGAAGGCGTCGTTCAAGCCAACTCTGGAGAGGAGGGTTAATCCTTCGTGGAAGTTTTTTCCAGCGGCGTCGATGAGGGGCTTGGCTGGTTCGATTTGAACGTCATTGAGGTTTATTGTTTCTGGTTGCAGGTCCTTTTCTAGAGCCTTCAATAAGACGCTTTTTCCGCTTCCGCTGTCTCCTGTGACATAAACTACATCATTGGGCGCGATCTTCAGCTCCAAATTATCGTAGATGACATGTTCCTGAAAGTTGTCTACTCCAATGCCGAATGCCTCAGCAACCTTGACTGTGCGGTCTGTGACGTCTGTTTTTGTTTTGTAGGCGATGTTGATTCTGAAGACGCCTGCCTTGCGGTCATATTTTTTTGAGATTCTGGTGATTTTGAATATTTCTCGGATTCCCAGTTTTACCACGCTCTGATTAGCTGTGATGGGGCTTCGGTTTTTCTGGTTGAGATGCAGGCTAAGGCTAGTGCCCAGAGTCTGTCGTCGTGGGTTCCTTCGGGATGGCTGAATTTTGTGTGTCCGTCTTTTGTGAGTTCATATTTTTCGCAGTGAATCTCCGCGATTAACTGGCTGTCGTAGGGCATAGACAGCTTGCATGTCTGCATCTGCTCCCGCAGGTGACTTAGCACCTCTTCTTTTCGTCTGGCAGTCAAAATAACGCCTCTGGTGTTAGAGACGATTGTGCTCATGTCCTCTGTCACGTATTCGCCTATTCCTGTCTGATCCACGTAGATGGCTTCCACTGTTCGGTATCGGTCGGTTAGGGCTTTGATGTAGCCGATGACGCTGGCGTAGGGAGTGCCAAGCTTGAATCGGTGCAGATGAACTAGGCGAACCTGTTCTTTGTTGAGTTGTACGACTGCAACTGCGCTGTGGTCACGTTTCTTTCCCAAGTCCACGCCAACACAGAATCTGCCTGAGAGACGGTCTATGAAGCTGGAGTAAGTTAGGGTGCCGTTGATGCATTTGATGATGAGTTCTTGTGGGAAATATCGGCTTTCGTCTTCAGCCCATTCTGCCTCCATCTCTCGGTGCCAGCGCCAAGGGTCAGCTTTCAGTTGTCTCCGTATTTTTTCTAGAATCTGTTGTTTCAGTGGACCATGTGGTTCCATTGCGTCTTTCCATGTGATGTGGGATTTAGCGAAGTCGCTGTAGTCTTGGTGGTTGAAGATTCTGTAGAATACGTGGTCTGTGCTCCATGGTGTGCTGGAGCAGACGAACTTGCCGTTTGTGGTTCCAAGAGTGAAGAGGATTGCGTCGTACATTTCTTCGTCGTTGGCTGTGAAGTTCATTTCGTCCCAGTAAACGAGGTGCAGGGTTGGTCCTCGGATGGTGTCGGGGTTGTTTGGGAAACATTCTATGATGCTGCCGTTGGAGAAGTAGATGATGGTTTTTCGAGCCTTCTGATAGGAACTTTTGGGCAAATATCTGAGGAAAGCGGTTATTTTTCGTATGATGAGTTTGGCTTGCCGAAAGCTGGGACCCACAACTCCGATGGAGACTTTGGGTTGGGTTAGGGCATATAGAGCAGTAGAGCGGCGACTATGTGAGATTTTCCGCTCTGTCTGCACCAACGGGCTGCAACAAACTGTTTCTCCATGAAGAAGCTGGTTAACTGTTTTTGGTATTCTGTTGGTTTGAAGCTGAGTGTCTGCTCGAAGAAGTCTATGGGATTCTCTTGGAACTTTACATTTTTTGTTTGAATTTTCTGCTTGATTTGCTGCTCAAGCTTTTTTGTTTCCTTCTCCAAGCTCCTCATTGACTAGCTTCCTTAGTTCTTCGAGTTTTTCTTTGATTTTGCCTGTGTCATACTCCTTAGCAATGATGTTGATGCTTCTGCTAATGTACGCTGCCAGATGTGCCCACTTTTGTTGTTCTTTGGTTGGTTTTCTTCCCCGTTTTGTTTTGGTTGCTTGGTCGTGCGCCATCTCGGCTAGGACTTTCAGGTCTAAAATTAGGTCTGCGCGGAGTTCTTGAGTGTTTAAGTTGAACTTTTTTGTTGTCCTTTGGATTTTCTGAAAAAAGCTTGTTCCGAATCTGCTTTCCCGCAGAACCTGGTTTGTCGACTACCCATATTTTGATGCGGGCATACCCAACTCTTCTGCGTAAGGTTGCCGAAAACCCCAGTTTCTGGTCTTCACTATGGTCGAGACCCACCGTCACCTGTCCATCATAGTTTTTGAGGAGTTCCCTGTCGTACCATTCCGTTGTTACGCAGATGTCCGCTAAGGAGCCGTCGTCTTTCACAACTTGGATGTTCTTGTCTAACAGGCGGACAAGGGTTGTGACTGGGTCTTCAATCTCCACCATTAGCCTATGAGCCTCCTGCATACTGCTCTGCGGGACATGAGTTGCCCCTGAAAACTGTAATCCTCTACTGGACCCACCTCGTAGTCGATGCCCTTGTGTCGCAGTTTGTAGTGATGGCGGATTGGCGCAAAACTGTGCAGGGTGATGTAGTCGTTGACGACGTAGCCTAGTTCCATGATGATTTCGTCGGTTCTGGAGGGGCTGACTAAGGCTTTGATGGTTACGCCCTCCCCATATGAGACCGATTCTTTTGCTTCTATCACAGGATATAATGTTACGTCTTCGCCGTGGGATCGCAGGATTCTGGTGAAGACGGTTATGGACGGGCTGTAGTTTAGGAAGAGGAGGGAAAGCCACGAAACCGTTACTATCGATTTATTGTTTTCCACGGGACTGTAGTCACTGAATTTGGCGCCCCAATACATGAACTCCTCCACGTGACCGCTTATTGTGTTGAAGCTGAACTGATGGGCTAATTTGTCGTGTCCATTTCTGAGCTGCCACAAGATTCCGGATGTTACAGCGTCGTAATAGTCACTATCAACCTTTCCTGCGACCACGTTAACGTACCCGGACCAGCAGACCGCGGGATTGTAGGCTGGATGGTCTGCGCTTGGACCTATAGAGTTGATGTCCTCGTAGACCCGTTTAACCGTGGAACTCCATCCCTCATAGCTGAAGAGGCCTGTGAGGGCATAGCCGAAATCGTCGTCGTAGATAACGTCTGATTTGCCTACTCTGTGCCATTCTCCGTCTCCGCTTGGGGGAGGAGAGTAGCGACTATAGAGCGCTTCGAAGCCGCTTCGGTAAAAGTCTAGAGCATCATCAATCATGGTTTGGATTTGGGTTTCGCTGGTGCGATCGTAGAGCATTTTGAGGGCAATCAAACCGTAGAGGTCTATGATATGCATCTCTGGGAGCCACTCGTCTGCGATGGTGACTGCCTGAGCGAAGCCTCCATAATACTGGTCGTGCACTTCAAGTTCGCTTGGTTTGTGCTGCATATTGTAAAGGAAGGTTTCTCCAGCCAGCTTAGCAGCGTTCAGGTATGTGATGGCGCCTGTTAGAGTGTAGGCTTTCAGGAGCGCGGGGATGGCTCGCATAGCGTCGATGCTGTAGTAATGCTCACTACCGTCTTTGCTTTGGAAGCCTCCGTAAGCCAGTTTACCGTCGTCCGTGCACTGGATAGAGAGAAGATAGTCTGCTAGTTCAACGATTTTGTTGTAGATGCCCGTTTTTCGTCCTCAAACTGAACGCTCTGGATTGCTTCAGCTAGGAAGTCGATGGCGTGAGCGGCTGGGGCTGGACCTCTCCCCCATTCCGTGTCAACGCCTGTTCCTGGGATGTAATAGAAGTATGGGGCATAATCCATAATGAAATTGAAGTATGCTTGCGGAACCGTTCCCATCGTCTAGGCTCTCCTCAGAGTTGACCCTTTTAGTTTCGTTAGCATGCGTTCCAGTTCCGCTTGTAGAACCGTTAGTGGCGGAGAATCGTCTAGGACGCTGACGTTCTGGTCTCCCACTGAAAAGCTTAAGCCCACTGCTGAGCCGCCGGTTAGGTAGCAGATGGCGTAGACTGCAGAGAGAACGGCTATAGCTTCTTTTTCTGCGTCGCTGCAGTTGCTGCTGTCTACCTGTTTGTCTGTTTCCAGCTCCAGAGTGACTTCGGCTCGTTTGATCAGCTTCAAGATTTTGTCGTCTGGAACCTCCTCTGAGCTTACGTTGATTACGTCGCGAACGTCATCGGCTGAAACGGATGCCAAAGTTCACATCACCGTAGTATATGGATGAAAAAGGCTTGATTTAAGGTTAGTTCACGAAAATAACTGTTTAAAAAGGATTATTTCTGAAATAACGGCTTTAAAAAAGAGATTTCATTCGACAG
>Ga0307430_1002263_pt1 | contig 12984 bp, 10 predicted proteins | sample SalMarWE160130MG_FD_202159 | JGI IMG/M metagenome (GOLD analysis project Ga0307430, IMG submission 202159) | Salt marsh sediment microbial communities from the Plum Island Ecosystem LTER, Massachusetts, United States - WE1603-130 | ecosystem: Environmental > Aquatic > Marine > Intertidal zone >... | reverse complement strand
ATTTGGATTGCCAAGAAGCATCTGACCTTTAGATTCTTTTACTCCATCATTAAACCCTTGGCGGCGGCGATCTTTATGGGATTCTTTGTCTGGATTATTAAGTTCTTTTTACCAGTCAATATCTTTGTCCTTGTTGGTTTGGTTTTAGCCGGAGGAATTGTTTACTTTGCCTTGGTTTATCTGATGGTCGGCAAGAGTCTTATTCTGGATCTCCGCAAGCTTATTTATGCCATTAAAGCGAAATTATAAAATCATCTTAATTTTTCTTTTAATTTTAGGAACCGCTCTTCAGGGTTTGACGATGTTTCGTAGCAGTCTGCTTTACAATTTCGGCATGGGTTTTTGGGGGGCCAATGCTCATGATGGTCTTTGGCATTTATCTTTGGCTAATCAGGTTTTCAGGGGCTTTCCCATTCCTCATCCGACCTTTTCAGGGAATTTACTAACCAACTATCACTTTTTTTATGATTTCCTCTTAAGTTTACTAAATAAAATCACCTTTATTCCTTTAACCGTCTTATATTTTCAAGTTCTACCGTTTCTTTTTTCTTTTCTCTTGGGTTATTTATCTTTTTGGGTCGGTTACCTTTGGCGAAAAGATTTCTGGACAGGTTTTTGGCTGGCCTTTTTAAATTATTTTGCCACCTCTTTCGGTTTTTTGGTGACCTTATGGCGAGCGGCTGATTTAGGAGGAGAATCGCTCTTTTGGTCGATGCAGTCTATCTCTTCTTTAATTAATCCGCCCTTTGCCTTGTCTTTAATCTTTCTTTTATTAGGAATGATTTTTCTTTTGAAGGTTAAGAAATGGAATTATCTTAAATTGATTGGCTTGGCTTTACTCTTTGGTCTTTTAATTAATGTTAAATTCTATGCCGGTGTTGTTGGTTTGGTTGGCTTAGCTATTTTTTCCTTTTTGAAATTATTAAGAAAAGAGAAAGTTTATCTTTATTTATTTTTACTATCTTCTTTTATTAGTTTAGCTATTTTCATTCCTTTTAATCTACAAGCTAGTTCTTTGCTTGTTTTTAAGCCTTTTTGGTTTATTCATTCGATGTTGGAATCTTCAGACAGATTTTATCTTCCCCAAATAGTCTTGGCCAGATACTTTTTAATAACTCAGGGTTTTGGCCCAAGATTATTTTTAATTGAGATAATCGGTTTCTTTATCTTTATAGTCGGTAATTTAGGGGCGAGGATCTTTGGTCTTTGGGGATTTATAAAATCTTTTAAAGATAAACAAAAAGAATTTAATTGGTTTTTGATTGGTGGTGGACTGGTCGGTTTGATAATCCCCCTGCTCTTTGTTCAAAAGGGAACCGCCTGGAATACCATTCAGTTCTTTTATTATTTTCTCTTCTTTTTTAATTTTTATTTAGCTCTCTCTTTAAGTAGCTTTATGAAGTTTAAGAAAAGAGGGATATTTCTGATTTTATTAGTTTTATTTTTGATTATCCCGGGTAATATCGGTAGTTTAAGAAACTATCTTGGCTGGCCTCCACCGGCGGCTATCTTTAAAGAAGAGGTGGAGGCTTTAAGCTTTTTAAAGAAAGAAAAACAAGGAGTTGTTTTAACTTTTCCTTACGATAAGTATCAGAAGGATAGATACAAAGAAACACCCTTGCCAGTTTATATTTATGAAAGTACAGCTTATGTGTCAGCTTTCTCTAACAAACGAAGTTTTTTAGAGGATGAGGTAAATTTAGATATCTCTGGTTATCATTGGCAGGGAAGAAGAGATGAACTTGTGAGGTTTTTTGGAAGTGATGATGAGATCTGGGCCAGAGGATTTTTATTAAATAATCAGATTGCCTATATTTATCTGGTTGATGATCAAAGATTTAGTTTAAGTGAGGAGGATTTAGGCTTAGAGATGATTTTTAACAACCAAAAAGTTAAAATCTATCAGGTTCGTGGTATGATATAAGTATGAAAATTTCTGTTACCGTTATTACTTGGAACGAAGGAAAAAACATTAAGCGCTGTTTAGATTCTGTCAAAGGATGGACAGACGAAATAATTGTTGTTGATGAAGAATCTTCTGATGAAACAGTTGAGATAGCTAAAAAGCTGGGGGCCAAGATCTATTTCCATAAACGTGATCGTTTTGTTGAGCCGGCCAGAAACTTTTCATTTCAAAAGGCGAGCGGTGATTGGATTTTGATTTTAGATGCTGATGAAGAAATACCGATTGCCTTAGCTAAGAAGCTAAAAGCTTTAACCCAAAAGAAAGGCATCAATTTTTTCAGGATTCCCAGAAAGAATATTATCTTTGGCAAATGGATCAAGCATCGAGGTTGGTGGCCAGATTATAATATCCGTTTTTTTAGGAAGGGTAAAGTTAAATGGCTAGAAAAGATACACAGTATTCCTTTAACTAGGGGTAAAGGTGAAGATTTACCGGATAAAGAGGCTTATGCTATTATCCATTACCATTATCAGTCAATTAGCCAATATCTGGAACGGCTTAGTCGCTATTCAGACATTCAATCTCGAGAGTTAATAAAGAGTGGCTATCAATTTAAATGGCGGGATTTGATTAACAAGCCAACGGGTGAATTTTTGAGTCGCTTTTTTGCCAGAGAGGGCTATAAAGATGGTCTCCATGGTTTAGCTTTAGCTGCTCTTCAGGCTTTTTCAGAGTTAGTCGTCTATCTTAACATTTGGGAGAAAGAGGGTTTTAAAGAGAAGGAAGTTGGTTCTTTGGAAAGAGAATTCAAAAGAGCAAATCAGGAATTAAATTATTGGTTTTTAGAGAAGAAGATTAAGGAATCGAATATTTTTAAAAGAATTCTTTTTAAATTAAGGCTTAAGAAAATTCTTTTAAAATTAAAGCTTCTTAAATAATTTAGATAATCTGGATAATTTTATGAAAAAAATTGCTTTGGTTATTCTCCATTTCAAAAACAAAGAGTTGACCTTTAATTGTCTAAATTCTATTAGAAATTTGGTTGTTAAAGGTTTTTCATTAGAGGTGATTGTTGTTGATAATTCTTTGGAGAATGAATTACTTGATTTAAGAAGTAAATTTAAAGAGTTTGTTTTTCTTAGTACGGAAGAAAATCTTGGTTTTACCGGAGGTAATAATTTAGGTATTAAAAAAGCTTTAGAAGATAAGGCTGATTATCTTTTAATTCTTAACAACGATACGATTTTAGATAGAAATTTATTAGTTATTTTGTTCAGAGAGATGGAAAATGATCCGTCAGTAGGCGTTTTGGGATCAAAGATCTATTTTGCCCCTGGTTATGAATTCCATAAAGAAAGATACAAACCTGCTGAAGAAGGAAAGGTTTTTTGGTATGCCGGGGGAGTAATTGATTGGCAGAATATCCTTGCCTCTCACCGTGGCGTTGATGAAGTTGATAAGGGCCAATATGAAGAAAAGGTAGAGACTGATTTTGTTTCTGGTTGTGCGATGTTTGTCAGGAAAGAAGTCTTTGAAAAGATTGGTCTTTTTGATGAGAGATACTTTCTCTATTGGGAAGATATTGATTTTTGTCTTAGAACCAAAAAAGCTGGTTTTAAGGTCTTCTTTTTGCCAGCCGCTAAGTTGTGGCATGCTAACGCTGGTTCAAGTCAAGTCGGTGGTCCTCTGCATGATTATTACATGACGAGGAACAGAATGCTTTTTGGTTTGAGGTATGGCTCTTTAAGAACAAAACAAGCTTTAGTTAGAGAAACTTTTAAACTTGCTTTTAGAGGGACACCTTGGCAAAAAAGAGCCATTAGAGATTTTTATTTAAAAAGGTTTGGTCAAGGCAGTTATTTTAAGAAAGATGGTAAAATCTAAAGATAAGAGGATTTAGAGAGAATGACCGAAGAAAATAATAATAAAAGCCAGAATTTTAAAGAAGCCTTAGGCAATGCCTGGCAGGGATGTTGCTATGCCTTTAAAACACAGAAGAATTTTGTTTTCCATTTTATTATTTCTGTTTTGGTTATTCTTTTAGCCTTATGGCTGGATATTCCTTTTGAAAGATTTTTGTTTTTAATGATAGTCATTTTCTTTTGCTTAACGGTGGAATTAGGCAACACGGCTGTTGAAAAAACAGTCGATTTGGTTACTGAAAGATGGAACCATAAGGCAAAGATCGCCAAAGATTTATCAGCGGGGATGATGCTCTTGGCTTCTTTGGGATCAATAATTGTCGGTATTCTTATCCTTTTGCCACCATTAATAGAAAAAATTAATAGTCTCTTATGAATTTAAAAGAATGGCTCAATGAAGAGAGAATAAGCTTAAGAAAAGATTTTTATTCTTATCCAAGAAGGAAAATCCTCTTTTTAATTCTAGGCCTTTTTATTTTAATTTTTTCTATTTTCAGACTTTGGTTAGTAATTTCTTTTAAACAGGTTGCCCATTGGGATAGTCTGCTTATTAGTGTTATTACTAATTTAAGAAGGCCTGCTCTAGACACCTTTTTCTATTATGTTACTCATCTGGGTTCTGCCTATGTTATTACTCTTTTGTTTTTGGTTTTGGCCTATTTTCTTTTCAGGAAGAGAATGAGACGGGCGGCGGTAGCGGTTTTTTTGACTTTAGCTGGTAGTGGTATTATGATTTTTGCTTTTAAAGATATTTTTGGCCGTTCGAGACCTTTTGGTTGTTTTTCTGATTATGATTGTTTCTCCTATCCTTCAGCCCATGTAACCATCTCCTTTTATTTTTACAGTATGCTTTTTTATCTCTTGACGCGTTTTGTCAGACTGAAAAAAATGACTGTTCTTTTGATGGGGTTGGTTTTGACCTTCTTAATTCTCTTAATTGCTTTGAGCCGAATTTATCTTGGTTATCATTTTCCAACCGATGTTCTCGGCGGCTTCTTATTAGGGGGTGTTTGTTTGCTTTTAGTGGCTATTTTAGTTGATTTTCTTTATCAAAAAAAATGAAGAAAGAAATTTCCGTTATCATCATCACCAGAAATGAAGAGAAAATGATCGAAGATTGTTTAAAATCAATCGCTGATTGGGCTGATGAGATTTTAATTATTGACGATGCCTCAAGTGATAAAACCATTGAAATCGTCAAGAAATACAAAGTAAGAACCAAGCTTTTGCCAAAGAAATCAACCTTCTCTCAGCTGAGAAACGAGGGGCTTAAAGAAGCAAAGACTGATTGGATCTTTTACTTAGATGCCGATGAGAGAATGAATGATGGCTTGAAAAAAGAAATAAGAGAAGTTATCAGTAACCCTCAATTTTTTGCCTATGCTATTCCGAGAAGAAATTTTTATTTAGGTAAAGAGGTGCATTTCGGTGGCGCTTATCCAGACTATGTGAAACGCTTATTTAAAAGAGATAAGCTTTCTCGATGGCAAGGCGATTTACATGAAGAGCCAATTTTTGAAGGTCAGATAGGTCATCTTCAGGAGCCAATGGTCCACATAACCCATCGCGATCTTTCTTCGATGGTCAATAAAACATCTGATTGGTCTCAAGAGGAAGCGAGGTTATTATATGAAGCCAAACATCCTCCAGTTACCTGGTGGCGGATATTAAGAATTATGTTGACTGAATTTTGGCATAGAGTTTTCAGACTTAAGGGTTGGCGGGACGGAACGGTTGGCTGGATAGAAGCTATTTTTCAGGTCTTTTCTCGTTTCATTACCTATGCCAGACTTTGGGAGATACAAAATAAAAAATCAAAATGAAAAAAGCAGCTCTTTATGATCCCTATCTAGATACTTTAGGTGGTGGTGAGCGTTATACGATGGCCGTTGCCTATTGTCTGTCGAGACTTGGTTTTCAGACCGACGTCTTTTGGCCCGATGAGAATATTAAAAAAGAATTAGAGAAAAGATTGGGGATGGATTTAGAAAAGATTAATTTTCTTGATTTTGATTTAGGAAAGGTGAGTTTTTTCGAAAGATTGGCCTTTCTCAGGGATTATGATTTTATCTTTTATCTTTCAGACGGCAGCATTCCTTTTTTATCAGGGAAAAAGAATGTTCTTCATTTTCAAGTTCCCTTTCATGATTTGAAGGGAGCTAGTTTTTTAAATAAAGTTAAGCTTGGGAAAATAGATAAAATTATTTGTAATTCGAAATTTACCAAGGAAGTAATTGATAAAGAGTATCAGGTTAATTCAAGGGTTATCTACCCTCCGGTTGATGTTAACGCTTTTAAGCCTCTTAAAAAAGAAAATATTATTTTGAGCGTTGGTCGTTTTACTGATTTACTCCATAACAAGAGACAGGATATTTTGGTGAATGCTTTTAAGAAGATGATTAAAGATGGTTTAGAAGACTGGCGTTTCGTTGTCGCTGGCGGCGATCGTGAAGGGAAGCGTTTAGTGAATCGATTAAGAAAAGAAGCGAGGAATTACCCGATTGAAATTATGACTAATCCTGACTTTAATCAATTAAAACGTTTATATGGCAAGGCAAAGATTTTCTGGACAGCGGCCGGCTTTGAAATAGATGAAGAGAAGGAGCCAGAAAAGGTAGAACATTTCGGTATTACCACCGTTGAGGCTATGTCGGCCGGATTGGTGCCGATAGTCATTAGCAAGGGAGGGCAGCCGGAAATTGTGAAAGATGGTAAAAATGGTTTATTATGGAAGGGGATAAATGAGTTAACAAAGAAAACTTTGTCTTTAATTGAAGATCATCGCCAGTGGTTAAGATTATCAAGAGAGGCAGAGAAGAAAGCAGAGTTTTTTTCCCAGAAAAGATTTTGCCATGAAATTAAAGAATTACTTACTTAAAGTTTTTAAATCTTGGTGGTTTGTTTTACTCCTTGTGGGGATAATCATCCGTTTGGCTTTAATGCCAACGACTCTTCATGTTGATTTATGGGGTCATTCTTTCAGCGCCTACTTCTTAGCTTATCAAGGGGAATGGAATATTTATGAAACTTTGGCTGGTTTGCCTGCTTCTCATCCTTTAGTGATGAATTTTGGGGTGAGCGATATTTTTATCTACCCACCGTTGACTTACTATACCCTGGGGCTTTTCAAATTTTTAACCAAGCCTTTTTCAGACGGTTTCTTTCTTCCTTGGCTGATGAGTAATTTGGATAAAGTTCATACTTACCCCGGCCTTTTGAGAGAGATTTTCTTAAGTAAACTGCCATACCTTTTTCTCGATGTGGCCTTGGCTTTTTTCTTAGCAGGGCTGTTTAAAAAAGAAAAAGCAAAGAAGATAGCCTTTGCTTTATGGATGTTTAACCCTCTGGCTTTGTACGCAACCTTTATGGTTGGTCAACTTGATCTTCTGCCGGTTTTCTTTGTTGTTTTAAGCCTTTACTTCTTTAAGAGGAAACCATACCTTTCACTTTTCCTGTTGGGTGTCGGTGGGGCTTACAAAATGTTTCCTCTCTTGTTTATCTTGCCTTTGGCTTTTATTTTAGGGAGGACCTTTTGGCAAAGACTAAAGTTATCTGTCGTTGGTTTTTTGCCTTTCTTTTTATCGATTCTCCCCTTTATAAACTCACCGGCCTTTAGGTCGATGGTTCTTTTCAGCCCTAAAAGTCAGAAGATGCTTTTTATGGGTTGGCCTGTTTCTGGAGCGGAAGTAGTTTACCCCTTTATCTTATTTTTGATTTTCTTTTATCTTTTGGCCTGGTTTTATCCTAAACGATGGCCTGTTTTTAATTATTTTATGGCCATTCTCCTTTTAATTTTCTCGGTCACTCATTATCATCCGCAGTGGTTTCTTTGGATTGCCCCGCTTTTAATTTGGGAGCTGGTAGAGAATAAATTTAAGAATCTTTTGTTGACGCTGACTTTATTTGTTTGTTGGTTGATTATTACTCTCTTCTTTGAGCCATCTCTATCTCTTGGTCTCTTTAATCCTCTTTGGCCCCAGTTGAGTCAGGCGAGAGGATTAACGGAAATTTTAGGCCAGTATACGAACGTCTTTCAATTAAAGAGTTTGGTGAGGAGTGTTTTTGCCGGGACTTCGGTCTTTTTCATTTGGCGTTTATTTATTACTCGCCCCCAGAACAATGCTTAAAAAATTTTTCTTAAAATCATGGCCATTTTGGTTAATGGTTGTTTTAGTTGTTCTTTTTTTCTGGAAGCTCTTTTTTAAAGGCTTGATACCAATGCCGGCGGACATTACCGTTGGTCTTTATTATCCTTGGCTCGATTATAAATGGGGATTTCCGACTGGCGTTCCAGTAAAAAATCCTTTACTTTCAGATATTCCTTCTCTTTTATATCCTTGGCGAATGTTGGTTATTGAAAATTTAAAGAATTTTACTTTTCCATTATGGAACCCTTTTTACCTTACTGGTATGCCGCTTTTGGCTAATTTTCAGTCGGCAACTTTTTCCTGGGTAAATATCTTTTTTGCTTTTTTACCGACTATTAAAGCCTGGAGTTTAGGTATTATAGTCCAGCCTTTATTGACGGTATTTTTTACTTTTCTTTTCCTGCGCCATTTAAAGATTAATAAAATAGCTTCACTTTTGGGAGGAATTATTTTTGCTTTTTCAGCCTTTTCTTTAATGTGGCTGGAATACAATGTTCATGGCCACACAGCTATGTGGCTACCACTTTTATTATTAGTGGTTGATCAAATTATTGAAAAAAGAAAGATAAAATGGGTTTTGCTTGGTGGCTTATTTTTAACTTTGTCGATTTTCTCCGGTTACCCTCAGATTGTTTTTTATTCTTTAACCGCCGTTGGTTTTTACGCTCTTTTTAGGCTATTCCAGTTATGGCAGGGGAAAAGGAATTTGAAGAAAGTGCTTATTCCAATGGGATTACTGGTCGCCTTTGTTATACTGGGAGTTTTATTGTCGGCTATTCAATGGTTGCCTGCATGGGAGGCTCTTAAACTTTCCGTCAGAGAGATAGATCCTATCGCTTCTTTGTCTTCAGGAGGTTTTCTTCCTTGGCAGAATTTAGTGACTTTTTTAGTTCCTGATTTTTTCGGTAATCCCTCAACCTATAATTTCTGGGGTAGTCCTTGGTATGACAATTTTGCCTTATATGTTGGTATTCTACCTTTATTTTTGGTTTGCTTAGCTGTTTTTGGTCGAAAAACTAAAGAGGTGTGGTTCTTTACTTTTTTGGCTATTTTTGCTTTGCTTTTGGCTTTGCCAACACCAGTGGGCAAGTGGGTAGCTAATGCTGGTTTTTATGGAGTAAACTCGATTTCTTCAAGGATTATTTTTCTTTTAGATTTTAGTTTAGCTATTTTGGCGGCCCTGGGATTAGATTGGTGGCTGAATAACAAGAAGAAGTTTCACCTGTCGATAGTTTTTGTGATAGCCTTTTTTACCATAGTTTTTGCCGGCTTATGGGGATTTGTTTTTATGGCCAAAAACTTTTATCCAGAAGCATCATGGTTAGTTCATCTCTCGGTAACTAAAAGAAATTTGATTTTACCAACTTTGCTTTTTATGGCTTCAGCAGGATTATTCCTTTTCTTGATCATTTTTAAAAAATGGAAATTTTCTAAACTTTTCTTTAGTTGGCTGGTGATATTACTGGTTGTTTTTGATCTTTTTCGTTTTGGTTGGAAATATTTGCCTTTTTCAAAAGCAGATTTAGTTTTTCCCACAACACCAGTCATTGAATTTTTGCAAAAACAAGAAAAACCTTTTCGAGTTGAGTTTGGTGAAACAATCCCTCAAAACATGTGGATGCCCTACGGTTTGGAATCAGCGGCTGGTTATGATGCCATGGCTCCCTTACGCGCCACCCAATTTTTAGGGGCAGTAAGGACAGGGCAGGCAAATACACCTTATGGTCGAGTGGTGCAGGTGGAAAATTATAACTCCAAGCTTTTTGATCTTTTAAATATTAGATATCTTTTGGCTGTTAAATATGATGTTAAAGATATTAGAAGTCCGGAGGGTGAAGCTAAGCCGGTTTTCCAAGATCCGAAATTTAAATTAGTTTTTGAGGATAAATCAGTTCAAGTCTATGAGAATAAAAATGTTTTGCCCAGGGCTTTCTTGGTTCACGAAGTAGTGGTGAAGAAATCTAATCAGGATATTATTAATCAAATGCTTGATCCAAGGTTTGATTTAAGCAGAACAATTGTTTTGGAGGAAACACCAGTTTTTATCCATTCTAAGAAAAAATCTTTATTAAACCAAGTTGAATGGTTGGAAAATCAACCTGGCAGAATCAAGTTGATGGTTGAGTCAGATCAAATGGGATTTTTATTCTTAAATAATGATTTTTATCCTGGCTGGCTGGCTTTTGTTGATAGCCAAAAAACCAAAATTTACCGAGCCGATTTTACTTTTACCGCCGTGAAGATTCCTGAAGGCAGGCATTTAGTCGAATTTTATTATCAACCAAAATCTTTTCTCTACGGTGGTTTAATCTCGCTTTTTAGCCTGGCTAACCTTTTTTTATTCTGGTTTGTTTTGATGTTTAGAAAATTATGGCAAAGAAAATAATTTTTTCATTAATTCCGGCCTTGCTGTTGATTTTTTTAATTGTTGTTCTTTTTAGGCCCTATTTTTTTCAAGGGAAAGTTCCAATTCCCGGAGATATTTTAATAGGTCATTATCACCCTTGGGTGGATAAGATTTGGGAAGGAAGATTAGCCGGTTATCCGATTAAAAACTTTATTCTTTTTGATGGTATTCGTCAAACTTTACCTTGGCGGTTGTTGGCAATTGAACAAATTAAAGTAGGTCAATGGCCGCTATGGAATCCTTATATTTTAGGAGGAATGCCACTTTTAGGCAATTTACAGACGGCTATTGTTTATCCTCTTAATTTTTTATTTTTTCTTTTACCTGAATTGGATGCTTGGAGCGTTTATATTATTCTTCAGCCTTTTTTAGCAGGTCTCTTCGCTTTCTTTTTTTTGAGAACTCTTTCTTGTTCACGAAAAGCGGCGTTGTTGGGCGGGGTTACTTATGGTTTTTCTCTAATCATGATGAATCATTTGGAGTTTGGTATCGATGGCCACACGGCCTTATGGTTACCTTTAGCTTTGGGAGCTGTTAACAAAATTCAACAACAAAACCAATGGCGTTGGGGTTTACTTTTAAGCTTAGCTGTGCTGATGACCTTGTTAGGTGGTTATCCGCCGCCAGCTATTTATAATTTAATAATAATTGGTTTTTATTGGCTTTATAAAATTCGCCCCATTTTTTCCCGGAAATCCTTAATTTTTATTTTCGCCTTAATTTTAGCCTTTTTAATCTCAATGCCGCAGATTTTACCGGCTTTTGAGTTGGCTCAAAAAGTTATTAGAGATCAAACCCAATTTGGAGTTTTGAGTAATGAAGCCTACTTTTTCCCTTTTGAGAATTTAATTATGGTTATCGCCCCTGATTTTTTTGGTCATCCGGCGACCAATAATTTTTTCTCCCCTATTTATTATTCTGATAACCCTTCGGTGGGGATAGTCGGTTTTATTTTTGTTTGCTTTTCTTCCCTTTGGCTTTTTAGGAAAAAGGAGATTTCTTTTTGGTTATTAGTGGCTATCATTCCCATGTTGTTAATGCTGGAAACGCCTCTGGGTAAAGTTTTAAGGCATATTCCCTTCTCGGCTTTTTCTTTGGTAACACCCATGAGAATGATTTGGGTGGTAAGTTTTGCTTTAGCTGTTTTGGCTGGCTTAGGCTTAGATGTTTTTGCCAATTTGGTTGCTAAGAAAAGATTTTGGTCTGTTTTTCTTCCTTTGATTATTGTTTGGGAATTATTGTTTTTAGTCTGGATAGCTAGCTTTTTAATTCCAGGAGGCGAACATATTCAAATTTCTCAAAGGAATTTAATTTTACCGACCTTTTTTTTGGGAACTACCACAGCGGTTTTAATTTTTTCCCTGTTTTTCCCCAGGCTTTGGCCTTTTATGGCCGGGTTGATCATTTTGCTGTCTGGGACAGAGTTGGTTCGTCAGGGAATAAAGTATAATCCTTTTTTAAGTAAAGATTTGGTTTTCCCCCAAACGGAAATTTTAAAAAAAATTCAGTCAACGGAAAGAACTTGGCGAACATTAATCACTCATCCGGAGCTAATTCCGGTAAATAGCAATACTCCTTACCATTTACCAATGGTTGATGGTTATGCCTCAATTTATGATGGTCGAAGTGGGCAGATGGTTCATTTAGCCAACGCACAACTGCCTTTGAGTACAATTGAGTCTTATCCAAGGGTTGTTTTCCAGACAGAATATCAATCGCCTTTAATTGATCTTTTGAATTTAAAGTATGTTTTAGCTTTAAAGGAGCTAAAGGATGAAAAATTAGAACTTATCATGAAAGAAGGGGAAACACTTCTTTATGAGAATAAAAATGTTTTGTCCAAGGCCTTTTTTGTTCAAAATTATAAGGTATTTCCAAATGATATCGAGTTGGCAAATGAAATTTTAAAAGGGGATTTAAGCAAGGAGGTTTTTTTGGAGAAGGAACCAGGGCTTAAAAATGAGGAGATTAAAGTTGGTGAGGTTAAAATCGTTGACTATCAAGATAATCAAATAACTTTAAGGACAGAAAATGAAGGGCAAGGTATTTTAGTTCTTACTGACAGTTTTGACAATGGCTGGCAGGTCTTTATTGGAGACTTAAAAGCTGAAGTTTTACGAGCCAATTTTAATTTAAGGGCCATAGTTGTTCCCGAAGGCAGACAGGAAATTAATTTTGTTTATCGGCCTAAATCATTTAAAATAGGGTTATACTTAAGCGGAGCAGCTTTGCTTTTATTAATTTTCTCTAGCTTAGTTGTTTGTTATAAAAAAAGAAAAAAATGAAGTTTTCTATTATTATCCCTAATTGGAATGGTAAAAACATTTTGGCCAAAAACCTACCGGCAGTTTTAGCCACTGGAGCTGATGAGATAATTGTGGCTGATGATGGTTCAAAAGACGACAGTGTTGGTTTTGTTAAAGATAAATATCCTCAAGTAAAAACTATTACTCATAAGCATTTAGGTTTTGCCAAAAACTGTAATGATGCTGTTAAAAAAGCGAAGGGAGATGTTATTATTCTGCTTAACAGTGATGTCTTACCCGAAAAAGATTTTTTAAGCAGTCTTCGTTTTGATTTTCAAGATCCGACCGTTTTTGC
>Ga0307430_1002260_pt1 | contig 12985 bp, 7 predicted proteins | sample SalMarWE160130MG_FD_202159 | JGI IMG/M metagenome (GOLD analysis project Ga0307430, IMG submission 202159) | Salt marsh sediment microbial communities from the Plum Island Ecosystem LTER, Massachusetts, United States - WE1603-130 | ecosystem: Environmental > Aquatic > Marine > Intertidal zone >... | reverse complement strand
ATTTCGCGCAAAGCGATTTTCGTTGCGACAAAAGACGATCCCCAAAAAATCACCGTCAACGTAAGCCCGAGATGTGCAGCCCTCATGATCGAGCACCCGGTATATTACGGACCACGCTCGATGGTCAAACGCACGATCGAACGATCTTGCCCACCGAGACGATACTTATAGTCCTCATCACCACGCAGGAAATCAACCGCATTTCTATTATTCTCCACCCCCCAGCGGATGATCTGCCCAATCAAGACCCACCCCGGAGAGGCGTTTCGGAATGTCAAATCCATGCCGGAATTGTAGATCCAGATTCGATTTGCATAATCGAAGTTCAAATATCCCGCAGCAAATTGGTCGCCAACTTTCAGGAACGAGAGGTGCAGCCACCCCGCCTGCTGTGCGCTGTGTGCCAATTTATGAAACTGGGTCCGCATCTCTGCAGTAAGGAATTCCGCCTTGTGAGGATCTTGCGCCATAAGCGTTAAAAACACGTCCGTTGCACGGCCGATATCATCTCCGGGTTTTACAACCTCCCAGGTGATACCTGGAATGTGCTTCTCTGCTCGCCGCATCTTACGTCGTAGTTCGTGCCGCTGCTTTTTATCCAACCGGGATAGGTAATCCTCCCAGTCGCCATCCAAAGCAACCCACGGACAGGGGTTGAGAATTTCTTGCCTCACCCGCCATTTACGCTTTTGCGCAATATTCTCAAGTGCGTTCGGGCTCGGCGACTCTTCGGGGATGTTATATAAATCCAGGATTTCCCAACCATCAGGCCCCCTGTCCACCAATGCATCCAGGAGTGCTTCCAGAAATGAACCGCAGGACTCGACGGGCGTTATAAAGTCCAGATAATCCGCTATTTCATGAGAACCGATGAACATCAACGTTCGCCGTCCCGCCACGCTGGAGAGAAACAACGGTGCAATACCGATCAACTCACCTTGAGAATCCCGGCCTTCCCCGATCCAGAGTTCGCCGGAAGTCCATTCACCGCCCCCCATGGTAGACCACCAGGCACGCAAGAACTCATGCCGCAGGAACGGCACGTCGCTAATGGACTTCGCCAGCAATTGGTTCCAGATTGCGCAGCGGGATTCGAAAGTCTCCTCATCGCGCACAAAACGGATTTCCATCGAGTTACCTTTCCCAATATCGCCGGACACTTCCAGCGATTATCACACCTTTCTCCGACATCGACGGATAAAAACACGTCACGCCGAAATGGCAAGGAAGCAGGTCAAATCCAAGAATGCAATCGTTCGCTATGTAGAGAATAGGCTATCTGTTGTAGAATTCTACCAGTCCAGGCAAGCTTCTTGCACCAACCAACGAAAAGGAGTTGCTGATTATCAGCGATTCTGTACAATACGGAAGAGAGTGATCACCTTGGAAGCAGATGTCGCCTTACTCCACATAGCTGGCGGCGGCGCAAGAATCACACCGCCTCCCGGCACTACCGCTCAAACTGCCCCACGAAGAGCTGCACGCGGTCGCGGGGAAGATATGCTCTTTGTAACCCTGCGGTTTTCTGAAGCAAACCCCGCTCCATCAGGATTTATCGACCATCTCACTCGCCTCGCCCACGACGCCTATTTCGGCACGCCGGGATCGGTGACATCCGCATTACGCGAAGCCGCCGAAACGATCAACGATCATCTTGCGGACATGAATCAGGATGATGAGATCGCTGAACCTGTTCGATGTCACTTCATGGCCGGTGCACTTCGCCACGAAGACTTGTACATCGCACAATCGGGGACCGGCCAAGCCGTGCTCGTTCGGCCCGGTCGAGTCCTGCGACTGACCTCTGATGAAGCGGCCAAACGCCCATTGGGCACTTCGATTTCACCGTACGTACGCTACCACCACCTCGAAGTCCAGCCGCATGATTTGTTTATCCTGACCACAGCACCACCTCCGATTTGGTCGGACACCACTTTATCCGGACTCTCTTCTCTCGATCCGGTGCAAGCCATCGATCGGCTCGTGGCTGCGAGCAGCGATGACCTGACCGGCGTACTCGCCCGGCTGATTGTGCGCGGAGAGAGAAAGGTCGCCAGCGAAGAACAAGCGACAACAACCCGGGAGGAACCCCAAGGCGAATATATACAATCCGTCGCCGGCCCGCATACCCGATCGAAAAGGCGCGCCGCAAGGCCAACTCGAAGCGAATTTGCCAAAACGCTCGATCAAACATGGGATCAACTCTCCGACTGGATTCATTCTTTGCGCTACCGTATTTCCACCGTGCTCGCCGGAATGATGCCTGGCCTGGCCGAAGTACCAGCGCCTGGTGAACTCTCCACTCGATTTCTCATCGCCACTGCCGTGTGTGTACCTCTGGTTGTGGTCGCCATCGCGGCTGCGGTTTATTTTGGCCGTGGCCGCTCGCAGCAGTTCGAAGATTATCTCTACCAGGCGGAGGCGGCGGTTCAGGTTGCAGAAATGAAACCGAGTGCAGAGGAAGCCCGAGGCGACTGGGAAACTGCACGCCATTTTCTCGAACTGGCACAAGGTTACGGCTGGGATAAACAATCCGATGCATTGTGGCAGAAAACACAAGAAGCGCTGGATTCACTGGATTTAATCCACCGCCTGGAATTCAAACCGATCGTCATCGGCGGCTTCGGAAGCGATACGATCATAACCGCTATGGCGGCATCCGACACCGATATCTACATCCTCGATTCGGAACACGAAATGATGTGGCACGCCTGGGGCACACCAGAGCGGGGTTATAAAATCGACTCCTCATTCGAATGCCTCAACACATCCAGCCAATATACCGATCTCGATGCGATCGTCGATATCGTTATTCAAGCCGAGCCTGGCGCACTTGGCGCGGAAGGCGTCGTGGCCATCGATCGGGATGGCACATTGCTCTACTGTGCGCCGGAACGACAGCCCGCCATCGCACAGCTCTCACCCCCCGACGTCGGTTGGGGACGCATTCGTGCCATCGACGTACTTGAAGACACATTGTATGTACTCGATCCGGTTAAAAATGCGGTCTGGATTTACAACGCGACCGGCGGACTGTTCAGCGGCACACCGGAAATGTTTTTCGTGGAGGACGTTCGCGATCTTGGTGGGTCGATCGACATGGCCATGGCAGGCGATGAGTTGTTCATCCTGTATGCAGATGGCCGTATCGACCGCTGCCGTCGCTTTGAAGAAACGAATCGAATTCGTGTGGAATGCGACCAGGATCCGAAATTCCAGGACGACCGCCCCGGACACGAAGCGGCCGCCCAAATTCCTGGCGCCATCGCAGCGAAGATCAACTACTCGCCGCCTCCGGAACCATCGCTGTATTTCCTGGACATCTTCAGCAACAGCGTGCTGCACTTCAGCATGCGATTGGTTTACCAGGCAAAATACCTGCCAACAGAGACGTTCACGGATGAAATTTCGGCATTCACACTCGGTCCACCCAACGATATTTACCTCGCCATTGGGAGCCAGGTCTATCACACCACGCCGAATCCCTGAGCTGCCCTTTGACATCCAACAAACGCAAGGTTAGAATGAAGCACGTGAATGTATTAAAGGAGTTCCGCCTTTGAGTCGCTGGCCCGGAAAATACGTCATCGGCCTTACAGGCAACATCGCCACCGGTAAAAGCGTTGTCCGCAAAATGCTCGAGCACCTCGGCGCATACGGCATTGACGCCGACGCCCTTGCTCATCGGGCTATTGCGAAAGGTGCACCGGGGCACGATTTGGTTTTAAAATCATTCGGGGAATGGGTACTGGATGGTGATGGCCAAATCGATCGATCCAAGCTGGCCAAAGTCGTCTTCTCCGACCCGAAAGCCCTGGAACGCCTGGAAGCCATCGTCCAACCACTGGTCACACACGCCATCGACATTATCATCCGACGCTCGAAACACACCGTCATCGCCATCGAGGCGATCAAACTGCTCGAAACCGATCTGGCCGCAGGCTGTGACACCACCTGGGTCGTCGACGCGCCGGAAGAGCTGCAGATTTCGAGACTCGTCAAGAAACGCAACATGACCGAAGTGACGGCGAAACAGCGTATCGAGGCCCAATCTCCACAAGCCTTAAAACTCAAATCGGCCAAGGTCGTGATCACCAACAACGACTCGTTTGAGAACACCTGGGAGCAAGTTCAGGAAGCCTGGGCGAAATTGCCGCAGCCCGAAGAACCGCTGCTTCCGGAGCCGGAAGTATCTCGTCCAGGTGAGTTCGTCGTGCGCCGCGGACGCCCGAAAGACGCCGATGAAATTGGGCGCTTCATCACGCATGCTACGCACGGAAAACGACGCATGTCACGTGCGGAAGTGATGGCGGCTTTTGGCGAGAAAGCTTACTTGTTGATCGAACAAGATGGCCGCTTGGCCGGTGTCACCGGCTGGCAGGTTGAGAACCTGGTCACGCGCATCGACGAACTTTACTTCGAACAAGGCCTGGTCATCGATGAAGTGATCCCCTCCCTGATGCAATCCGTCGAGGACGCGTCGATCGAACTGCAGAGCGAAGCCTCGCTCTTGTTCCTGCCCCCCCACCTGGCCCAGCACGTCGGCGCCTGGCGGGCTGTGGGGTATCAACCGCAGACCATTCAAGGCCTCGGTGTGCGCGCCTGGCAAGAAGCCGCTATCGAAACCATGCCGCGCGGCGCCTCACTGTGGTTCAAGCGCTTGCGCGAAGACCGCATCCTGCGTCCACTCTAGATCACAATCTCATCTTTTATTACGATATACATCACTTGTTACTTCGATATCCTAAGTGCCATTGTCCCCCAACGAGAAAAAATGTATTGCAATATCTTTTGTATTTTTAGCGTATTTTCTTATACGAATTGCACTATCCCTATTCAATATTTCAGCAACGAGATTGTTTCTCGCAACGTAAAAGAATTGCGCTGCGGCGGCGATATACGGAATTTCACATACGGCAATGATAAGGGCTATTTTAATACTTTCAGTAATCTGATGGTGCCAGTTCAAGATCACAAGAAGTTATTGGCATGATGGCACCCCCCATAACCTCACAACGCCATCTGTACCCCCTGAAGCCAAGTAAATGCCGTCATTCGAGAATGCAAGATGTTCTACGGCGCCTTTGTGGCCTTCAAGTTCTAAAACGATCTTAAAACTCTCGACATCGATGAGAAGGATCTTCCCTTCTTCCAACCCAACGGCCACCAATTGTGCATCCGGGCTTAGAGCAAGTGATAGAGCGTCGCTGTAATTCGTGAAGGGTAAACTGCGTTCAACCAATCCGCTAGACACACTATGGAATACCAACGCTGAAGTTTCGTCTTCCCAGTCATAACGGACAGCCACCACCCAAAGTCCATCCGGACTGTATACAAATTGCGGATAATCTGACCCTCGTCGATCGAATGAAATATCGGAGTTGCCTGTTTGAATGTCGTAAATAGTCAGAGGATTTGCTTGATAAAAAGTGGACGTGACAATCCAGCGATTATTTGGGCTAAAATCTCCCTGGCGGGCGTTAGACCCTCCGATTTGCTGAAGTAATTGGCCATTACTCGAGTTATATACCCATATCCCACCCATTCCGTATGTTGCCAGGCGGGAGCCATCCGCGCTAAACGAAGCGTCATAGAACTGCCGTAGAGTTGAGAACTCAAAAAAATAATCGACATGCAAGTCTGGGGCTTCTCCTTCGAGGGTCAACTCCTTTATCGCATCACCAGTGGTCCAGAGAGAAACCTGATAGGGCGCATAAACTGCAATCCAATCCCCCAATGGGCTGACTGCGAGAATCTTCCCCGAATCTATAGAGGTCCTTTCCACAACCTCGCCATTTGTTGGTCGCACAACCCAATTTGTGTTTCTTCCCCAAGCTGCCAGGTTGTCGTCGCGATTGAACAGCAAGCCCTCTAGACCGCCTAAATGATCGTCGTTCATCACCAATTGCTGACCACCTGCCACATCCCAGACGATCATCACGCCATCTGTGTCAACGGACAAAAGGCGTCCGCCGCCAGGGCTGAATCTAAGCAAATCAATTGGACTTGCGTGACCAACAAGGGTTCTGAGGAGCCCTCGACTGACTCGGTCATACAATAAAATATCGCCTTCTGTCGTTCCAACGGCAAGGATGCGATTGTCCGGACTGAGTGCAGCTGCGGTGACCATGTCATCGTATAAAGTCAAGTTCCCGTCGATCACGCCCTCGTAAAGATCCACGCTATATGTAGGAGAACCGGGCTGGATGTTCCAAATCCAGGCCGAGCCAGCTGCAGCAGCAATGATATATTGCCCATCTGCGCTGAAGCTCATCGTCGATATCGGATTATCGGGTCCTCCTACCGCGTTATAGATTTCACCCGTGTTTGCATCCCAAATACGCACAGAATAGTCGGTCTGAATTGCGGCAACAAATCTACCGTCCGGGCTGAAGACAGGTGATTGCGAATATGCGGAGTAGCTGTGCAATACTGTCGCAGGCTGATCGGTTTCGATATCCCATAATTGCAAATTCGCTTCGTCATTTAGAAATACGACCGATTTTCCATTTGGACTGACGGCAGATTCACCCCACCCTTCTTCGGTAAAGAGCAGTTCGACTTCATCGACATCCCAAACCTGTACCTGGTCCTTGAAGTTCCCTGTGGCTAAAATTTTCTGATTGGGAGTAAGAATTACGTGTTCAAACCAGTTGTCACATTCGAAATGAGAGATTTCTTTCATCGTTATCGAGTTGTACTGAAAGACACCTTCTGAACCTGTAACGATGATCTGCTTGCTGTCGTTTGACCAAACTGCATCTTCGATCGTTCCTTTCCCGAAGGATGCAGTCTCTTCAATTTCGACCGCATTGTTGGGAGATAAAGCCTTCGTCGATACCTCAGGCAACTCCATAGGAGTGATCATTCTCGTCGGCTGAGGCGTTTCTGTTGACCAATAATAGTATGGAGTTGGTGTTGGCGGATGTGACGCAGGGTAGAAATCCGCGCTTTGCGCAAAGGAGGCAAGAAGATCGACATCCCAAAGCTCTAAAAAGCCTTCATAACCAATCGCCAACGTCTGGGAATCTGGGCTGATGGCCATACCGGGCAATCCCGTCTGCTCATCCATCATATAGACGAGTTCCCCGGTAGTTACTTTCCAGAAATACAAAATATCTTCACTTTTCACGACTAAGAGTTCACCGTCCGGGCTGAACCGCATGGGTTCGTTTTCTCTGGACGTCATATTTAGTTTCATTACTTCTCGAGTTTCCAGGTTCCAGATCTCGATCCAGTACTCGCCCAGTTCGTAATCATAGTTGTTGCGGGCGAACATGTGCCCGTTAAGATCGGTGGCTGTAAATGCGTTCATGTCAACGGAGGGCAATTCCAGCTGGCGTATGAGTTTGCCTGTTTGTGTGTCCCAGATTCCCGCTCCGCGATTTCGGTCGAGAACAGCATACAGCTTAGAACCGTCCTCTGAGAATGACACACGCGTGACGAACGAATGATCGCTCGTTCGTTCATAAGGCATGACTCTCTCAGAGTTTTCAACGTCCCAAACTTCGATATCGAGACCATTTCCGAAGGCTATCGATTTACCGTCCGGCGAAAATGCGATTCCTATCCCACCGGCGGCCCCACCCCCAATCCCCGGTCCGAGGTTGGCATCACTGATGGCGTATAAAACCTGGTAGGTCCCATCTGCATCTCCGGTCAATGTCAGCACTATCTCACCTGTGGAAATGTCCCATACCACAACGTCACCCCACCGATAGATGGCTGCGATCTGACGACCATCTGGACTGAACGCCATACCCAGTATCATCTGGGTTCGGTCAGCTTCCAGGGAATTGATCAATCGCTCGGTCGCGATATCCCATAGAAGGATGTGGCTCGTACCGTAAGCCACAGTCCGTCCATCCGGGCTAAAGAGTGCCTGTACGGAGGAGCCGCTATCCGTAGAATAACCTCGTAAATGCATGAAATGTGTAAACGGATCAGATGTGGGCACTTCGATTTCCGCAGGGTGCATCTGACCCGTCAGCATGTCAAAAACTTGATCAGGTTGATTATTAACCTCAACATGAATTAATCTGCCATCACTTGAGAATTGCACCCATTCCACATCATCTTGGAAGCCTGTAATCACACGGAATAATTTACCCGTATTTGGATCCCACAAGCGTACCGTACCATCTGAACTGCCGGATGCCAGGTACTTACCATCCGGGCTAACATCGACAGAGGTTACTCTTGATCCATGAGCCTCGATTGCAAACCTGATTTCCCCCGTTTGCACATCCCAGATGTAGAGTATCTTCTCTGTATAGTCCTCGTATCCAGCAGCGACCCAAGTCCCGTCTGAGCTGAGCGCAGGGCAAGTTACTCGATGATAACGATCAGGATAGAGAACTGGAAGATAGTGAACCGTGTCGCCATTTTGGATATCTCGTACGCCAATGTACTGGTAAGGTCCACCTGTTGTGTGATCGTTAGCGAAATAAACCGCCAGTTTATCATCCGGGGTAAATTGCACACAACTCACACCACCTTGCCCCCCTCCGAAACGATCTACCACTTCTTGGGTTTCCAGATCAACAATTGAGGCACCAAGAAATCCATATACGATCACAAGCTTACTGTCACTGCTGAATTCTATCCTACTCACCCAATCCTCTCTTATCTCGACGATACCAATTTCCTCAAAAGAGTCACCATCATGCAAGTAAAGGAAACCACCTTCACAATAGGCCACTATCTCTTTATTTGGTGAACGTGATATCCCAGATAGAGTCCCACTGCCCAATGTTGTCTTTAGAGACGGTTCGAGATTTGTTTCATAGTAAGCAAGCGTGGGATTTGGAGTGGGCGTAGAAGTGGGTGATGGGTGTCTGGTATGCGGAATAGACGATTGCATTAGCGCTGTGCCCGAATCCTGTGTGTTTTTAGACGCACAGGATTGGGCGAAAAATGCCAGGAATACCACGAATAAAAAAGAAATCCACTTTGCGCGAGCAATTATCTTTATCATTGCAACATTCCTATAGTCTTTTCCGTGACTTCATTATTGGTTTGCTTGAGACGCTAAGGTTCTGCACAACAGGTTATTCTCCAGTTGCTCATACATGCATAATAACATCGAAAAGTTACGAATAAGTTACCACGATCATTGTTATTCTATCTATGGAAAAGTCAAAGAGATTCTGGATAGAGCGGCCTATTCTATCTCTCCGTGACGGATGCGCAAATAGGAGTCATACCGCTCCGGGCTGATTTTCCCCGCTTCCACGGCTGCGATGACCGCACAACCGGGTTCGTGTTCGTGCGTGCAATCGCTGAAGTCGCATTCCGCCACGAGATGACGCATCTCCGGAAAATAGGCGTCCACTTCCTCGGGTTCGATGTCCCATAAAGCGAAGGCCTTGAGCCCCGGCGTGTCGGCGATGTAGCCGCCATGCTTGAGCGGGATCAGTTTCGGTACGACGGTCGAATGCTGCCCCTTCCCCGTCGCCTCGCTGATTTCCTTGGTCCCGAAATCCAATCCCGGCTGCACGGCGTTCAACAAGCTGGTTTTACCGGTTCCGGAGGGACCTGCCAGCACGGAAATCTTGTTGCGCAGGATCTTCCGTAGTCCGTGTATGCCCTTGCCGTAGAGCGCTGAAGTGTAGATCACGCCGTAGCCGAGATGCTTGTATTCCTCAAATTCTGCTTGGGCACTGCGGCGTGTGACCAGGTCGATCTTGTTCGCACAGACAATCGCCGGTATTACTTCCCGCTCGGCGACCACCAGGAGGCGATCCAACATGCGGAAATTGGGGTCCGGTTCGGCGCAGGCAAAGACGAAGATCATCTGATCCGGGTTGGCCACGATGACTTGCTCGATTTCGGTCCTACCAGGCGACCGCCGGGAGAGCACACTCTGGCGCTCCTCGACTTCTTCGATTGTCGCCGAGCCATCTTCGTGCACCTGCACCCGGACCCGATCGCCCAACGCGGCCGCATCGGTCTCCATTCGCTCTTTCGTCAAACGGCCGCGCAGCTCCGCTACGACGATGCCCTCATCCGTTTCGACGTGAAACAGACCAGATTGGGCTCGTACGATCAGGCCAGGCAGCTTGCGTTCATCAGACAAGGGTTTACCCTTTATTCGGGCTCAGGTGTGGCTTCTGTCTCTTCCCCCTCTTCCGGTTCCGGTGTTTCCGTCTTGGGCACGCCGATGCGCGCTTCCCAGGGATAAAGCGACTGCGGCTGGCCGCGGAAATAGGTCTCCACGATCCTGCGGAAGACCGGCGCGGCGATATCCGAGCCCTCACCGGCGAAATCCAGCACGACGACGATGGCAATATCCGGCAAGTTCTCCCGCTCCTCGAACGTATAACCGACGAACCAGGCGTGGGATTCTTCAGTCCGCCCAGTGGACGCCGTTCCAGTCTTGCCGGCAATGTTAATATTCAGGCCGAGGAACTTGCGGTAGGCGGTTGCCGTCGTCACACGCACCACGTTGGTCATGGCCTGCTGGATGGTGGCCAGGTTCTCCGGACTCACCGGCAGTTCGCCCTGCACTTCAGGCGAAAATTCGTAACGCACCTCGCCATCGGCGTTTTCGACGCGCAGCACCAGACTCGGGCGATACAAAGTGCCGCCGTTTCCGACTGCCGCCACCATCCGCGCCACTTGCAGCGGCGTGACTACCATGGCGCCTTGTCCGATCGCCAGATTCACGGGATCATGCATGCCCCATTCCATACCGATCTCAGCCAACTTCCATTCCGGGTTGGGAACCAGGCCCTCCGTTTCACCGATCTCGATTCCCGTCTCCTGCCCCAGCCCGAAAGCCGCCGCCATATCCGGAATCGCAGTGGTGTAGCCTTTATCGAACAAGTCCAGGCCGATGTGATAAAAATATGGATTGCAGGAATACTCCAGGCCCTGCACAAGCGTGATATCACCAGCAGGCGGCCATTCCTTCTCTTTTCGCCAATCCACCAGGATATCGTCAGGATTACCCGTCCTGTCATAAAGCTCCATGAATTCCAATTGGCAGTCGTACATCGTGTTGGCGCTGTACTCTCCGGATTCGAGCGCCGCCGCCATGGTGACGATCTTGAACGTCGATCCCGGCGGGTACAACCCATTTGTCGCTCGATTGGTATACGGCTCAAAGGGACTATTACCCAAGAGTTCAAACGGATTACCGTATGCTACGGTCGGATTTTCGAAATCGAAGAGATTGGAGTCGAAACCCGGCGAGGAGGCCATCGCCAGCACGGCGCCCGTGTCGCGTTCGAGCACCACGATCGCACCGGCATAATATTCCCCAACAAACGCTTCCTGCGCCGCCATCTGCAAATCGCGATCCAGGGTCGTATAGACTGCGTAGGGAAGCTGGAGTTCGCGCGAGGCGATCGTATCCGTAATGTTACCCTCCGGATCGGTGAAATACAGCGTGCCGCCCGGAACACCGCGCAGTTCATCTTCATAGACGGCCTCGATGCCGGTTCGGCCGACGAATTCGTCTCCGGCGTAACCAAGCGCACGAAGCTCTTCCAGCTCATCTTCCTGAATCTGGCTGGCATACCCCACGGCGTGCGGGGCAGCCGCGCCGGCAAACGGCGTCAGGCCGCGGCCATAGTAATAGCGAGAACTGTACAAACGCACCTTCACCGCATCCAACTCGGCGATCTCCCCGCCGCGATTTTTATACGTACTGTAGGGCACCGTCCCCAGCATGGTGAAGTAATCCGTATAGCGGATCGCCGCGTAGCGTTGATAGATCAAATCGCTGTCCGACAATCCGAACATACGACGCAGCGCCGAGAGCATGGTGTCCTCTGAATCTTCGTCCCCAATTAAATTGGGCTGCAGCCATAACGCTGCCACATTGGGCTCGTCGGCCGCCGCTTCGGAGGCAAGCGCCAGCCCATTGCGATCGTAAATATTCGCTCTTGTCGACGTCAATGTGGTCATCCGTAATCTATTGCCACCCTCGAGTTCGGGCAGGATCATGCCATCCGTCCAGGCGATGCGCCAAGCTTCGCCTTCGCGCTTCAAATCCATACACGTTTCACGCATAATGTCACCGACAACACCGCTGGTGAGTGTCAGGCGATAACGAACTTCCGCGTCCTGCGGGCTGATCACCAGGCTCGAAACGATCTGGTAATCGACGCTGGTGATGTTCGCCGTTGAACGTAAGTACTCATAGCGTTCGACGAACACTTCCTCGGGGAGCCCATCCTGGGCCAGCGGACTCAAGAGCGCATACATGGACGCATAGTCCATGTCCTTCCAGGCATCCAGGAATTTCACCGCCACATCATCCGGGTTCGGCGCGGCAAGTGTGGTCACCTCCGGATCGGGCAAACCGTCATCCCCATTCGGTTTCGGCGTGCCGCTCGAGTCCGAACAAGCGGACATTAAAAGCAGGAAAAGAAAGACAATCGATAATCGTCTCACGATACGTCCCTCAAAATCTCGTCGTACACTGGGCAAGTGTAACCGGTATACGCCTGACATGCCACCGGTACGTCGTTCGGCGGCTCGATCCCCATGCGGCGTGCTGTTCGTACGAGATGGCATAACGGCAAACCCATCACGTTGGCAAAGCAGCCAACCATTCGCTCCATTGCGACCGGCTGGAAATTTCCATCCTGGATCCCATATCCGCCGGCTTTATCGAATGCGCCGCCGGAGCCGACATAGGCGTTCATTTCCGCCATGGCGTATTCCCGCATGGGGACCCGGGTCTCACAGGCCTCCGTGATCAACGCCCCATTTCCAGACGGGACGATCGCCAGGGCGGTCACTACGGTATGTTCCCGCCCACGCAGCGCGGTCAACATACGAATCGCATCCGCATTGTCGATCGGTTTGCCGAGAAGTTGACCTTCATACGCCACGACCGTATCGGCTGCGAGAAGAACGCCTTGACCGCTCACTTCTTCTGCCGCGCGCCTGGCTTTCGCCTGCGCCAGGCGGCAAGCCAGCGCGTGTGCATCCTCACCGGGATTCGAGGCTTCGTTGACGTCTGTAGACACGA
>Ga0307430_1002259_pt1 | contig 12991 bp, 9 predicted proteins | sample SalMarWE160130MG_FD_202159 | JGI IMG/M metagenome (GOLD analysis project Ga0307430, IMG submission 202159) | Salt marsh sediment microbial communities from the Plum Island Ecosystem LTER, Massachusetts, United States - WE1603-130 | ecosystem: Environmental > Aquatic > Marine > Intertidal zone >... | reverse complement strand
TTATAGCCCCTGTCGTCGCCAGTCGCAGGCTGCGCGAAGTGCGGAATCGAAAAAAAGTCAAATCCAGCACATAAAAGCAATTGTGCAACGGAATTTTTCCACATTTTCTTCCTCTCGCGTACATCATAGCACCAGAAATGAAGAATTTAAAGCAAAATATTTAAAGCCGAAAGCTTATGGGCATAAATTTTCCCTGTCCCGTTAAGCGGGTGTTGAATACGAGATATGTTGATTTCCTAAGATTGTTGCTTACGGAGGCCCCCTACCCTTCGACACCATACAGGCGATAATATCTCGAATTGATTCCGGGTCGCAAATCACAGAGATGACCGACATCCGACCGCCGCACCAGATGCTTGCCCTTGGGTGGTATGTGCAGAGTAAGCTGTGCGATGAAATCCAAGCCTGAAAAGTACCTGTCCTCACCCTTGAAGGGCCCCTTGCGGGGCGCATGCCACAGCACCGTGTCGGTTTCGCCGTCCCAGTACAATTTCTCAAGGGATACGGGAGCGCGCACGATATATTGGCTTAACGCATCCCGCACATGTTCATCGTAGATGCGCGTGCCGCTCTCAATAGAAAAGCCCGAATGCTTCCAGTCGAGAAGCTTCATTGCGAAATCGGCGTTTATAAGTTCACGATTAGGCAAAGAAAGCAGGAGGTCTTTGCTTAGGTACTCGCCCAAAAGCAGCGTGCGTTTCTGACTACACGACGGGCACAGGAAAAAGCTCTTGCACGAGAACGGCACAAAAAGATAACGCCTAAAAGTGCCCCACTGCTTTTACTATCGAAAAACTATATCTAATGAGCCTCTTGCAAAATTAAAAAAAGCCGTGATTTTATCATTGGATAAATACAACATATAGCACGCAAAAATGGATCCGCTCGGCAGTAGTGGAATCCATCAGCAGTTGCTGTGATTGATTGACAAGTTCCTGAAAGGGGAGTGAAGACAAACAGAATTCAACCTCATGCGCAGTTTTGGATGGTGAATTATCGGGCACGTGAGATCCTTTCGGTCATCGAGAATTATAAATGGATTGTTGCATAGTACGGCATATATAATTTTCTAATGGAAACAGACCATGCTGTTCCATTCGTCGGTATGGAAAAACCGCAGACCGACGGGGTTCACCGACATAATTTCGTTTTTAACACTCTCTTCAAAAAGATACGTGGATGCATATTCTTTCAAAGATAAGATAAAAAACATGGGCGGCCAGGATCTGATTGAATGAAATGATAGTAAAAGTTATAACCCGTTAAAGCACGAAGTTCCCATCCGACAACGCCGGAATCGTTTCCGCGGCAGGAAACTGGTCACATAACCGTCATTTCCCTGACGCCGCCACCCGGACCCGCCTCTGCGCGTAGACTTTTGACCAGTTTGCCATCAATGAAATATTCTCCGGATTATTTGTTTAAGACAATTAAAAAACAATTCTCTCCATGCGGGAATTCGAGGGCACTATGAATAAGATTATTTTGGAATTCAGGAATCTCAGTAAAACTTTCATCTCTAAAAACATTTCCGAAAGCATATTAAAAGATATCAGCTTATCTGTAGAACAAAACCAGGTATCGGTTATTTATGGAAAAAGCATCGAAGAAAAAACCGTGCTTCTCTGGGTGTTGGCGTCAATTGACAAGCCTGTCGCGGGCGAAATCTTTCTTGACGGCTTTCCCCTTGGCGATCCGCCGAACAGAGAGCTCGCTCTTATCCGGCGGAATAGAATCTGCCTGGCTGTCCAGGATTTTAATCTGATTCCGTCATGGACCGTGCTGAAGAATGGCCTGGCACTTCCATGGCGGAACCTGAAATTCAGATCAGCCAGTGGAGAATATTTCAATAAAGGTTTCAACAAATCCAGTACAATTTTTTCTTTATATTTTATCCGCTGGTGGTATCGTCTACGGGCAGGCATATTCAAAATATTGTTAATTCTTTCTTTACATAGACTTCATTTTATTGTATATACAAGTAATGCTACTATTTTAACATAACAGTAAAAGGAAGGAGAATAAAATGAAAACAGCAATCTGTAAAAGACTTGAAAAAGGATTGGCGGGAATTATTTTATATCTCATCATTTTTACTGCGGCTTGCGGTATGGAAGAGAATGAACATTGGGAAATTATTAAAAACATCCAGCTGGTGGACATGGACGTCATAATGATTAATATGATGGGTTTTATAAATAATAAATCGGGCATGGCCTTTTCAGGAGATCGTTTTTTTATAACGGATGACGGGGGAGATTCCTGGGAAAAAATGAACAGAACCTGGCTGCCTAATATCATGTGTATGGATATCATTGATAAAAATACGGTGGTAATAGGTTGTACATGCGCCTCGGCTAACCTCTCTGAAGACAAGGGAAAGACTTGGAGTGTCTTGAATTTTCCCAAAAATGGAATACTCAGCTTTAAAGACAAGAATACCGGTTGGGGTGCGAGCAGTTCACGTCTTTTAACATTCAATTCAGGAAACTTCGTCATAGTCCAGATGCCAAAGGAATACTTTGGAAATATTATCGCTATTGCCTGTATCTCGGCCGAGCAGGTGTATATACTGAATAGGGAAGGAAAACTTTCCATCACTACGGACAGCGGGGCTACATGGAAATCCGTAGAATTGAAGATGAACTCGGGTGAAAGAAAATATAATTTATTTGCCAATGGCATGGCGATGCGATTTTCGGATCTCAACAATGGCATGATTATCGCTTATGATACAAATACCAAAGAGTGGACAGAATTTTTAACTGCAGACGGCGGCAAGACCTGGGAGATTTTCCCGGTTGTAAAAGCCGAAGGCGGCCTGTGTTTTTTATCACCTGACATGTCATTTATAACCATTCGCACCACTGATTATAACAGGCTGATATTGCTGCAGGCTAAAAAATAAGTTGCCTGGATTTCTATGTCATTGTTAAAAAAATTGGACTTTAAAGGTCAAAATGATATTGAATGTTATAACGCAATACCGGTTTTTTAGCGTAATCTCTCTTTTTAAAATAATGTTCCCGCTCTCTTAAGGAGATACTAACAGTTATTTTTCCAGATCTTTAAACACCGGAGCAAATTGCGGCTTTTCCAGCTCTTTTTCAAAAGCCCTGTATCGATCCATAAAATGATAAAATCCCGAGTTGTTTATGGTTGTATACCTCTCCAGTTCAATAATTTCCATGCCTTTTTTTCTCAATTTCGCGAATATTCTGTTTTTTTCCTTTTCAAACTCAGCTGCGATGGCACTATTATTTTCATGAATACGATTATATGCTTCTTTGAAGTTATTATTATTTATCAGGGATTGATATATATCCGGATGCACTTCCCTGGCATATTCCGGATATTTAATAATAAAGTATTTAAATTCCTGGAAGCTATATAGCGTGGAATAAAATTATAGTAATTATAATAAATGGTATGATGTGCGGGCTTGCTGCCGGACCTTTGAGATCAAATAATTGATTAGTTTATAAAGACCATATAAAAAATGCATTGAGCGGAAATAATGACCGCTCAATGCGTTCTAACAGATTGTTGACTTAAAGAAGGTTAAATTTGGCTCTGAGGCTTATACCCCAAATACTAAGCGTTCTTTTCCCCAATAAAGTAAACGGGACTTGGAGTGACAACTCCAGCATATCCATTGGTTTATACTTCACTCCCTGGTTAAAGATGTATAAAACAGTATACAACCAGCTACTGTTTATTCAAAGCATAACTTTTCAAAGAACAATATAGCTTGATGTTATTATCATAATAACCTATCATTCCATATAAGAAGATATTTTTTATGAACATATCTAAAATAACTCAGAAAAAAATAGATAAATATGAAAAAAAAGGCTCAATCAGCAAACTCATTAAGATTATAACAGCATATAATTATGAAGCATCTGAAGCTGAAGTAAAAGTTCAGGAATCTGCAAGAAAAGCAATTGTAAGAATCGGGACAAAATCTGTTCCTTTGTTAAAAAAAGCCATTAATAAACAGCTCCTGTTACACTGTCTCTTGGATACGATATCCGGTGTTTTGCATGCACTCTACTCCCTTGAAGAACATTCTCTGCTAAACAATATAATTATTGATTTTATTAAAAATAATAGTACAAACTTATGGATGAGCAAAGATAAGGATATCCTGTTCTGTATTGAAATACTAGAGAAAAGAGAAGTAACATCGTCATATTATGAACCCTTCCTTTGGATTCTGTTCCAGGGAATTATAGATTACAGCCGTAGAGAAGATCATATACAAACAATACAAAGTGTTTTAAAGATACTTGATGATAATTCCTGGAAACCCAAAAATGATAAAGAAAAACTTATTTATCAGATATCAGTATTAGTGGATGATAAACTACTAGCAGAAGGTTTAGGTGCATTAATGGGAAATCTGGGGTGGGATAGGGAAAAAGGGTATTACACTGAACGCGAATGGAAAGACCCAGAAGTTGCAATATACCAGTATAATAATACTAAAAAATATTTAGAAGATAATAATAGAAAAAAGGATGCTTATTTTTTAGAAAGCTCCATTAAACCCCTAATTTATAATGCATTTTTGAATACTGTTGCAATTAACATTTACTGGTATGATCTTTTTAATACTTTTGATATATCAAAAAAACAATTAGATTATTCTCATCCAAATTGCTGCCCTGGTTGTTTAAACGAAGTTACAGTATCAAATGAAAATTTTTCGATCATTACTGAAGATGATGGTAATAAACAATCATTTGTTACAATATCCCTGCCTTTTTGCAGGCTCTGCAAAAAGATAAAGGATAGCATTGTTGAAACAGGAGATGACTGTATAATATTTCATAATGTTTATTATGGACGTTTGTTTGCAAAAGTGAATAAACTCAACTCCTATTATTGCTATTATGATGAAAAATATAGATCCGTGATTTTAAGTTCTCACCTTGAGAAAATGGGCATACAGGATATGACAAATGGGATCCCTAAGGATCAAGTAAAGTTTTAAGGTTTGGCAAATAAGCTTTCAATTCATTAAAATCTAAACTTTGCGACAGAACCGCGCTCGTTGTTTAAGATGATAGATTCCTTACCATGCATGTTTAACGAGACTTCATAAATTGCGTTTTAATGCATTCTTTTGCAATGTTATGGTCAGTTATTTTTTGTACAATCAACCTTCAGTTTAATCAAAAACAGATCGTGTTTCCCTTTTAATTCAGAGAAGTTTTAGATGCCATAGAACCAAAGATATATCTAATGATAGGAATTGTTATAGCCCCTGTCGTCGCCAGTCGCAGGCTGCGCGAAGTGCGGAATCGAAAAAAAGTCAAATCCAGCACATAAAAGCAATTGTGCAACGGAATTTTTCCACATTTTCTTCCTCTCGCGTACATCATAGCACCAGAAATGAAGAATTTAAAGCAAAATATTTAAAGCCGAAAGCTTATGGGCATAAATTTTCCCTGTCCCGTTAAGCGGGTGTTGAATACGAGATATGTTGATTTCCTAAGATTGTTGCTTACGGAGGCCCCCTACCCTTCGACACCATACAGGCGATAATATCTCGAATTGATTCCGGGTCGCAAATCACAGAGATGACCGACATCCGACCGCCGCACCAGATGCTTGCCCTTGGGTGGTATGTGCAGAGTAAGCTGTGCGATGAAATCCAAGCCTGAAAAGTACCTGTCCTCACCCTTGAAGGGCCCCTTGCGGGGCGCATGCCACAGCACCGTGTCGGTTTCGCCGTCCCAGTACAATTTCTCAAGGGATACGGGAGCGCGCACGATATATTGGCTTAACGCATCCCGCACATGTTCATCGTAGATGCGCGTGCCGCTCTCAATAGAAAAGCCCGAATGCTTCCAGTCGAGAAGCTCCATTGCGAAATCGGCGTTTATAAGTTCGCGATTGGCAAAGAATTCCACTCCCTTGACTCGCCAAAGCTGCTTTATTTCATCGCTTGCTCCGATAGGAATGAATATAAACCTGTCCCAGCGGTCGAATTCTCCCTCAAGAACAATAGTGTGCCAGTGCGGGTTCCAACCCGCAAACTACCCAAAGGTTTGAAGGCCGGATACCATGCCCGTCGTGATCTTGCGTCCTGCGGCCTGCCTAAAGTAGTACGAAAGCAGACCGAACATGAGCCTGCTCAATTCAGCATGAAGAGCTCTGTTGTGTTTGAGGAACACACGCAGGCACTTAGGTATTGTCCAGACAAACTGCCGGTGTGGCAGAGTGAGCAGGAGATCCTTACTTAAGTACTCATCTAAAAGCAGCGTGCGTTTCTGACTGCAGGAAGGGCAGAGGAAAAAGCTTTTACACGAGAAAGGCACGAAAAAATCGTATCCGCAATCAGCACAGTGAACCCGGGCTATGCCCCGGTTCCAGTTGCCGCAGAGAGCAAAGGCTTCCACCGCCCATTTTATCAACCCAAGGCGAAACTTACCACATGAAGCCGCGTACTTTTCTTCATACAGTGATTCAAATGTCGTAAAGCGTTCGCGGAAAAGCCGCCGGATGACATTGGGTGACCTGGGGCGGTAACAACCATAGGGGGATGCCTCCCGTGCTGAAGCAAGAATCGTTGACACATAAGTATAACGCTTGAAAAGGAGCTGCTGCTTGGTATTTATGGCTTAATTTTTAATTCAGAAAAGGCTGCTGGATGAGCGCTGTGCTGGTAAGCCTGTATCTTATATCAGGAAAATGAAGGAGTTTTACGGTCTTGAGTTTTATGTGGATGAACGGGTGCTTGTGCCCAGACCGGATACCGAAACACTCATCGAAGCTGTAAGCCGTTTTATCCGCCTAAAGGGTCAGGGCATAAAAGCACACGATTTGTGTACGGGCTCTGGCTGTATTGCCAAAACCATAGATTAAATGGCAGCCAAACACATCGATAAAACCGCCAAAGGCCCAGCCTTCAAGGCCGTCACTTTTGCGGCGCACTTTGTACCAGTAGGCAGTCTTGTCGCCGATGGTATCTTGTATACCGGTTCTGTCCAGCACCTCTACTGCATCACCCTTGGATAAAACACCAAAAATTTCCGCCTCCAGATTGGGATTTTCGCGCACACGCAGGTTGTTATCGTTTGCCATTCCAGTTGTGGGCTTGAACAGCAGCCCCTTGGCATTCAGCCAATCACGGAAGGGGGTGGTGTCGACAATGGCCGGTTTACCTTCATATAGCTGGACAAAAAAGGGTAAGGGTTCTGCAAAACTAGTTGTCAAAAAGGCAACTGGCACCAACTGGCACGCGCAGATAGTGTTCACAATAGTTTTTCTACTCTGGGAAAACCTGAATTATTTGCAGAAGTTGTATTAGATACGTCACCGGAACTTTTAAAGAGTCAGAAGATCTTTCCTTCTATAGATGATCTTGAAGAACCTAAAGAGAGTAAAATCGATCTTTCATCTTTAAGATATTCAGATAAAAAAGCAGAAGAGTTAACTCTGGAAATTGAGCATGGAGAAATGAAGATTTTCCAGTATCCGGAATATAATTATTATAAAAAAACATACGAAAGAAAGCACTGCACCCTCTTTGAAAGAACCTTACAGTCTGTAGAAAGTGATTACTATGAAAAAACAATAGAAAAATATACTTGATTATCCGGTTGATTAAGGTTATAACAAAAAGGAGCAATATATAAGCCATTTCAATACCAAATTTGCTTAAAAATCTATCTTTTGGTTGAATATTTCTATACATTTTATGGTTTCCTTAAACAACCGGATAATCAAGAAAATATAAAAGAGAATACAAGCGCATTAAAAAACGTTTTTTATACATTAAACCTGATAATGTGGAAATGTCCCGCAGGTGGGAAAGCGGAGATGATATCCATACTTCCGATGCAGTTGATTATTTAATGGACCTTATAAGGGGTCAGTCACCGGATGAAAGGATCTATTTCCGGAAGATTAAAAACTTAAGAGACATTGCATCTGCCATTCTGGTGGATGCAAGCTCATCTACAGATACAGAAATAAGGGCAGGCGGTTCCAAGATAATTGATATAGAAAAAGCAGCTCTTGCACTTTTAGGTTCGGCCCTGTCTATAGTTGGAGATAATTTTGGTATATTTTCATTTTTTAGTATGGGCAGAAAGAATGTGTTTGTTAATGTAGTCAAGGACTTTCCTGAATTATGGAATGATCATACGTGGACACGAATACCGGAAATAAAAGCTTATGCAGGCAATCGGGATGGATGCGCTATTCGTCATACAACAGCAAGGCTTTTAGAAGAACCTAATAAAACAAAACTGCTTATACTTTTAAGTGACGGTATTCCTGCAGATACAGGCTATGGTTCCAAATCAAGTTCCGATACATCAGGATATGCTATATAAGATACACGCCGTGCAATTTTAGAGGCGAAGCAGGCAGGCATTGTACCTTACTGCATAACAATAGACCGTTTTGCTAAAAAGTATATCCCGCACTTATATGGTAATTATCAGTATGCAATATTGGATGATGTAACAAGACTGCCGGAAAAAATGTCGCAGCTCTATTTAAGGTTGACGAGGTAGAAATTAATATTAATCATTTATTCAATTTGTCATTAATTACTGTGTAATTGGCTAATTTAAAAATGATAGGAATTATTATAGCCCCTGTCGTCGCCAGTCGCAGGCTGCGCGAAGTGCGGAATCGAAAAAAAGTCAAATCCAGCACATAAAAGCAATTGTGCAACGGAATTTTTCCACATTTTCTTCCTCTCGCGTACATCATAGCACCAGAAATGAAGAATTTAAAGCAAAATATTTAAAGCCGAAAGCTTATGGGCATAAATTTTCCCTGTCCCGTTAAGCGGGTGTTGAATACGAGATATGTTGATTTCCTAAGATTGTTGCTTACGGAGGCCCCCTACCCTTCGACACCATACAGGCGATAATATCTCGAATTGATTCCGGGTCGCAAATCACAGAGATGACCGACATCCGACCGCCGCACCAGATGCTTGCCCTTGGGTGGTATGTGCAGAGTAAGCTGTGCGATGAAATCCAAGCCTGAAAAGTACCTGTCCTCACCCTTGAAGGGCCCCTTGCGGGGCGCATGCCACAGCACCGTGTCGGTTTCGCCGTCCCAGTACAATTTCTCAAGGGATACGGGAGCGCGCACGATATATTGGCTTAACGCATCCCGCACATGTTCATCGTAGATGCGCGTGCCGCTCTCAATAGAAAAGCCCGAATGCTTCCAGTCGAGAAGCTTCATTGCGAAATCGGCGTTTATAAGTTCACGATTAGGCAAAGAAAGCAGGAGGTCTTTGCTTAGGTACTCGCCCAAAAGCAGCGTGCGTTTCTGACTACACGACGGGCACAGGAAAAAGCTCTTGCACGAGAACGGCACAAAAAGATAACGCCTAAAAGTGCCCCACTGCTTTTACTATCGAAAAACTATATCTAATGAGCCTCTTGCAAAATTAAAAAAAGCCGTGATTTTATCATTGGATAAATACAACATATAGCACGCAAAAATGGATCCGCTCGGCAGTAGTGGAATCCATCAGCAGTTGCTGTGATTGATTGACAAGTTCCTGAAAGGGGAGTGAAGACAAACAGAATTCAACCTCATGCGCAGTTTTGGATGGTGAATTATCGGGCACGTGAGATCCTTTCGGTCATCGAGAATTATAAATGGATTGTTGCATAGTACGGCATATATAATTTTCTAATGGAAACAGACCATGCTGTTCCATTCGTCGGTATGGAAAAACCGCAGACCGACGGGGTTCACCGACATAATTTCGTTTTTAACACTCTCTTCAAAAAGATACGTGGATGCATATTCTTTCAAAGATAAGATAAAAAACATGGGCGGCCAGGATCTGATTGAATGAAATGATAGTAAAAGTTATAACCCGTTAAAGCACGAAGTTCCCATCCGACAACGCCGGAATCGTTTCCGCGGCAGGAAACTGGTCACATAACCGTCATTTCCCTGACGCCGCCACCCGGACCCGCCTCTGCGCGTAGACTTTTGACCAGTTTGCCATCAATGAAATATTCTCCGGATTATTTGTTTAAGACAATTAAAAAACAATTCTCTCCATGCGGGAATTCGAGGGCACTATGAATAAGATTATTTTGGAATTCAGGAATCTCAGTAAAACTTTCATCTCTAAAAACATTTCCGAAAGCATATTAAAAGATATCAGCTTATCTGTAGAACAAAACCAGGTATCGGTTATTTATGGAAAAAGCATCGAAGAAAAAACCGTGCTTCTCTGGGTGTTGGCGTCAATTGACAAGCCTGTCGCGGGCGAAATCTTTCTTGACGGCTTTCCCCTTGGCGATCCGCCGAACAGAGAGCTCGCTCTTATCCGGCGGAATAGAATCTGCCTGGCTGTCCAGGATTTTAATCTGATTCCGTCATGGACCGTGCTGAAGAATGGCCTGGCACTTCCATGGCGGAACCTGAAATTCAGATCAGCCAGTGGAGAATATTTCAATAAAGGTTTCAACAAATCCAGTACAATTTTTTCTTTATATTTTATCCGCTGGTGGTATCGTCTACGGGCAGGCATATTCAAAATATTGTTAATTCTTTCTTTACATAGACTTCATTTTATTGTATATACAAGTAATGCTACTATTTTAACATAACAGTAAAAGGAAGGAGAATAAAATGAAAACAGCAATCTGTAAAAGACTTGAAAAAGGATTGGCGGGAATTATTTTATATCTCATCATTTTTACTGCGGCTTGCGGTATGGAAGAGAATGAACATTGGGAAATTATTAAAAACATCCAGCTGGTGGACATGGACGTCATAATGATTAATATGATGGGTTTTATAAATAATAAATCGGGCATGGCCTTTTCAGGAGATCGTTTTTTTATAACGGATGACGGGGGAGATTCCTGGGAAAAAATGAACAGAACCTGGCTGCCTAATATCATGTGTATGGATATCATTGATAAAAATACGGTGGTAATAGGTTGTACATGCGCCTCGGCTAACCTCTCTGAAGACAAGGGAAAGACTTGGAGTGTCTTGAATTTTCCCAAAAATGGAATACTCAGCTTTAAAGACAAGAATACCGGTTGGGGTGCGAGCAGTTCACGTCTTTTAACATTCAATTCAGGAAACTTCGTCATAGTCCAGATGCCAAAGGAATACTTTGGAAATATTATCGCTATTGCCTGTATCTCGGCCGAGCAGGTGTATATACTGAATAGGGAAGGAAAACTTTCCATCACTACGGACAGCGGGGCTACATGGAAATCCGTAGAATTGAAGATGAACTCGGGTGAAAGAAAATATAATTTATTTGCCAATGGCATGGCGATGCGATTTTCGGATCTCAACAATGGCATGATTATCGCTTATGATACAAATACCAAAGAGTGGACAGAATTTTTAACTGCAGACGGCGGCAAGACCTGGGAGATTTTCCCGGTTGTAAAAGCCGAAGGCGGCCTGTGTTTTTTATCACCTGACATGTCATTTATAACCATTCGCACCACTGATTATAACAGGCTGATATTGCTGCAGGCTAAAAAATAAGTTGCCTGGATTTCTATGTCATTGTTAAAAAAATTGGACTTTAAAGGTCAAAATGATATTGAATGTTATAACGCAATACCGGTTTTTTAGCGTAATCTCTCTTTTTAAAATAATGTTCCCGCTCTCTTAAGGAGATACTAACAGTTATTTTTCCAGATCTTTAAACACCGGAGCAAATTGCGGCTTTTCCAGCTCTTTTTCAAAAGCCCTGTATCGATCCATAAAATGATAAAATCCCGAGTTGTTTATGGTTGTATACCTCTCCAGTTCAATAATTTCCATGCCTTTTTTTCTCAATTTCGCGAATATTCTGTTTTTTTCCTTTTCAAACTCAGCTGCGATGGCACTATTATTTTCATGAATACGATTATATGCTTCTTTGAAGTTATTATTATTTATCAGGGATTGATATATATCCGGATGCACTTCCCTGGCATATTCCGGATATTTAATAATAAAGTATTTAAATTCCTGGAAGCTATATAGCGTGGAATAAAATTATAGTAATTATAATAAATGGTATGATGTGCGGGCTTGCTGCCGGACCTTTGAGATCAAATAATTGATTAGTTTATAAAGACCATATAAAAAATGCATTGAGCGGAAATAATGACCGCTCAATGCGTTCTAACAGATTGTTGACTTAAAGAAGGTTAAATTTGGCTCTGAGGCTTATACCCCAAATACTAAGCGTTCTTTTCCCCAATAAAGTAAACGGGACTTGGAGTGACAACTCCAGCATATCCATTGGTTTATACTTCACTCCCTGGTTAAAGATGTATAAAACAGTATACAACCAGCTACTGTTTATTCAAAGCATAACTTTTCAAAGAACAATATAGCTTGATGTTATTATCATAATAACCTATCATTCCATATAAGAAGATATTTTTTATGAACATATCTAAAATAACTCAGAAAAAAATAGATAAATATGAAAAAAAAGGCTCAATCAGCAAACTCATTAAGATTATAACAGCATATAATTATGAAGCATCTGAAGCTGAAGTAAAAGTTCAGGAATCTGCAAGAAAAGCAATTGTAAGAATCGGGACAAAATCTGTTCCTTTGTTAAAAAAAGCCATTAATAAACAGCTCCTGTTACACTGTCTCTTGGATACGATATCCGGTGTTTTGCATGCACTCTACTCCCTTGAAGAACATTCTCTGCTAAACAATATAATTATTGATTTTATTAAAAATAATAGTACAAACTTATGGATGAGCAAAGATAAGGATATCCTGTTCTGTATTGAAATACTAGAGAAAAGAGAAGTAACATCGTCATATTATGAACCCTTCCTTTGGATTCTGTTCCAGGGAATTATAGATTACAGCCGTAGAGAAAATCATATACAAACAATACAAAGTGTTTTAAAGATACTTGATGATAATTCCTGGAAACCCAAAAATGATAAAGAAAAACTTATTTATCAGATATCAGTATTAGTGGATGATAAACTACTAGCAGAAG
>Ga0307430_1002255_pt1 | contig 13008 bp, 5 predicted proteins | sample SalMarWE160130MG_FD_202159 | JGI IMG/M metagenome (GOLD analysis project Ga0307430, IMG submission 202159) | Salt marsh sediment microbial communities from the Plum Island Ecosystem LTER, Massachusetts, United States - WE1603-130 | ecosystem: Environmental > Aquatic > Marine > Intertidal zone >... | reverse complement strand
CCAGACGCCACTGCACCTCGCTGCTGCTCACGGGCACAAGGATGTGGCCGAACGCCTTATCGCCAGGGGCGCCAATGTCAACGCAAAAACCGAGGATGGCGAAACGGCTCTGCGCTGGGCGAAAGAGCAAGGATATAACGAAATCGTTGAACTGTTACGCAGGCACCAGGCTAAAGAATGACGAACGCAGTTTGAAAACGCTGCGGTGCTAACAATTCGGAAGAAATGCGTCTATGCGGCTTCTGGCAAAAATCCAGCCAAGAACAAACTTTTATTGTGGTTTGGCGTAGTAAATGATATAATATTTGTTTGGTTACGAGCGAGTTATCCTGCTCTTTTGGAATTGGATGTAAATGTAATTAGTATCTGTTGCGGAAACAGTATTTGTCATTCCCGCGAAAGCGGGAATCCAGTTTTTCGATCTGGCCCCCTGCTTTCGCAGGGGTGACATCATCGATTTTCGTTTTCCGCAACAGATACTAATTAGCAGGATTGCTACGAGTTTTCAGCTTATAATGTAATTTCTAACAAGTTTTTATTAAATTTTAAGGAATCCTCAAAAGTCCTATATGTAGTGGTTTCCAAGGTTTGAAACACTATATATATATATTTTATTGTTGGTTTTTAGAGTAATATTTGGGTTCCCAATTTATTTTAATTTTTTAAAATTTGCATTGACTCAGAAGAATAGTTAAGTTATAATTAAACTCCTACGAGTCATATGACGAATAAATCTGTGATAGATTTTAGTGATGATCCATTAGTTAAGGGGCCATGTGCTATTGTGGCTTATGCCAGCCGTTTGAATGGAAATAGACCCGCAAGGGATTATATCGAAAATCTACAGCAATCAGACCAAGCAACACTAGCAAGGTCTTTTAAGCAACTTGCAGATACTGGAAAAATCTGGAATACGGAAAGGTTCAGAAAGCTACGTGGGAAAATATGGGAGTTCAAAACCCACCTTAAAGCTCGTGTGTTGTGTTTTCAGTTAGGTAAAACTTGGTTTCTTACGCATGGATTTAACAAAGAAACTGGTGATACACCACAAAGACAAATTGATCGTGCAGATAATATAATGAATGAACATATGAAATTATTAGAACACAAGAAAGAGTAAGGTATATATATGGCAAAGACCTTCATACAAAAACTTCTGTCCGACGAAGAAGGTAGAAAGCTTTACTTTCGTGAGGACTTGATATTCGAGATCACAGAAGAAATCTGCAAAGTCATGGAAGAGAAGGGGATTAGCAAAGCAGAACTATCGAGACTGGCGGGCGTAAGTAAAAGCAATATAACGCAGCTCCTGAGTGGTGACCACAATATGCGTCTTACAACCGTAGCTGATCTTCTATATGCACTTGATTCAAAGATGGCGGTGTCCGCTGTTCCACTTGATATAGATAGCATACAAAATAGAAAACTTTGAAGGGCTAACTCAAAAAGGATTTGAGCAATTTGCGAATTTAAATGGTATTTATAATGCTTGGCCGTACTGGCGTGAATTTGTACAAAACACTGTTACTCGAATGGGATTACCTTCATTGACGATTCCCGTTTACAGAATTGTACAATCTAAAACAAAGAAAAGTATTGAGAGGAAGACGGTGCGGAAAAAAACAACTAAAAAAAGTATCTCAAAAAAGTGAGCTCTTTTGAAAAGTGAATATGGGGGCGAACGGCTTCGACCGGATGGCGGACGGATAAGCTGCATGCCCAGGACGCCGGTTGGCCTGGCTAATCATCCGGCAACAATTTTTAAGCGACAACTCACAGTTGCGCATGGCTGCCTAATTTGGCGGCCCGTCCTGCCTGACTTTGCCTGTGGGTCTGGTAAGGGCGTCACAACAGCAGGCTGGCCGAGCCGGTTGTTCGGGCCGGCAAGGCGAGAATTATCCGAAATAGCTGAGTTAAGAGCCTGTCGTTTTGGCGCTTAACAAGGCGAAAAAACAATAAAGCGACTAAGCATGTAGAAGCTTGCCTTGAAGCATCTCGGGACGGGGGTTCGAATCCCCCCGCCTCCAGTCTTCGTTCGCCGCTATAGGCGGACGAAGCGTGCCTCGGCGTAGCAGTTTTAATTGCGAAGCCGGGCTTTTCTGCTATTTATGACTGCGGCGAACTACGCCTGGGCAGGCCATTATTAATTGATCTCATATATTATGCTGTCGTGTAATTATTTAGATTATTCATAGCATGATAGGCGGAAAACAGAATTGTAATGGTTATCTTTTCGATTGCGGAATCGACAAAGAGCCTATCCTTAATAAGTGCATGTCTGCTTGGTATCCTATGTCGCTGGCATGGGCACAGACCAAAGAAACGTGAAAAACCAATTGAACGATTAAAGAAAAAGTATGTCCTCATCCCAGTCTGTCCAGAACAACTCGGTGGTATGCCAACGCCACAAACCGGCGAGAAGCTACACGGCACAGGAGCGGAAGTTCTGGACGGCCGATCACGAATCATCGCACCGGAAACAGGAAAAGACGTAACTAACTTTCATGTCAATGGTGCCAAGTATACACTGGAGATTGTGCAGATTGTATGTGCTCGACGAGCTTATTTGAAGGGTGGAAGCCCTTCATGCGATAAGGAAGGAGTAACCGGCGAATTACTTAAGCGCGCCCACATAAAGGTCATCCGTGTTCCATAACTGTCAACGGATATTAAACCACACAATTACAACAGCCGATGCTGCTTTCCATGTTCAAGGCTTTGAAGGTTTGGTATTCCTCCATACATAAGCCGATACTTAACTTAGGTTGGAGCTTTTTGATTGTATCAATGAGGTACCTGTAAACTTCGATTCGAAGTTTAAGAGGGAAGCGAACACGGCCATCTTCGGATTTGTTCTTTTCGAGCATTCTTGAAATGGGATTATCTTTACCTAATTTTCGTTCGGTAAGCTGTAAAGCCGCGGAATAACTGCAGATTTGGCCCAGTGTTATACGATCGAGTGGTATAGTCCGGAGAAGATTTTCCAAAAAGTGGGTGTATATACTTTGCCAACCTTCGATGGGAATAATTGGCATAATCACAGCCCGTATGGGGTAACCTGTGTCCGCACATTTTTGCATAGCGGTAAGTCTTTCATCAGGGGAAGGCACATTTCGCTCAAAGGTGGATGAAACTTCAGATGGATTCAAACTCCACGAAAGAATGGTGTGACCTTTATGGTCAAGGTCGAGAAGGTTGTCCACATTGGTACTTTTTGTCAATAACGTTAATCTGGCATTTTTATGTTGAGCGAAAAAATGAACAATCAAACGGGAATAGCCGGTAAGGGGATCAAGAGCCAACCCATCCTGAAGCTTACCTAAATAGAAGGCCATAGGTTCAGATAGCCTTGAGGCGACTCCAGCAATCTGGTCAAGAGTTTCGCCAATATTCAAAAATATTTTTACTGTAGGCGAAAATTTTACGCCGGGTGTGCCTGCCAGATAACAATATTGGCAATCGTAAGGACAGAATCCATAAGGCGAAAAATGCCAGTAGTTTGGGCAGGCGTTGCCGTCTTCATCGCTTAATCTAAGTGCACTTTTATGAATGCCAAATACCAATGTATTTTTACCTTTGTAATGCAGTTCCAAAGGAGTCGAACTACTAAGCTCAAAGCGATTGTGGGAGATATCAAATCTTTCTATTATCTTGGCTTGGGGGTATATTTTACAAATAGCGCGTACAAAATCATGCTGCTGTATGGTCTGAAAGCAGCCCTTGGTTAATACGATTCTATCAGGATTGAAATAAGGGGCGGGTTTTGGTTGATAGTTCAAATATGAATTCTCCGTTGGAAAAAGGCCGGTCATAATTGGGTTTTTTATGCTCTAAACCTTTATTGTCAGGATAATATGTCGGCCATTCTCTTAAATTGGTTATATTATCAGTTTTTCTCAAACCCCAATTTGGAGAACGACCATGGGAAAAAGATTATCTAAAAAGGCAAATTGGTTCAAGGAAAATATTTTTATAGATGAAAATGAGCTTTATATTGGAGTTGATGTTCATAAATAGCAGTATTATATAGTGATATGGCATAATGGTCATATCGGCTGTGTGTACTCAATGTTGTCGGATAACCCAAATAGCAGCTTGGAGTTGATTATTATAAGACGTTAAACAGATACTGCCCGTAAAACCCACTTATCAGTACTGATAACCACAAAAAAAAATATAAAAATTTTTTTTTCTTGCTCTTTTGCTCAATTTCTTATATAATCAGGTTTCTGTGTGGTGGCTTGGGTCCTATCAAGACGCAAATTCCCAAGGCTCTTTAGGCTCTTTGATATTTTTTGAGTGCTTGTGTGCTATGCGGTGATAGCGTTCTGCTTTTATAAGATAGCCTTTATATGATTTGTTCCACACTTTGCTGTAAGTATGGATAGTTTTGAATTCGTTAATTTAAGGAGATTCATTATGAGTAGTGTAAAAACAATGGTATGCTTTGTTCTTGTTTTTCTTGTGGTCTCTGTGGCTTGCTTTGCAGAGGAGGGCTCAGAGCTAAAGACCAGAGACGCCGAAAAAATTGAGCAAATGCGTGAGGAGGCCGAAAGGGCCAAACGAGAAGCTTACGAAAAAGCTAAAGCTAAGCTTCAGGAAGAAATTACGGAAATTGATTTACCAGAAGACACAACCCAGCGTATGATCGCAAAGGAGATAAGCATCAGAGGTAACAATCTGATACCAACTGACGAATTGTTGGAGAACATGCCTCTGATTTATAACGCTTCGGCCGAACCACTGCAGCAGGCTGAGAGTGACTACCTTTACGATTTTAGGGTTCTACATGACATCATTTTAGAACCCGGACAGCCTCGCGAGGTTTCCACAAGGACCATCCAGGGTTTTACCCAGTACATTGTCTCTGCCTATGGGAAAAGAAACTACGCAGGCATATACGTGTCAGTTCCGCCAGAGGCACTTGTGGACGGCACAAAATTGCGAGATGAGATTTTACTCATAAACATTATCGAAGCACCGCTTACCTCAGTTACAACAAATTACTATACTCCGGACAATGAGAGAGTTGAAAAAGGATATCTCAAAAGTTCTGCCCTTACCAAGTGGTCACCTGCCCAAACCGGCGAGGTGGGCAATCAGAAAAAACTGGATGATTTTGTCAACCTGCTCAACCTCAACCCAGACAGATACGTTTCAGCAGTTGTCTCAAAAGGTCCAGAAGAACAAACGCTTGCCTTGGGGTACAATATCTACGAAGCAAATCCCTGGCATTATTTCTTACAGGCAGATAATGCCGGCACCGATGACAGGCAGTGGGCCCCAAGAGTCGGTATCCTCAACACAAATCTTACGGGTATAGATGACAAGTTTACCGTTTTTTATCAAGCTCCCTGGGAAAGTGGTATAGAGGACAGGTATTCTGTGTACGGCAATTACGACTTGCCTATCATGGGACCTCGGCTCCGTCTCGAGCTTTATTCCGGTTACAGCCAGTTTGATGTTGACGGTGGTGGCGGGATCGATTTCCTTGGTCATGGTTTTTTATATGGCGGAAAATTGCGCTACAACGCCTTCCAGGATCAAGGTTGGTTCTTTGACCTTACGACTTCATTAGGCCATGAAAAGAGCCGGGTGACCTCTTCGATATTCAATACGATATTGGGCTCTGAGGTCTCGATGGACCTTTGGGGAATAGGTTTTGATATCCATCGCCGGGATGACATGTCGAGCACATCTATTACACTTGACCGTATCCAGAGTGTGGGCGGATCCAGCCAGCGAAAGTTTTGGGATACAGCCACACTCACCGGGGCACGAACAAATTCCGACCGTGATTTTACAATATACAGTACCTCAGCCAACCACAGCCGGTATCTGGACGCCGATAAGGTCGAGCGGCTCAGCGGCTCACTTCGCTGGTTAGCCCCCAATGAAAGGTTGGTCCCTGCAAAAATGACTACATTCGGAGGAATGTATTCTGTCAGAGGCTACAAGGAAAGTAGAATCGTTGCTGATGGCGGGGTACTCGCATCGGCTCAATATGAGTATGATTTGGTCAGGTATGACCAGGCAAGGGATACTTCCACAATCGGCTTAGAGGATAAACCCTGGCTTAGAAAACTGGCCCCATTGGCTTTCTTTGATTACGGCAGAGCCAAGGTAAAGAGCCGTGTTGTAGGCGAGCAGGGCAGTCAGGAACTCTACTCGGTAGGCGTTGGTACGCTTGTTGAGATTGGCGATAATTTTAGTGCAGCCTTATATTACGGCTATCCCCTCGAATCGACGACTACCACGGACGAAGGGGAAGGCCGAATCAATGTCAGCTTAATGATGAGATGGTAAAAGTAAATTTTACCCGACGGCGTAGTCGGGAAGGAGAGGGATGATATATAGAATGTAAAGACGGAACTAATGTAAACAAGGGTTATATATTTAGGAAGGGAAAAGAAATGAAAAAAGTAAGAAAAATTTCGAGAGAGTATTATTTGAGGCAGATTATGGCCTGCTGGTTAGTGAGCTGTATGCTCTTTGCCATACCGGCGCAGGTGGCGATGGCTGCCAACCCGCCAGCAACAGCGGGGACGCTTCCTGGCGGACTAATTGACTCGAGCGGCCTCGCCGCTATAGACCCTCTTGTATACGACTATACTTCTGGATCTGAACGATTAGACATTAATCAAGCAGCCAGCGAGGCGATTATTAATTGGGACAACTTTGATATTGGTTCAGATGCGACTGTTCAGTTCAACCAGCCGGGCGCAACTGCGGCTGTGTTGAACAGAGTATGGGATGAAAAGGTAACCGGTATTTACGGTAGTTTGCTGGCCGACGGCAGGGTTTTTATTGTTAATCCTGCCGGTATCGTATTCGGTTCCGGCGCCACTATCAATGTCTCGCAGTTGGTTGCTTCCAGTCTGGATATTCTCGATGCGGACTTTTTGGATGGGCTCCCATATGAGTTTATCGGGGGCGCAACTGCAGGAGATGTAGAGAACAGCTCTAGCAACATCACGGCCGAACGTCTCTATCTTATCGGCAAACGTGTCCGTAGCAGAGGTACCTTAGTAGCGGGCGAATATGTTATAATGGCTGCCGGGGAGACCGTGACTATCAGCGAGAACAGCCCTGTTTCTGTTGTAGTTACGATGCCGGAAGGTGATATTAGCAAATACCAGGTTGATACATGGAATCAAGGTGGTGATATCGGTTATATCAAGGCAGACCATGTAATTCTTGCTGCCGGCGATATCTGGTCGGCGGCCATCGAAGGGGTTGAAACCTTAAGGGCCGAAGCAAAAGGAAACGTCGTCTTCGAGGGCGACATACTTGCACAGGCTGGAGCCGCTTCTGACGCCGTCGCTGATGTCACAATTATAACCGGCGGTGATTTTACAGTAGAAGATTACACAATAGAAGCTGTAGCTGTCGGTGATGGTGTTGGTGGATTTGACGCCACTGCCGGTGTTACGATTGACGCCGCCGGCGAGGTTGAAGTATTAGGCGATGGTAAAGTAATGGCTGAGGCTTCTGATGGCGTTGACAACGAGGCTAATGTTAATATTACAGGTAAAAATGTTATTGTAGAAACCGAGGGATTTATTGACCCGGCTGTAGTAAAAGCTTATGCTCACGATGGCGATAATAACACCGCCGGTGTTACGATTACCGCCACTGGTATTGTGGAAGGTGATGTTGTTACAGGAGGTGATGTTATAGTCGAAGCCGCAGGCGCCATTGACCAGGCTCTGGTGGAAGCTAAGGCTGAGGATGGCACCAAAAACACCGCTACTGTTAATATTACCGCCAATGATAATGTTGAGGTAGTAAGTGACGGTTGGAACAGCTTCGCTACAATAAAAGCTGAGGCTGTCGATGGCAGTGAGAACGAAGCCACGATTACGATTGCAGCTACTACTGGTGATGTTCAGCTCACGCATGAAGGTGGGGGTTTTCTTGATTTCGACCGGGCTTTAATAGAAGCTAAAGCTGAGAATTTAGATCTTGAGCTTCCCGATGATGAGGATGCTTTAACTTTGGAAGGCCTTGTGAACACTGCTACTGTTAATATTAACGCCAATGGCGATGTTATAGTAAAAGCGGATAATAACCCTGCTACAATAAGTGCTGTGGCTCAGAATGATATTGAGATTCTCTATGATGAATTTGATGCGGAAAATAGTTTTACTGTGGAAAGCCTTGTAAACACCGCCGCTGTTAATCTTACCGGCGCCAATGTTGAGATAGCAGGCGTATCCGGCGAAGCTACAGTAGAGGCTATCGCCAGGAATGAGATTGACGTTGACATCACTCATTATGAAGATGATGTTACTGTGGATTTAACAGTTACTGACCTCGAGAACAACGCCACTGTTACGCTTGATGCAACTAAAGGTGATGAAGGTGATGTTCTGGTCCAGGGCGGCGAAACTGAAATGGTAGGCGATCCACCCGAAGAAGGGAAAACAACTCTTGGTGATGCTTTAGTAGCAGCTGAGGCTTATAATGTAGTGGATATCGACCAGCATACAGGAGAAAAGGTAAAGGATGGACGTTGGAGTTGGCATTGGGAAAATGTCTATGCCGCTACTTTGAATTTAACAACGAATGACCTTGTGAACAACGCCCTTGTTGATATTGACGCCACCGATAATATTAAAGTAATAGCAGACGGAAGCCGGCGGCGCAGTGGAAGCGATGCCATCGTACGAGCTGAGGCTTATAATGAGCTGGTGGGTTCCGGGTGTGATGTTAAGGATGTTACTGTGAATTTAGCAGCGGGTTTGATTTTAACAGACGACAACCTTTTTAGCCTTTCGAACAACGCTGATGTTCAAATGACCGCCACGAATAATAATGTTGAGGTAACAGCCTTACACGGCGGCTTCGCTTCAGTAAAAGCTGAGGCTTATAACAAAGTGGAAGGTGTGGAAGGTGACTTAGGAGCTGCCTTCGGTGGTGGAGGTGATGATGGTGATATCGTGGTGTTTGTAGAAGCAGATAACCTTGCGAACGACGCCCTTGTTGATATTGACGCCGGTGACGATGTTCTGGTAACAGCCGAATGTGACGAAAAGGACAGCGAAGTTGAAGTAATAGCTGATGCCTGGAATGACATACCTGGTGAGCCTACGAATGATGCGGCGAATATTACGAACAACGCCAATATTAACATTGACGCCACCAATGTCGATGTAAAATCCACAAATGGGGGCACGGCTCGCGTAAAAGCTAACGCTTATGATGGCACTGATAACACCGCCGGTGTTACGATCAACGCCGATGGCAATGTTGAGGTAATGCACAACGACGATGCTGATGCTTCAATAGAAGCTATAGCTACGTCTCCGTGGGGCAATAATAACACCGCCGCTGTTGTGATTGACGCCTATGCCAATCTCCTCATAGATAACGGCTACGTAGGCGCCTGGGCCGAGGGTGGACTTGCCGAAGCTACGGTCACAGTTGATGCCGCTAACGTAAATGTTAATAATGAGGGCGAAATAGGGGCCGAAGCTGATACTTATTTTGATGACGAAGGTGGCGCCCTCGCCACTGTTGGTATTACCACGACCGGTATTGATGGGGTCGTTGTGGAGAACAGTAGTTCGATATTTTCCGATGCTCTGGCTATGGACTCAGGTAACGCTGAGGCTACGACAACAGTTACTGCCAGTAACGTTACTGTTGGGGACGACAGTGAAATAACTGCCGATGCTCAGGCTCAGTATGGTTCAGGTGACGCCACGGCTACTACTGAGGTTACCACGACCAATAGTGAGGTCATTGTGGATGAGAATAGTTACATATACTCTGACGCTTACACTTATGATTCAGGTGACGCCACGGCCAAGACAATAGTTAAAGCCGATGACGTAACTGTTGACGACGGGAGCGACATATATGCCGAGGCCGAGGCTTATTATGGTTCAGGTGACGCCACAGCCACTGTTGATATTACAACCACCAGTAGTGAGGTCATTGTGGATCACGGTAGTCGAATATGGTCCTACGCTTACACTGAGGATTCAGCTGATGATTCAGGTGACACTACGGCCGAGACAACAGTTATTGCCGATGACGTAACTGTTGACCACGGAAGTGAAATATGGTCCTACGCTGATACTCATTATGGCTCAGGTGACGCCACAGCTACTACTGATATTACAACCACCAGTAGTGAGGTGATTGTGGATAACGGTAGTAAAATATACTCCTACGCTTACACTTATAATTCAGGTGACGCTACGGCCGATACTGATATCTTAGCTGGAAGTGTGAATATCCTCTCTTCTGAGGTTAAAGCTGAAGCTACGAATTATACTTACCTTGAAGTTCATTCTGATGACCTTGGCAAAGATTATGAACCTGATGGTGAACCTGATGTAATAGATTTAACCGTTTCAGGCGAGTTGGCCACCGCCACTGTTGATATTACCGCCAACGATGGTAGTGTTCAGATAATAGGTGGAAATGGCGTTGAAGCTAAGGCTAAAAATGGGGTCAAGATTAATATTGAGGGTGAATCTTTTGACCCGGCCGGTGACGACCTTACTGTCAATTTAACGGTGGAAGACCTTACGGCCAAGGCCGATGTTACGATTAAGGCTAATGAAGATGTTGACATAACTGATGCTAAAGTAAATGCTCAGGCTGAAAATGAGTTTGAAGCCGAGGGTTCTGGTGGAGGCTTACCAATTGGTATTGCTTTGAATTTAACAGTAAATAACCTTGCGAGCAACGCTGGTGCTACTATTACCGCCACCAATGGTGATGTTGAGATAGAAGGTAGCGGCCACGCTGAAGTGAAGGCTACGGCTATCACTAAGCTCAATGATGGAACTGAGTATATTGATGTGACTGAAACAGTGGATAACGTTGCGAACAACGCCACTGTTAATATTACTGCCGATGGTGATGTTACTGTAGATGACGGTGATGTTGAAGCCGAATCTGGTACCGAAGATGGTGAGGGCGACGCGACGGCTACGGTCACAGTTAATGCCGCTAACTTAACTGTTGATCACGAAAGCACAATAGAGGCCGAAGCTAAGGCTCATGCCGGCAAGGCTGACGCCGATGTTGGTATTACGCTCTTGGAAAGTGATCTTTTGTTAAAAAATGGTAGCGAAATAGATGCCGAAGCTTATACCGAACATGGCGAAGGTAACGCTACGGCCGATGTCACAATTTTGGCTGCTAACGTAACTCTTAGTGAGAGCGAAATAGATGCCGAAGCTGAGGCAGAAAAAGGCGCAGGTGACGCCACAGCCACTGTTGATATTACACTGACCGGTAGTGATGTCTTTTTGGAACAAAGCGAAATTAGCGCCGACGCTGAGGCCAAAAAAGGCTCAGGTGACGCTAAGGCTACCGTTAATATTATTGATGCCGATAACGTAACTGTTAGTGACGATAGCGAAATAGAGGCAGATGCTGAGGCCAAATATGGCTCAGGTGACGCCATAGCCCTTGTTGACATTGACGCTGATGATGATGTTCTTGTTGAGGACGATAGCGAAATAGTGGCCTGGGCTTATACTAAAAAGTACGATTCGGGTAACGCCACCGCCACTGTTGATATTGATGCCGGTGGTAATGTTACTGTAAGCGGTCGCGAGGCTCCAATTGATCAAGCCGGCGGCGGCGACAGCAGTAAGATAATGGCCCACGCTATAACCAGAGATCCTAAGAATCCAGATTCCTCGGGCATCGCCACTGCCGATGTTGATATTCTCGCCGGTGGTAATGTTACTGCAACCAGGAACGGCAAGATCGTGGCGGTTGCTGTGGTTAAAGACGGGGACGGAGGACAAACAACTGCTTTAGTTCTACCCGACCCCTTGCCCGAACTTGTCATAACCACGTTACCACGTAACGCCACCGCCACGGTTGATATTGTCGCCGGTGGTGATGTAACTGTAGAAAAGGGCAGCGAAGTAAAGGCCGTTGCTAAGATTGAAAACGTCGGAACGTCTAATCATATTGATTCTTTGGAAAATGGCGACAACGGCGACGAAATAGTCGAAATAGTCCTGGCAGTTCCAGGCGACGCCACCGCTGATATTGTTATTGACGCCGGTGGTGATGTTACTGTAAGCATGGGCGGCGAAGTATATGCCGAGGCTGGGATTTACAACTACGCCCAATACCCCATTCCCTATATAACTATGGGTTCTTTGGATAATGGCGAAGAAGGCCCTCCGCCCTTAGGGGACGCAACCGCCACTGTTGATATTCTCGCAGGTGGTGAGGTTACTGTAGATATGGGCAGCGAAGTAGGAGCATACGCCTGGATTGACAACTACGTCAGTTTCTACGAAGGGCCGCCAATTCCTGAGTATACACTTCCGGATTTAGGTGACGCCACGGCCAATGTTTATATTGACGCCTTTGGTGATGTTACTGTAAGCATGGGCGGCGAAGTATATGCCGATGCTGAACTTTACAATAGCGGAGGCGGGAACAACTCTGCGGTTGGTTCTTTAGAAAATGGCGGACTTGAACTTCCAGGTTTAGGTGACGCCACCGCTGACGTTGAAATTACAACACCTGGTTCTCTTACCGTTGACAAAGGTGGCGACGTGTATGCTGGGGCTTCGATTGGATACGAACAACTCGGACTCGGTTTTCAAGCTCCGGATGATGAGGACTCAGGTGACGCTACGGCCAGTGTTAATATTAAAGCCCGTGAGGGAGTTACGGTAGGCGAGCGCGGCGAAATAGCGGCAGATGCCTGGATCGACAGCTACGCATTCGGCGTCGTTTCAGATTTAGGGCCAATTCCCGGTTCTGCACCTACAGGAGACGCCTCCGCCAGCGTTGACATTCTGACCTGCGGAGACGTTATTGTCGACGGCCTGGTAGGTGCCTACGCTGATATCGAAACACAGTTGATTCTTGGTGGAGAGATTGATTCTTCTCCTCCTAAGGGGCCTGTCTATTCAGGTGATACCTCGGCCGATGTCTTGATTCGTGCCTATGGAGATGTTATTGTAAACAGCGAAAAAGAGGAAGAAGAACTCATTGTTGAAAGCCAAGGTCAAG
>Ga0307430_1002250_pt1 | contig 13022 bp, 12 predicted proteins | sample SalMarWE160130MG_FD_202159 | JGI IMG/M metagenome (GOLD analysis project Ga0307430, IMG submission 202159) | Salt marsh sediment microbial communities from the Plum Island Ecosystem LTER, Massachusetts, United States - WE1603-130 | ecosystem: Environmental > Aquatic > Marine > Intertidal zone >... | reverse complement strand
ATGCCCAGGTTAAATCTCAGTCGGCAAGTGAGAAACTGACCCTGGCTAATTCACTGAGTCAGCTTGCAATTGCCAAGGTCAATCTTATGCAATTGATGGAACTGCCTGTTACAGATAATTTTAATATTGCACATCCGGATCTTTCAGATTCTCCGAATCAGAACAGAACACCTGATGTAAAAGCCGTTTACGAAGCAGCAATTGCAATAAAACCGCAAATTAAAAATGCCGCTGTTAATAAAGAGATCGCATCTCTTGATGAAAAAATAGCCAGGGCAGGTTATTATCCTTCATTATCAGCCAGTGCCGGTATAGGTTCCAATTATTCAAGCATGGGAACGGATTCTTACTTCAGTCAGATAAATGATGGTATAAGTCCTTCAGCAGGAATTTCAATATCGATCCCGATATATCAGAAAAACCAGGTTAAAACAAATGTGGCTGTCGCAAAAACAGGTTACAAGGATGCAGAATTGTCAGAAATCAATACCAGGAATGAGTTGAGAAAGAATATTGAACAGGCTTGTCTGGATGTTACCTCAGCCCAGATTGAATATGAAGCAAGCCTTGAATCATATAATGCGACCCTTGAATCTTCTCTTCTGTCGGACGAAAAATTCAGCCAGGGAATGATAAACTCAATAGATTACCTTGTCTCGAAAACAAACCTTATAGTTGCCGAGAGTAAACTGCTTCAATCCAAATTTAATTTAATATTCAGCTACAAAGTCCTTGACTTTTATTCAGGACTGCCTCTAACACTATAAAAGAATAAAACATTAAAAGATAAAACAGTTAAATCATGAAAAAGAAAGTTATAATAATCAGTGTGATAGTTTTAGTGGCATTGATCGTTTTAGTCACCTTAAGATCCTTTTCAAAAAAGGATACAGCCTATACGTTTGATACAGTTAAGGTTGAAAGAGGACCTATATCTAACATTGTAACTGCAACAGGAACCATAGAAGCAATAACGACTGTCGATGTTGGAACACAGGTATCGGGAATAATTAAAAATGTTTTTGTTGATTTTAACGATGTTGTCAAAAAAGGCCAGATGCTTGCAAAAATCGATGAAACGAATCTTATTGAACAGCTTAAGCAAAGCCAGGCTAATCTCGATCAGGCTGTCGCCCAGTTGAACTACCAGGAAGCAACGTATAAACGTCTCAAGGCTCTCTATGAGAAGCAACTTGTTGCAGAGTCGGATTATGACCAGGCACTTTTTAACTTCGAAAATGCAAAAGCCTCCATTATCAATGCCAGGTCAGCAGTTTCAAGAGCACAGGTGAACCTTGATTATGCTACGATTACCTCACCGATCGACGGAGTCGTTCTGAACAGGGCAGTTGAGGAGGGACAGACTGTTGCTGCCAGCTTCAATACACCGACTCTTTTCACAATTGTAAATGACCTTACACAAATGGAGGTTCAGACAAGCGTTGACGAGGCTGATATCGGAAAGGTACAGGAAGATCAGAATGTTGAATTTACTGTTGATGCTTACCCCGACCTGAAATTTGAAGGAACAGTTTCCCAGGTACGTCTCCAGCCGGTTACCACAAACAATGTGGTCACCTATGTTGTGATACTTAATGCACCAAATCCTGATAAAAAGCTTATGCCGGGGATGACTGCCAGTGCTACGATATATGTTGAGAAGAAGGAGAATGCTCTTACACTTTCCGGTAAAGCTATCAGGTTCTCCCCTGATGAAGAATATTTGCAAAAGATGATGACCGATTTTATGGAGAATTCTGATATGCCTGAGCTGGCACAAGCTGATATACCGGCAGATTTACAGCCAGGGCAGATACCTGATATAAGCTCAATGCCGCAGGGAATGCTTCCGATGGGAATGTTCCCGGGAACAGGAGAATCTGATCCCAAGGTAAAATCAGTTTGGGTAAAGGACGATAAAGGTGGTATCCGCCCGGCTATGGTCACCCTGGGAATTGAAAACGGTTCAAAAGTCGAAATTGCTTCAGGCCTCACAGAAGGTGACGATGTTATCATTTCAATGTCCGGCGGAAAGGAAAAGAAGACATCAACAAGGTCAAATAACAGAGGTCCCGGCGGTCCGATGATGTTCTAGAAGGTAAATAATCAGCAGTAATTTACAAGGATTATGAACAATATAATTATTGAAATAAAAGGTCTCCGGAAAGATTACCATGTTGGTGAGGTGACGGTACATGCGTTGAGGGGCGTTGATCTCAGTATAAAAAATGGTGAGTTTGTCGCGATAATGGGAGTCAGCGGATCCGGTAAGTCAACCATGCTCAACATTCTTGGCTGCCTGGATAAACCTACAGGAGGTGAATATATGCTTGATGGTGTTGATATAAATACACTTAATAAAGATGACACTGCCAGGTTACGGAATGTAAAGCTGGGATTTGTCTTCCAGTCGTACAACCTGCTACCAAGAACCACTGCACTGGAAAATGTAGAGCTTCCGCTTTTTTATAACGGAAAGATAAAAGCGAAGAATCGAAGAGAAAAAGCAGTAAATGCACTTGAAGCTGTCGGTCTTGCCGACCGCATGCATCATATGCCAAACCAACTTTCTGGCGGACAGCAGCAAAGAGTAGCAATAGCACGGTCGCTGGTTAATGATCCGGTCCTTATACTGGCAGACGAACCCACAGGAAACCTTGACACGCGTACATCTTTTGAGATCATGGAATTGTTCCAGGATCTGAATTTAAAAGGAAGAACGATAATATATGTTACTCATGAAACTGATATTTCCCGGTTTGCCACACGTAATATTATTTTCAGGGATGGTAAGATCCAGCGTGAAAATGTTGTAAACAACAGACTTTTCGCAAGCGAGATACTCAAAACACTTCCGGTAGAGAATATTGAAGAATTTGATGCGTGATTAATTAATATAAGATTATGAATTTTACAAATTTATTCAGAATTGCATTAAGAGCACTGGTCAGGAACAAGCTCAGAGCTTTCCTCACTATGCTCGGAATCATAATAGGTGTTGCTTCAGTTATCGCCATGCTTGCATTAGGAGAGGGTTCCAAAAGAAGTATAACAGATGAAATGTCATCAATGGGCTCCAATCTGGTAATGGTAATGCCCAATTTCCAGAGAAGGGGAGGTGTAAGCCTTGGAGCCTCTATCTCTATGGCGTTAAAATACAGCGATGTGACTGCAATCAGGAATGAAGCTGCATCCATATCTGCCGTTTCACCTACTGTAAATGCAAACGGACAAGTAATTTATGGTAACCAGAATACACAAACAAGTGTATATGGAGTCAGCGAGGAATATATCGATATAAGAAAAATGAAAATTCAAAGCGGAAGAATCTTTACCGAGACAGAAATCAGAAGTATGGCAAAAGTATGTATACTAGGTCAGACAGTAGTCGAAAACCTCTTTGGAGAAGGAGCAGATCCTGTGGGGATTTCAATCCGGATAAAAAATTTGCCTTTTGAGATTATAGGTGTTCTTGAGGATAAAGGTGAAAGCGGAATGGGACAGGACCAGGATGATATGATTCTTGCTCCATATACGACTGTTCAGCGGCGGCTTGCAGCAATTGATTACATAAACGGAATATATTGTTCAGCAGTAAGCGAGGAGAAAAGTGCTGCAGCTATTGAAGAGGTAGAAGAGATATTGAGACGAACCCATAAACTGAAAGAATCAGATGAAAATGATTTCAGGGTGATGTCTCAATCGGAATTGATTGAAACTGTATCAACCATTACAAACATTATGACCTTACTTCTGGGCGCAATTGCAAGCATTTCATTGCTTGTCGGAGGGATCGGTATCATGAATATAATGTTCGTATCTGTGACAGAACGAACACGTGAGATAGGACTTCGTATGTCAATAGGAGGAAGAGGAAAAGATATCCTCAGGCAGTTCCTTGTTGAATCAATGCTGCTGAGTATTGCCGGGGGTATCTTTGGAATAATATTCGGCTACATTATTGCCAAAGGTGCAGGTACACTTATGAGTACTGATACCTATATAACGACACAATCTGTGGTTCTGGCTTTTGTTGTATGCTTTGCTATAGGCGTATTCTTCGGCTGGTACCCTGCAAGGAAAGCTGCTAACCTGAATCCTATTGATGCACTGCGTTATGAATAGCAGATTCCTGATTTTATTTGATTACATTTCTTAACTTAGTGACATATTGTAAATTTATCTGATATTAATCGTGGGTCCCTTCAAAACAAAGGCAAAATGAAAAGGAACTTCCTTGAAGGTAAAATAACAGTTTTTCTGCACCTTCTGGCGTGGGTAATTCTCTTAGGACTACCGCTCTACTTTATTAAGCGTTGGCAGATCGGGAAAGATTTTATATGGATATATTATATTAATGTCCTTATTAACGGTATAATATTCTATACTAACTATTTCCTGCTAGTACCGCGCTTCTTCTTTGAAAACCGAAAATATAGATACTATTTATCAGTCCTCATTTTAATAATCTGTTTCTATTTTGTTTCAGATATTTCCAATAGGCTGACATTCAGATATATATCAGAAGATGCAAGGACTAAAGAGGTAAGCAGACAGCCTGATGACCCTGACAGACCTTTTCCTCCGGGGAGAAGAGGATTGACGGTCAGACCCCCTTTCCGTGAGATGCATATCATTAATTATGCATCTGCTTCTGTCTTTCTTATCTTTTTTTCACTGGGACTGAGAGTTCTTGAGCGTCAGTCGAAGATTGAAAAAATACATGAAGAGATGGAAAAGGAAAAACTGAATTCAGAACTTTCTTTCCTTAAAAACCAGATCAGCCCTCATTTCTTTTTTAATACCCTCAATAATATCTATTCACTGATTGGCATCAATGCTGAAGATTCCCAAAAAGCTGTCCTGAAACTCTCAAAGCTGATGAGATATCTTCTGTATGAATCTGAACAGGGCAATATTAAACTGAGCAGCGAAATAGATTTCATGAAAAACTATATCGATCTTATGAAACTGAGAATGAGTGAAAAGGTGCAGCTATCAATATCTTTTCCCGAAAAATACGATGATATAAGTATTCCTCCTCTTATCTTTATTCCTTTCATCGAGAATGCCTTCAAGCACGGTATTAGTTACAGGGAGAAATCTTTTGTTAATATAAGTATGTTGGCAGAAGGAAATTTAATAAATTTCAAATGTGTTAACAGTAATGTTGCTAAACCTGAAGAGGGAGCAAATGGACATTCAGGTATAGGCCTGAAGAATGTGAAAAAAAGACTGAATTTATTGTTCCCGGGCAGACATGATCTGAAAGTGAACAAATCAGATTCCTCATTTGAGGTTCTACTGAATATTAAATTTTCATAATGATTTCAACTGTCGCCATAGATGACGAACCCCTTGCCCTTCAGCTTATTGAGGGTTATATTAAGAAAACAACCGGATTGAGGCTGTCAGCAAAATATGATAATCCGCTGGATGCAGCTGATTTTCTCAGGAATAATCTCGTTGATATTGTTTTTGTTGATATCCAGATGCCTGATCTTACTGGTATAGAGTTTACCAGACTTATGGAGAAAGGGCCAAAGGTTATCTTTACAACCGCGTATGAGAAGTATGCCCTGGAGGGTTACAAGCTGGAAGTGGTGGATTATCTTTTGAAACCATTCAGTTATGAAGAGTTTCTGGGAGCTGTCAATAAGGCTATTCGGCTTATAAATCTTGAAAAAAATTCTCCTGAAAAAATTGATGCCAATGATGATTTCCTTTTTCTGAAATCTGATTATAAAATTAAACGAATAAACTTCAATGATATACTCTATATCGAAGGACTAAAGGATTATGTTAAGATTTATATACAGGGTAATCCAAAACCAATACTAACACTTTCTACTTTAAAACTCCTGGAAACAAAATTACCTGAAACAAAATTCATGCGTATCCATCGATCATTCATTGTTAATCTTTCAAAAATTGAAACGGTTGAAAGAAGCAGAATAGTCTTTGGGAAAACCTATATTCCCGTGAGCGATCAGTATAAAGATAAATTCCAGGAGTTTTTAGATAAAAATTTCCTGTAAATAATTTACCTGGCATCTCGTTTTTATACATAATTCCTGATTCTACCCCCTGTAATAATGGGGAGCTGTCAAAAAAATTAGTATAAATATTTATTACGACCCTCTTTTTAGTATACTTGTACCTGAAATAAAATAATGATTGTTATGAGCAGGGTGTTAAAAGCTAAAGTAATCTGTTGTATGTTGGCAGGATTTATGATAACAACAGATTTATTTTCACAGGACGGTGATTCTAATCCTTTAACTGCCGGAGCAGATCTGTACAGCAGTTATGTTTGGCGTGGCACAAAGTACGGAAGTGGTCCGGCTTTTCAGCCGAATATGAAATTTACGACTGGATTTTTCTCAATCGGCGCCTGGGGATCATTTGACTTTGCAGGTTACCAGGAGGCAGATATTTACCTGACATTATCACTGCCCGCGGGATTTACACTGGGGATTACCGATTATTACTACCCCGACTTTGATTACTTTGATTATTCGCAACTCTCAGGCAGCCATGCCTTTGAAACCAGCCTGGGCTTTACAAAGGGGGGCTTAAACTTAAGTGCCAATATTATATTAAATGAAGCTGGAAATACAGGATCGAAAGGCGGCGATAAATACTTCGAGGCAAAATATGATTTTGGATCGTTCAATATTTTCCTTGGTGCAGGTGACGGATGGCATACTACTAATACTTCCGGTGGTGAAGATAAATTTAATATTTGTAATGTTGGATTAGGAATATCGCAGACCATCAGGGTAACGGAAACTTTCAATATTCCTGTGACAGGACAATTAATATTCAATCCTGACAGTGAAAAAATGTATATTGTTGTAGGATTTACCCTTTAGTAAATTAAAAATTCATTTTGAATACGGAGACGCCTCATACAGGCGTCTCTTTTTTTTTACAGGAGGAGTAATTTCTAATTATTCTATACATAACCTCTAAAGAAAATAGGAGGGGGGGGGTATGGTATTTATATATAAAATAAACAATATGACCCCTTGAAAAACAGGAAAGTGCAAAAAAATATATAAAAAATTTGTTTTACCCCCTATAAAATAATATGTTTGACGAAAAAATTAAGTTTTTATTGTTAAATTATGTTTTATGAAGTCAAATTTTAAAAGAATCCTGTTGCTTCTGCTGTTTCTGGTTTTCACAGCCTCAGGGCTTTATGCTTCTGACGGAACTGAAATTGATACCGGAGCCACGGCCTGGATGCTTACATCCACGGCTCTTGTATTACTTATGATTCCCGGGCTCGCAATGTTTTATGGCGGACTTGTAAGGTCGAAAAATGTTCTTGGTACTATAATGCACAGCTTTGTGGCTATGGGTATCATAAGTGTTCTTTGGGTGGTGGCAGGGTATGCAATGAGTTTCGGAAGCAATATTCTTGGCGGTCTGTTTGGATGGAATAAGGATTATTTCTTTTTAAAGGGCATTGATGATGTCATACTAAGTGCAGGAATACCTGAATATGTCTTCAGCATGTTCCAGGGTAAGTTTGCTATTATTACTCCGGCTCTTATTGCAGGGGCATTTGCAGAAAGAGTATCATTTAAAGCCTATTGTTTTTTTATAGCTTTATGGAGTTTGCTGGTATATAATCCGTTATGTCATTGGGTATGGGCTTCGGACGGATTCCTTTTCAACCTTGGTGCAAAGGGGGCAATTGATTTTGCCGGCGGCACGGTTGTTCATATATCGGCAGGTGTGAGCGGGCTTGTGGCTGCTCTATACCTTGGTTCACGCCGTGGTTATCCATACCAGGTGATCCGTCCCAATAACCTTGTAATTACTATGTTAGGAGCAGGTCTTCTGTGGGTAGGCTGGTTTGGATTCAATGCAGGGAGTTCAGTATCAAGTGGTCTGAGTACTGCACAGGCACTGACAGCAACACAGGTCGCCGCTGCAACGGGAGCACTGGCATGGATAATAATTGAGAGTATGCATCAGGGTAAAGCTACAGCCCTTGGTTTTGCTTCCGGAATTCTTGCAGGACTGGTTGCAGTAACTCCGGCTGCCGGTGTTGTTCAGCCATACGGAGCGATGATTCTTGGCATAATTGCTTCACTGCTGTGCTATACAGCTATACAGGCAAAGAACAGGCTTGGTTATGACGACAGTCTCGATGCATTTGGTATCCATGGAGTCGGAGGCATTGCCGGCGCTATTTTTCTGGTATTTTTTATCCGCAAATCATGGATGGAGGAGGCAACTGCTCTGTCCGGAGGAACATGGACAGTATGGAATCAGCTCGGTGTACAGGCCCTGGCTGTTACAGTAGCAATTTCTTTTGCTGCAGTAATGACTTTTTTAATTATCTTCTTACTCGACAGGATTATTAAATTTAAATCATCAGAAAGTGAAGAGATGGCCGGTCTTGACAGATCATACCATGGTGAAAGAGGATATGGTATGCTTAATCCCAGTTAAAACATGTTAAAAAAGAGATTATGAAACTGATTACAGCAATAATACGTGAAGTCCAGCTCGATAAGGTGCGTGAAGCACTTATCGCTGCTGAAATAACAAGAATTACTGTCAGCCGTGTTTCAGGACACGGACAGCAGAGAATAGAGGAAATGTACAGGGGTCAGCGGATCATTCCTGATCTTATTCCGAAAATAAAAATTGAAATAGCAGTAAATGACTCATTTGTTGATATAACTGTTGACACAATACTAAAGTCAGCTAAAACAAATGGTATTGAAGGTCATGTGGGAGACGGAAAAATCTTTATAACACCTCTTGAGGAATGTATCAGGATACGTACAGGTGAAAGAGGCAGTTCTGCTATTTAAACGGTATCTGAAAAATATTAAGGCTGGCTTTTTATCAGAACGGCATTGTTATTTCGAATCTTCATTGAAAAATCCTGTCGGACTTATGCTTTGAAATTCAGCATTCTATAGCTTATTTAAGAGGATTTTATTTTTCTGCTTCTTTTTCAGCATCAGTAATCATTTTCTCATTAGCGGTTATCAGAAATTCCACTCTCCGGTTCCGGGTTCTTCCCTCATCGGTGGTATTATCATACTTTGGAGCCAGCTCACCGTAACCTTTGGTTGTAACCCTGGCGGTATTAATACCCTTTTCTGTAAGGTAATCTGATACTGATGCAGCACGTTTTTCAGACAATGTCTGGTTATAAGCTTCTGTACCGGTGTCATCTGTATGTCCCTGTACTTCAATATTTGTATCGGGGTAAGTATTGAGTACAGTAACCAGCTTATCGAGATTTCCCCTGGCTTCGGTTGAGAGGTCCGATTTATTTACTGCAAACAGAACGGCACTGCTGAATTCAATAGTGATTCCCTCTCCGACTCTCTCAACGGTTGCATCGGGAACCGCTTCTTTCAGTTCTTCAGCCTGCTTGTCCATATGATGGCCGATAATAGTACCCGTAGTACCTCCGACAGCTGCTCCGATAATTGCTCCAAGGGCCGGATTGCCTGCAGCCTGCCCGACAGCAGCACCAACAGCGCCACCTGCAGCTGTTCCTATAACAGCTCCTTTGGCGGTTTTACTCCATGAAGAACAACCAGCTATTACCAGGTTTGCACTTACAATCAGTATTAACAAAATTTTAAGCTGTTTCATAACGATAGTATTAAGTTGTGAAATAATGGTTATTGCAGGATTGGGTTTTACGAAAATTGTTGTTTTCCAGACATTTTTAGAGGATTAGTTTTTAAACCATACAAAACTATAACAGATACAAATACCTAAGAACTTATTGTGTAATCTTATAAACAAAAATAATGATTAAAATTCAATTTCAATTCTTAATTAGATACCCTTCTTATCCTGCCTGATCTGTCCGTGACAGGCACTTATTATTCCGACACAAGAAGAAAAGTAAAGGAAAATATCCTTCTGTTAATTTTTCGGAAGGTATCCCGAAATTATAAAGTTTTAATTTATAATTTTACAGAGTAAATAAATATCATGAAAATCGGACTATACATAGTGCTTATAGCATTCGTAAGTATTCTGGTTGAATGTGAGGTGAATGAATGTCCTGAGTGTAATAAAATTACCGGTAAGCTGCCCGTGTCAGGCCTACTGGCATATTATCCGTTTAATAATAATGTAAATGATGAAAGCAATAGCGGGCATGATGGAATTCTTTACGGAGCAGAATTTACAAATGATAGATTTAGCCATAGAATTCAAGCTCTTATTTTTGATGGAATCGATGATTATGTAGAATTAGACACTATGGATAGTTTCAATTCATCCCTTGAATCATTTTCGATATCATTCTGGATGAAAGGTGATACAATAGGGATAGTTCATTATGAGACTATCATGAAAACCATAAATAATGATCCTGCAGGGACAATGTTCAGTATTGAGATTCACCGGGGGCCAAGTTCTTCCCTGAATATTGGAGTTATAAGGCTGGACATAAGAGATAATAATGACAAATACTTTACCATTTATGTCGACAGACCCGATATATTTGATAATGACTGGCATAACCTGACATTCATTATTTCAAGTGCAAAAAGGAATCAGGGTGATATATACATTGATGGTGAGTTAGAAAGCAAAGACGACTGGTTTGTAAGATTCGGTTCAGAAAGCCCTGAGGATTTCAATAGATTTGAGTATAATCTGACTATAGGTGCGGGCAATAACAGAGGAATAACGGAAACTTATTTCAAAGGCTGCCTGGATGATATAGCCTTCTACAACAGACCCCTTACTACCATTGAAATTCTACAGCTATATAACCGTTAAAATTTAATCCTTTTATTAAGCAACGTTAGTCTTCATTTACTTAATTTAATTAATATTAGCGATGGTTTTATTACCTCTGATGCATGATTTTCCCGTATTTTCTTGAACTTAAAGCAATAAATTTGTTTTAAAGACGTCTTTTTATCAGAAAATAGTATACTTTTATATTGTTAAGCCCCTGTTTAAAACTCTCGCTATGAAATTTCTACAACAAAAACAGGTACAAGCAATTTTATTTTTTACATTAAAATCACCTGATAATAAAATTAATCGGTTGAAATTAATGAAGCTTCTGTGGTTAGCGGATAGAATACATTTGAACCAGTATGGCAGGATGATATTACAGGATGATTACTGTGCTTTACCTCATGGGCCAGTCCCGTCAAGGACAATGGATATTTCAAAAGAAAGTGTTGAAAATGTATTTTCTGTACATAATTACACCATTGAAGCAGAAGATCAATTTAATCCAAGATTTTTTTCAAAATCCGATCTTGAAGTTTTTGAGGAAGTGTGGAATAGATTTGGCAGTATGTCTGATATTGTACTTAGAGACTATTCTCATTTATTCCCTGAATGGAAACGTTTTGAAAATGAATTTAAAAATAATCCACGTTCTAAAAGTTATTGGATAAAAATTGATGACTTCTTCAAGAAACCATTAGCAGAGGCAAATTTTAAAATTGATCCTGAAAGAAGTAAGCTATCTCAGAGTGTCTATTATGAAAATAATAAGATACAAGAGATTCTTCAATGATTCATATTCCTTCAGATAAGTATATCAAGAGTACACTTCAAGTTGGTACGATTTTCAAACTTTGTGCTCCTGAATTGATTGATACAGATATCCCTCATTATTTTATTATAGTCGCAATAGATGATGATGATATTCATATGGTGGTTTGTACAAGACAAAAAGATAAGAGGGAAGAATATTTTCGTCTTATGAGATTTGATCTATCCGGACTTGTTCGTATTGAACCTAATAGCGAAAATGGATTAACTGAGGAATCTTATGTAGACTGTAATCAAAATCATTCAACCACAAAGAAAGCTTTAATTCAAAAAAAAGAAGATGGCCTTTTAAAATGGATTGGAGAAATTTCATATAATCAATATGATCAAATACGAACAGGAATAATTAATAGTACTATAAACTTTCTTCCAAAAGATTTATTAGTTCATCCAGAAGATTGATTTTAAAAAATTATGTATATTGAATCTCAGCAGCATTTCCTTCATTAACTACTTCATGTAGTATGCAGCGAGACAACAATTCCTTTTAATACGAGGAACCAATTAGGAAATGCCGTTTTTTATACCATATGTTTATAAATTGTGATAAATTCTAAATAATCAGATAATTAGCAACTTACATGAAAGTTGTTAAACAAATTTTCCCGTTGTTAATATCTCTGACTTGATTAAATCCTAATCTGGTTATATCTTTGATAAAAAAGGAAAGAGGAGTCTCAACCTGCGTAAACACTTAGGGGCTCGATCATAGGGCTAATGAGACCCTATAAAAATCCCAACTGAGACAACCTCTTCCACTGATAAAGCGGGATGTGATACGTCCCGTTTTATATTTCAATGAACCATACAATTTCAACGAACTATACAAAATTACAAAGGTGGTTAACTTAATGCAAAACAAAACATTAAACTTTATCAACATTTGACATAATAGTTATTGACTTTTTTTACTTTAATGTATGTTGCAGATATACAGATTATTATTCATTTATTAAATTTCGTAACATCACATAATCAATCACTTACAATTAAAAATAATTTTTTTGGAATTTTGAGAAAAATTTCTTAACATACGAGTAATTTAGTGCGAAAAACTAATTATATTTCACATTATCAATCATTTAATACTTTTTCGGTTTGATTAATGTAGTTTTTATAAAAATGTGTTAAAAACTGATATTTTTATATTTTAAGAAATCACAGCCAATCTAAATAATTTCAAAATATCTAAATTCTTTTGTACCAAATACTACTTCTTAGGTTTCTTTTTTAGAGTCAAAGCATCCGGTGTTATGTATACATCTGATTCTACTGATGCAATACGATGAGGATCTGGCATCCATGCGTTTTTAAAATCTACATTTACATTACCAGATTCATCTATAACAAAATTGGCTTACCAAAAGGTTCTTACACCTTCATTTGTAACTTGATAGGATACTGATTTTTCATTGACTTCAATGAATTGTAAGCGGCAATTTACA
>Ga0307430_1002240_pt1 | contig 13074 bp, 13 predicted proteins | sample SalMarWE160130MG_FD_202159 | JGI IMG/M metagenome (GOLD analysis project Ga0307430, IMG submission 202159) | Salt marsh sediment microbial communities from the Plum Island Ecosystem LTER, Massachusetts, United States - WE1603-130 | ecosystem: Environmental > Aquatic > Marine > Intertidal zone >... | reverse complement strand
GACCATCCTGGATCATCACATCCCCATCGTTTCGAATCTCAAAGCGGGCGTTGCGGAATTAACGCGCAAGGACGGGAGCATCGAAGACGTGGCGCTTTCCGGCGGTTTCGTTCAGGTCGGTGAAGGCAGCCGCATAACCGTGCTCGCGGATACGGCGGAACGCGGAGAGGAGCTTGACATGAACGTCATCGAAGAAGCGAAGCTCAAAGCGGAAAAACTCATGAGTGAACAGGCGTCCGATAACGAAGAAGCGTTCGCACATGCCGCGGCCATGCTGGAACGAGAGCTCGCGCGCTACAAGGCCGCAAACAAGTACCGGCAAAGGAAGGGGATCAGAACATGATATATTGCACTATAAATATTCCCATGCCCCACGCCGAGAGACGACATCGAAAACGAGAAATATTCATTTCGCAATATTAATCTCGCGTTATTCATTTCGTAATATTCATATCGCAATATTCATTACAGTAATGTAAGCTTAAAACATGCGCTGCTTCCTGGGCATGCTTCTCCCCGAACATCTTCGTGATGAATTATCCGAAGCGTTAATTAGCGCTGATAAACCGAAAAACCTCCATCGCGTGGATGAACGGCTGTGGCATATGACCCTCGTTTTTCTCGGCGATATTGACCCGAAAAACATCAAGGATGTTGTGCGCATTTGCAAATACTACAAGCGCGGTTTCGGGACGTTTACATTCAACCGCTTGGAATGTTTCCCGGCCCTTGAGCCGAAACCGAAAGTCTTGGTTGCGAACGGCGTTCTGCAGCCCATCGAACTATGGAGGCGCATGATTAAAAAAATGAGGAACGAACTTGCGGACTTTGCGCCGGACATTGATATGAAGAAATGGAATGCGCACGTAACGCTTGCCAGAGCCAGCTCCAAGAGTGCATGCCTTCCGAAATGGCAGAAGCGCATAGGACCGTACGAATGGAAGCCGGAGGGCTTCGCGCTCATACAGAGCACCTTAACGGATCGCGGGCCCGTCTATCGAACCATCCATGAATTCCCCTTCTCAAATTAACTGTTTCGGTCTTGAGATTCGCGGGCTCACGAGCGAGGAGGTCATTCGTGAAGTTGAGCATCGAAAGCCGAACAGCCCCTGCTGGATCGTTACCGCGAACCCGGAAATTTTATTGCACGCGAAGCGCGATAGCGTTTATGCGCAAACGCTTCGAAACGCAGACATACGCATCGTGGACAGCATCGGACTCAAACTCCTCGGATTCCTTCACGGAAAACGGCTCGCCAGAACAACGGGCGTCGACCTGTCGGAAGCCCTCGTGGCATGGGCGCATGAGACCGGACAAACCGTGGGATTCATCGGCGGGGAAGCGCAGAACATTGCATCAAAAGCGTACGCGAAGATGGCGCAGAAGTACCCGGGACTCAAAGGCTATGCCGAAAACGGAGGTGCGGTCACGATTACAGGAGAAGGGGACGGTGCGAATGAAGAGGCGCGCCGCAGGCTTACGCTCCAAGCGCCGGACATCCTGTTCGTCGCATTCGGCCACCCGAAGCAGGAACGCTGGATCGAACGGTACATCAGTGAATTCCCGACCCTCAAGGCCATCGTCGGCGTTGGCGGGACATTCGACTACTGGGGCGGCGCCGTACAACGCGCGCCAAAATGGATGCGCGTCGTCGGCCTTGAATGGCTCTACCGTCTGATCAAAGAACCGAAGCGATGGAAGAGGATTTGGAATGCGGTGGTGGTGTTTCCCGCCGTTGTTATCAGATACGCGTTGCGCTTAAAAAATAGATAGTTTTTATAATAAACAGGATATGAAAAAACACTACATACCATCGATCAAAATAGTCGCCTTATGTATCGCATTCATTCTGCTCGTTTTTGCTCTCATGCATTTTACGCGAAGGGTTTATCTGTACTATTTTCCGTACGGAGTCAGCCAGGCGTACCAATCTTATTCAGCCGATGATGTCTTCGTTTTTCAGTCATCATGCATCAAAGAAGCAGAGAAAAGAGCAGAAAATGAATTAAATGATAATGAACAGTCTAACGTCAGTTATTTCTGCGGCTCTGATTGTAAATCATTCGGTTTTCAAAGTTGCCAAAAAGGCGTCCTCGGAACATGCACTTCGGATGGCTGTGCTCTTAGAGAAACGGCGGGCGTGGATATCTTTGATATAGAGGTGGAACATGACTACACTCCATGGCAGTGAACCACTACGGGAAAGAATTATCAGGCTTGACAAAACGACAAAAAAACAACTAGCGTTCATCTACGTTCCATAACAAATCTCTCAACCCAAGCCTTCAAGGAGACCGGCATGACAAGAGGACCTGAACGCCACTATCCCGATGAAGCATCGCGTCTTCGCGCCGAGAGGCTCTCCGAGCGACGCAAGGAGGCATGCCGCGAAGCCGCGCCCATGTTTTTCTACAACCAAGTTTTGGAGGCGTTGGAGGCCGACGGAACCATCGACACGCCAGCTGGCGACCGCCTCGTCCGAGTCGAGATTGAGAATGGCGAGTTGGTCGCAACGATCTTCAAAGCGGATCGCTCAGTCTCCGGCTGACCCGGGTATCGCCGGATCGCTCCAGCGGAGCAGACACCTCGTCTGCTCCGCTTTTCGTTTATAGACACAATTTCTCAAAAAACGTACGATATCACCTGTCATGAAACCTCTTGTAAAAACCCTCATCAGACTTATTTTCCTTGCCATATCAACGGTAATCGCATTTATAATTCTCGTGGCTGCGTATTTCTTCCTTTCCGGACGAGTTTACCTCTACTATTTCTCCGACGGAAACATTAATGGCTGACATTCAATAGAAAGTACGCACATATTCGAATCCTTCTGCGTTCAAAAAGCTAAAGTACTGGCAATAAAAGATGCAACAGATTCTGAAAAATCCAGTGTTATCTTTTTCTGCGCTCGTTATTGTAAATTTGATGGGGATTACAACACCTGTAATGGCGGCACATTCGGTGAATGCACGAAGGAAGGCTGCGAAACGAAAAGTATTCAGGGACACGATCTCTACAAAGCTAAAAATTCAGATTTGAATTCAAATTTTCTCGACAAGTCGAACTGGACATTCAAGCATGACGAGTTATGATTAAACTGTTGTGAATTGTTTCTTAAAAGCTTAATAATTCATGATCGTACATTCCCAAGGAGGTTGCACGTGCCTGATACAAATAACTCATCCGACTCACCAAACGCAAATCAGCATCCAAGACCGAAACTCGAAGTCCCGCCGGGTTGGGAGAAGTCCGGATGGCGCGTGGAGAAAATCGGAGGCACCGAGTGCCTTGTCAATGACTCCGATGTCGAAAAACCAAAAACAAAGTAAACAGGCAGGCAGACGCCTCTTTTCACACGGAGCAGACACCTCGTCTGCTCCGCTTTTGTTTTCATGGACACAAAGCCTCAAAAACCGTAAGATACGGCCAATGACAGCCCCCCGCGTGCGCATGGCCCCGAGTCCAACGGGCTTTATCCATATCGGAAACCTCCGGTCTTCGTTGTATAACGAGTTATTTGCGCGAAAGAACAAGGGGACGTTGATTTTGCGCATGGAAGATACGGACAGGAGCCGTTTCGTTTCCGGTGCCATGGAAGCGTACTGCCGGTCGCTCAAAACCGTTGGGATCGTCCCGGACGAAGGCGTGTGGATTGATGATGAAGAACAAATTATCGAGAAAGGGGATAAAGGGCCGTACCAGCAGTCGAAGCGGAAAGATATCCATTTGAAGTACGCGAAAGACCTGATTGACAAGGGACTGGCGTATCCCTGTTTTTGCACGGAGGAAAGGCTGATGAAAATGCGGGAAGGTCAAATGGCACAGAAGCTTCCGACCCGATACGACAGGATGTGCCGCAATCTCGATCCGGAGGAAGCCAAGAAACGGATCGCGAAAGGAGAACCGCACGTCATTCGTCTGGCATTGCCGACCGAAGGATCCGTGACCTTTCATGACGAGATCAGGGACGACGTAACGTTCGAATGGAAAGAGATGGACGACCAGGTCATCATCAAGTCCGACGGCATGCCGACGTACCACCTCGCATCCACGTGCGACGACCATGACATGGAAATCACACACGTGATTCGCGGGGAAGAGTGGATTTCATCCACGCCGAAGCACCTCTTCATCTACCAAGCATTCGGATGGGATGTTCCGAAATTCGCGCATCTGCCGCTTTTGCTCAACAGAGACAAGAGCAAGCTCTCAAAACGCCAGGGAGACGTTGCCGTCGAGGACTACCTGAAAAAAGGCTACCTGCCGGAAGCGATCCTGAACTTCGTAGCCCTCCTGGGATGGAATCCGACGGGGGATCGTGAAATCTATACGCACGAAGAACTGCGGGGGATGTTCGACCTCGCAAAAGTGAACAAGTCCGGAGCGGTCGTGAATTTCGAAAAGCTGGACTGGCTGAACGCGCACTACCTCAAGCAAAAAACCGATGAGGAGTTCCTCGCGTACGTCAAACCGGAATTGGACAAGTTAACGGCGGATCATGAACGGCAATCGAGAATCGCTCGCGTCATTCGCGATCGTGTGGAGAGCCGATCGGACGTCTTGGAAGCAACGGGAGATCTGATGGACGAAAACGGAGAACCCGATGCTCGCATCATCCCCTGGAAATCCCAGGAACCGGGCGATGCCGCGGAAAAGCTCCATGCCGTTCGGGAGCTCATCCTCCTCATCCCGCAAACGGACTGGGAATCTTCGTCCGTTTTGGAACAGAAGATCAAAGCGATGATCCAAGAGCGCGGCTGGAACAACGGGGAAGTGCTCTGGCCTTTGCGCGTTGCACTCTCCGGAAAAAAACAGTCGCTCCCGCCGTTTGACCTGCTCTACGTTTTTGGCCACGACCGATCGCTCAAACGCATTGACAGAGCGATTGAGGCGCTCGGCGGATAGGGTATAATCAAAGGCAAGGAAGAAGGAATACGGAATGAGCGATAGACATCGATGCTTAGAAGCATGCTGACCCGTAAACACGCCAACGCGCCAACCTCGCCTCCATTCAAGATGAATCACCGATTCCAAACCGCACTCATCATCCTCAGCCTCGTTCTATCGGCCTGTTTTATCGTACGCGTTCCGGTTGGTCTTGCAGCGGATGATGTAGATACCCTGGAGTCGGAGATTGAGCGCAAGCAGGATCGCGTAAAGGAACTCGATTCGATGATCGGCTCATACAAGGAGGAGATCGAAAAACGGAGGAGTGAAGCGCAGAGCCTGGAAAATCAAATTGCCATTCTGGACAACCGCGTCAAAGAGAAAGAACTCTCCGTGGAACGAACGCAGATCGAAATTGAATCGCTCTCGCTCGAAATCGATCTCGTTTCGAAAGAAATCGCCGTTCAGGAATCGAGGATATCGAAACAGAAGCTCCTGATCGCGGACCTCGTCAAAGAAATCAACAGGGAAGATGATGTTTCTACGATTGACATCCTCTTGACGCAAAGCTCCCTCTCCGACTTCTTTACGCAGCTCGAGGCGATCAAGAAGCTTGAGCGCGATCTTGGGACGACCCTTGATGAAGTGAGGGATGTGAAAGCCGCGCTCGAGGACAGGAAGCGCACGAAACAGGAAAAACAGGATTCCGTGGAGGAGGAACGGCGCACGCTGCGAAAAGACATGCTCGCGCTCGAAGCGGAGATGAACTTTAAAGAGTCATTGATTTTACAAACCAAAGAGAGTGAAGAGGAATTTCAAAACATTCTGTACGAACTTCGCCAGCAACAGCAAAGTACGGCGAATATCATCGCGGCGTTGGAACAGGAGCTCCAAGATCAGCTCCGCAACGTCGATGATGCGCTCGCCAGGGGAGATCAATTCTTAAGCTGGCCCATCAATCCGTCAAGCGGCATTACGGCCATTTTCCATGATCCCGGATACCCGTTCCGCCACCTCTTTGAGCATCCGGGCGTGGACATCCGTGCGGGCATGGGAACGACCGTCGCGAGCGCGGGCGGGGGATACGTGGCGTGGAACAAAACCGGAAGGATGTACGGGAATTACACGATGATCGTTCATGCGGGCGGACTCGCAACGGTCTACGCCCACCTTTCAAAATTTCTGGCGAGTCCGGATACGTTCGTGGACAGGGGAGACGCCATTGCCCTCTCCGGCGGAGCCGCGGGCGCACCGGGCGCCGGTCTTTCCACCGGTCCGCACCTGCACTTCGAAGTACGTAAAGACGGCATTCCCGTTGATCCGGAAAACTACCTCCCGCAAATTCCCGGAAGCTACTACGACTACTACGACGACTACAAGAAATGGAAGATTAGGCTATAGCCGTCATTCGTGAAAACGATTGACGTTTCAAAAACCGCTTACTAAACTTGCTGCGAGGGCAATTCCGCTCTCACTACGTCAATGCCCCGCCGGATCGAACTCTCGCGAACCCAAAATCCGGCGGGGCATTTTTATTTCAAAAAAAGTATACGTGTTTACAAGTTAACAAGTGTCGCTTCGTGAAAAGAGAATGCATCATTCATCACCTGCAAACCTTTAAACGTATAAACGGGTTTCGTCTACATTGCTTGACGTTTTGTATATTTTTTATTGACAACAGGAATTCAAACCGCTATCGTTCCATCGTCAGAGCGTGTTCGACCTCCAAGAACCGCCCTCGCCCCGCCGGATGAATCGTCTCCGTATCCGGCGGGGCACTTTATATCCATTTATTGACGAAAAGGACGGATCCGTATAGCATTTGAATCCTTAGAGCGTTTTCGAATCTCCCATTGAACACGCTCGCCCCGCCGGGAAAACGAGCCTTCGCAGACTACCATCCCGGCGGGGCTTTTTTATTGCAAAAAAAACGTCAATTCCTCTAAGCGACTCACAACCGCTATTCTTTGATCGAACCAAGGATCTCCTCAAGTTCCTTTCGTGTTGAAACTCTAACCAGCCTTGATCGTACATCCTTCCAGTCTTTCATTCCTTTGAAATAAAATGGAAGATGCTTCCGCAGTTTTACGAGTCCTCTCTCGCCATAGCGCTCAACATGAAGATCCGCGTGCTTTCTGACGGTCTCAATCCGATCTTTCATCGTCGGTTTGGTAAATGATCCGTTGTCCTGAAGCGCGGAAACGAGCTCGTTAAAGAACCACGGGTTTCCGAGCGCTCCGCGACCGATGAGCAGGCCGTCCGCGTTTGACTGCGCGAGCGCCGTGCGCGCATCTTCAACCGTCTTCACGTCCCCGTTTGCAAGCACGGGAATCGATACATTGGCCTTTGCCTCGCCGATCCGCACCCAGTTCGCATGACCGTCATACTTCTGCGCTTTCGTCCTTCCGTGGATGGAAATGAGATCCGCGCCCGCGTCTTCGATCCTCTTTACGAATTCCAGACAATCGGAATCGTCAGACCAGCCGAGCCGCGTCTTCACGCTCACCGGAACGGAAACGGCGTCCTTCACCGCTCTTACGATCCGCGCCGCGCGATCGGGGTCTTTCATGAGCGAGGCACCGTCGAAATTCGACGTGAGCTTATAAACCGGACAACCCATGTTGATGTCGATTCCTTCGGGCGCGGCGCGCTCCATGACGATGCGCGCGGCCTCGGCCATGCGTTCCGGATCGGATCCGAAGATCTGCTGGATCACCGGCCGCTCGCCGTCTTCGATCCGAACCATGCGGAACGTTTTCTCGTTTCCGCGCGTGATGGCTTCGGATGACACCATCTCACGGAAGATGACCGGAACGCCCTGTTCCTTGCAGATGAGATTGAATGGCGCATCCGTCATGTCCGCCATTGGGGACAAGCCGATAATCGGTCTTTTTAACTGATTCCAGATGAACATGTAGGCCTGTATATCACAATGTTACAAATAAATCGAACGACGGTTTCCGTGTTTTGAATTTCCGCGTTCGTTGTTCTATTACATGCGTGCCGTCAAACTGGTACAATGTTTTCATGCTTCCCGAGGAGCTCCTCAAGCCAAGGCCGAAAGGTTTCGACACTGAATTAGAGTCGAAGCGCGTCAAAAAAATCCTTCGCGTTCAAGGCGTGTTTAGCGTGCTCCTCGCTATCGCGCTCATCGCGAGCTGGGCATGGTTCCTGGATATCGGAGACGCCGTTACGATTCACGCGATTGCGGAAAATTTTAATCCTCCGGTTCGCATAACCGTGCCTCTCCACGTCTACGCGGAAGAACGGCGATTGAGTACAAAGGACACGGTCAACGATCCGATCGTCACGGTGTACGGACAGGTCGAAGACTTTGCGAATTTGCATGAAATCCTGGATGGGTTTAGCGTAAGCGTCCGGAAGACGGAAATCTTGCCGAATCCGCAAACGGGAGAATTCGTGGAAAAGATCGTCCTTCACCCGGGAAAGAACGACGTTGATATCTCCTTAAGCTGGGACGGCGAAGAGAAATATCGGTACTCGTACGATATCACGTACGTGAAGCCGCAGGCGGCCGTGGAACCGCAGGAGGATGAAGGCGGGGCGGGTGAATTGCTGATTCCGTAGCTGGTCGTTGGTAGCTGGTATCTCGTATCCGGCATGACGCTGAATGGATGTTTGCGGATGCGTTGCGGCGTTTGTCGCGGATCGGTTGTCGTGAGTCGGAGACGATGTTCGAGAACATCATACCTTGGAGATGAAAGCGAGCCGCCGGCAGCCAAAAACCAGCTGCTGATCTGCAAACATCCTATCGTGATAACAGCCCATGAGTCATTTTGATCTCGTCCGACCGTACAAGCCTTCCGGCGACCAACCGGAGGCTATTCGCGATCTCGTAAGAGGCATCAAATCAAAAAACAAGTATCAGACGCTTCTGGGGGCAACGGGAACGGGAAAAACGTTCACGATCGCGAACGTCATTCAGAAGATTGACCGACCCGCGCTCGTGATCGCGCACAACAAAACGCTCGCGGCTCAGCTCACAAACGAGTTCCGAGAATTCTTTCCGCATAACGCCGTAGAATATTTCGTTTCGTACTACGACTACTACCAGCCGGAGGCGTATATCCCGAGTTCGGATACGTACATCGAAAAGGAGGCGATGATCAACGAGGAGATTGATCGATTGCGCCACAGCGCTACGCAAGCGGTTCTAACGAGGCGGGACGTCATCATCTGTGCGTCCGTTTCCTGCATCTACGGCTTGGGCACGCCGGGCCACTACTTGGAAAGCGCCATTCAAATAAAGCGCGGACAGGACGTGACGCGCGAAGACGTGTTGAACCGGCTCATTGAAATGCATTTCGTCAGGACAACGTCGGACCTGGTCCGGGGAACGTTCCGCGTTATCGGCGGGGTATTGGAAATCATGCCCGCGAACGAGGAAGTCATCTACCGCATCGAAGCGCCCAAAGGCAGGGCGGAACGGATATTGGAAGTCCACCCCGTAACGCGGAAGGAACTGAGGGAGCGCGAAGACGCGTGGATCTTTCCGGCCAAGCACTTCGTAACGCCCGGACCGGAGCGCGAGCGCGCGGTAAAGGCCATTCGCAAGGAACTGCATGAGCGCCTGTCCCTCTTCGAGAAAGAGGGGAAGCTCCTTGAAGCTGAACGACTGGAGCGCCGCACGAAATTCGATTTGGAGATGATCGAGAATCTCGGATACTGCAACGGCATCGAAAACTACTCGCGCCAGCTTTCGGGACGGAAAGCGGGCGAACCGCCGGACACGCTCTTCTCGTACTTCCCGAATGACGCACTCGTCATCGTGGACGAAAGCCACATGACCGTGCCCCAGCTCGCCGGCATGTACCATGGAGATCGGAGCAGGAAAGACACGCTCGTCGAACACGGATTCCGCCTTCCGAGCGCAAAGGACAACCGCCCGATGAAATTTGAAGAGATCGAAAAGAAGTGGGATCAGGTCGTATTCATGTCCGCTACTCCCGGACCGTTCGAGAAACGATCATCGACCCAGATCGTCGAACAGGTCGTTCGCCCAACCGGCCTCGTAGACCCCGAGGTGTCGATTCGTCCGATCACACCACGCACGACGCACCACGCACCACGCACGCGTTCGCAGATTGATGACGTCATCTTCGAAATAAAAGCTGCCGTAAAACAAGGAGATAGAACATTAGTAACGACGTTGACCAAAAAGATGTCCGAGGACCTTTCCGATTACCTGGAAGATCAGGGAGTAAAGGCCAAGTATATCCACTCGGATGTGAAGACCGTGGATCGGCTCGGAATCCTGTCAGATTTCCGCTCAGGAGCCTTTGACTGCCTCGTAGGCGTAAACCTGCTCAGAGAGGGCTTAGACCTGCCGGAGGTGGCTCTGGTGGCCATCCTGGATGCGGATAAGGAGGGATTCCTGCGCTCAGACACGGCCATCCTCCAGACCATCGGCCGCGCCGCCCGAAACGTCCGCGGGCGCGTCATCCTCTACGCGGACAACGTAACCGGCTCCATGAAGCGGGCGATCGATGAAACGGACAGACGCCGTGCGAAACAGATTGCATATAACGAGAAGCACGGCATCACGCCGAAGACGATCATCAAAGCGATCAAGGACATCCGCGGCGTCCTCGGCCTAAGCGTGGACAGCAAAGACATCAAAGAAATCCTGAAGCTCGAGCTCACGGCTGAGACGCACGACCTTGCTACGGTTCTCAAACGGAAAGAGGTGGAGATGAAAGAAGCGGCGTTAAATCTCGAATTCGAACTGGCAGCTGTCCTGCGTGATGAGATCACGGAGATTCAAAAAGAGTTGAAGAAACGGGAGAATAAAATGAAAGCGAAAGGGGGACCGAGATCGGCAACGCTCCGGAAGAAGAAGCCGAGGCATGGGAGAGCTAAGGGATAGTTAATGAGTTGGCTTGTTGGCTAGTTGGCTTGTTGGCTAGTTAAATAGTTGGCTTGTTATGCTTCTTTAGGTAGTGTATGAGCTGACAGATTGAACGAGTGCAATGTTCAATCTTTTTTGAAAGCATCGCTTCTTCATTGATTTGTATATAGTTAATTTCTCGAGCGATACGGAGTTGGCTTCTCGCTTCGCACGCCGAAGACTTTGCGATCGTAAGGTATCGAATAAATTCCTTTTGCGTATCACGCTCAAAACCTTCAACGATATTTGAACTCACGGACACGATCGCCCGACGTATCTGATCTCGTAAGCCAAAATCTTTTAAAAATGCTCCCTGATTTGTTAGGGCATATACATCCTTGGCCAACTCAATACCCATCTTCCATATCTTTAAATCTTCATAACGCTGAATATTCATATGATAATGAATAATGATAAAAAAACGTCAGTCCGTAACTAGCCAACTATTTAACTAGCCAACAAACCAACTACTTCAGTTAGTCTCAAACTTCAACAACCCTGTCAATTGTTGATAACTCCAAACTCTGATAAAGTGCCGTCATATGCCCCAACTCAACTTCCTCCACATTTGCAATGATGCCTTCATGACCGACGGGACAAAGGCGCTGAACGTCATCGGGATTTTCGATGTCATTCACGCGCGGCAGCTCCCCGTGTTTATTCCGAAATTCTCAACCGTGGCGCATGTGAACGCCATGGAGGGGCCGCATAAGCTCCGGCTCGTCATAATGATGGACGGCGAAGTGCTGGCGGAGACGAAAAGCGAATTCTTCGGCACGAACCACCAGTGGATCAATCACTTTGCCGGCATGGGGTTCAAAAAACCCGGAGAATATTTGTTTGAAATTTACGTTGACGACGAACTCATCGGAACGAAGAGATTGACGGTGAAATCAGATCAACCGCCAGCCGCTCAACCGCCAGCAGCTTAATCAGAGAATAGAAAGGTGAAAGCCAGCGACACGTTCGCTGGCTTTGATGCTGAGGGGGGGTGAAGGATGGAAACGCTTCTCGCACGTTCTGTTAGAAGCGGAATCCGATGAAGATCGGATCAAGCCACTTGCTGTACGCAGAAGGATGCAAATCAATCCGCGGTACGTCGAAAAAAAGATCGCGTGCAATCGGGTATGCGGACTGATTAACGATCAACGTCCGCTTTGGAGAATACCGATCGAAGAATTCGTCGAAATGCACTCGTCGGTTAGCGGGGGATTGGCTCGAGAGGAGCATCGCGTCATGCCGAATTCCGAAATGATACGAAGTAGCGTCCTGCATAATCGACGAGAAATCCAGCCGAACCACAGGCGAGATCGGCAAACGGGAGCCACGCCGAATCGGAACGTCTTGAGCTCGCGTACCGGTAACGATCGTCATGATCGCGACCGTAAATGCACAGACGAACGGAACCTTCCTTTTCATATCAACCCCTCGCTTTCATCTGTTTGGTGGGAAAGAGCGGAATGAGCTACTGAACTTACATATTGGCTTACTATCAATGATTATTCAAGAATACGAGGAGTTGCTATACAGACATTCGATATTCGAAACTTCACATTCGCTCAGCACAGACATTTGATATTCGAAATTCGATATTTCACTGCTGGACGTGTAAGCTCCTTTTAGGTAAAAAAGAGCCTATGGACGCCGCCGAAGAAGTGAAGTCTCACCTGGATATCGTTGATATCGCAGGGGAGTATCTGCAACTGAAGCCCGCGGGTAGCGGGAGTTTTCGGACGTGCTGCCCGTTCCATCAGGAGAAGACCCCGAGCTTCTTCGTAAACCGCCAGCGGCAGAGCTGGCATTGCTTCGGATGCGACAAAGGCGGAGACCTCATCTCGTTCGTCATGGACATGGAAGGTATGGATTTTCGTGATGCCCTCGAACTCCTGGCGCAGAAAGCAGGGGTTCAACTTCCATCTTTTGATCACCGGAAATCCGGAGAACGAAAGAGACTGCACGAAGTAAACGCCCTTGCCGCGCGCTTTTTCCGCGCCCAGCTCCTGCAGGCGCCAATGGCCGCGCATGCCAGGAAGTATGCGGAGGAACGAAAGATCGACGATCTGACCGGAGACTTATTTAAAATCGGATACGCTCCAAACTCGTGGGATGCGCTCACGAACGCGCTCAAATCAAAAGACGTAACCGAGGACGAACTGCTGAAAGCCGGGCTGGTTGGAAAGAGCCAGCGGGGAGACGGCGTGTACGATCGGTTCCGCGACCGTCTCATGTTCGCGATTACGGACGTGCATGGAAACGTCGTCGGGTTCACCGGCAGGCTT
>Ga0307430_1002237_pt1 | contig 13077 bp, 13 predicted proteins | sample SalMarWE160130MG_FD_202159 | JGI IMG/M metagenome (GOLD analysis project Ga0307430, IMG submission 202159) | Salt marsh sediment microbial communities from the Plum Island Ecosystem LTER, Massachusetts, United States - WE1603-130 | ecosystem: Environmental > Aquatic > Marine > Intertidal zone >... | reverse complement strand
ATACCATAAAAACGTCCAGTATCCTGCGGATTTTACCGCCGAGTCCTGGACTCCTGAAGGGGATGCCGGATTGTACGCCGGATTGGCCCGAGTGCCCGAAAAGGCGGCTGGCAATGGTCGCCCGCTGCAGACGGATAAGATCGTCGTAAATTTAGGTCCACAGCATCCCTCCACGCACGGGGTCTTCCGAATGGTTGTAACCCTGGATGGAGAGTCGATTGTCGATTTGCAGCCAGTAATGGGATATTTGCATCGCAATCACGAGAAGATCGGGGAACGCAACACTTATCTCATGAATATGCCCTTCACCGATCGACTCGATTACATCTGTTCGATGAGCAACAATTTAGGATATGCGCTGGCTGTAGAGAAGTTGATCGGCGTGGAAGTGCCCGAGCGTGCGGAATATATCCGCGTAATGATGGTGGAGCTGACGCGCATCGTGAATCACCTCTGGGCGATAGGTTTTTTACTCAATGATCTCGGTGCTTTTTTTACGCCTGCGCTGTATGCGATCAACGAACGAGAACTTATCCTGGATGTGTTCGAGGCCGTCTCCGGTTCTCGTATGATGTGTAATTATCTGCGATTTGGTGGCCTGGCGAGCGATTTACCAGATGACGCTTTTGAAAAAGTAAAAGAGTTGGTGCGTGATCGCTTGCCGCGCAAGGTCGAGGAACTGGATCTCTATATCACCTCGAACGAGATCGTTCGAGCACGCAGCATCGGAGTTGGTGTGCTGACGCGCGAGCGGGCTTTGGCATACTCTGCGGCTGGTCCGATATTGCGCGCGTCGGGCGTTGCCTACGACGTACGACGTGCGGATCCGTATTCGATTTATGATCGCTTCGATTTCGATGTGGCCGTACGCTACAATGGTGATGTTTACGACCGGTATCTCATTCGCCTGGACGAGATCTGGCAAAGCTTGACGATCCTGGAACAGGTAATTCGCGATATCCCTAATGGGGAAATCCAGGCGGGCAAATCGCCGTATCAGGTACGTGTGCCTGCAGGCGATGCCTATGGACGAGTGGAGAATCCAAAGGGGGAGTTGGGTTTTTATGTCGTATCCGACGGAAAGCCCAATCCATGGCGTTATCATATACGCGCGCCATCTTTTATCAATTTGACGGCGTTGGGTGAAATGTGTAAAGGACAGAAGATAGCAGATGTCGTCGCCGTGTTGGGCTCGATTGACATCGTCCTGGGCGAAACAGATCGTTAAAGATACGATTGGAAGGGTGGTGGAGTTTCGAATGGTGGGTGGTGGGCTGGTTAAGGGGCTTTATGTAACGCTGAAGCACTTTATTGGCACCTACATTGATGACATTCGTTGGCTTGGCAGGCGTTATTATCGGGATGATGCACTTCAAAGACGGCAGAGTCCGAAAGCGCGTGGCGTGTTTACTGTACAGTATCCGGAAGAGAAGCTGCCAGTTCCGGAAGCATTTCGGTATATTCCCTTCTTGATTTACGAGGAGGCAGAAGACGGCACGATCGAAGATAGGTGTACGTCCTGCGGTATCTGTGCAAAGGTATGTCCGCCTCAGTGTATTTGGATCCAGCGGTCGAATGATCCCGAGACAGGAAGGCCGATACCTGCACCAATGAATTTCTTCATTGACATCGATATCTGTATGAACTGTGGATTGTGCGCGGAGTTTTGTCCTTTCGATGCGATTAAAATGGATCACGATTACGAACTTGCTTCGTATGATCGTCTCACAACCCATATCTTCGACAAAGCGCGCTTGTCGCGATCTGTCGAGTACTACCGTTCGATCCGCCCTTCAAATTACGCGCTTGAAGAAGCAGCTCGTGCAGACAAAGAGGCAGCGAAGTCTGCCAGAAGGGGCGGAGGTTCTTCGTAAGACCCTTCAATATGAAGATTTGATAGGATGATTTGTGTACCACAGTGATACCGAGATCATCTACCCCATGCGGGTTACGCCGGATTTGCGTGATCTGCGCGGAGAATTATGGTGTAATCTAGTTGATCGCGTGCTTGCTTCGCCAGAGGGCTCGATCGATCATCTCGCATTCAACCTTCTCATCATCCGCATGTGCAACTGTGTTAATTGTCATACGAATTCGTATCGCGCTTTACGAGGCTGCACCATCTGTGCGAAACATGCTGTTATGCGATTCCGGGATGACGATTCGAATTTGGTAAAGTGTTATGATCGTGCTTATCGAGACGTGAGTGAATTCATGAATAATGCACAGGCAGTTATTGATGGGAACTACAAGCCATGCTTTGGAGATTAAAATGAGTAAGCAGACAAAGGTAACAAAAGAAAACGTGCTGGCTGCGTTGAGTAAAGTTCTCGACCCAGAATTAAAGAAAGATCTCGTCAGCTTGAACATGATCAAAGATTTACAGATTAGAAACGATAAGGTTCAATTTCAAATCCAATTGACAACACCTGCCGGTCCCTTGCGAGACCAAATCGAGGCGGAGGCCCGCGAAGCAGTCGAATCGCTTGCGGGGGTTTCGGAAGTCGAAATTGAATTTTCCGCCGACGTACCGGCAGACAGTCGCATTGGCGAAAAAGGCATCAAATCGATGCGGAATACGATCGCGATTGCATCGGGAAAGGGAGGCGTCGGTAAATCGACCGTCGCCGTGAATATCGCCGTTGCATTGGCAAAAACGGGCGCTAAGGTCGGATTGCTCGATGCGGATATCTATGGCCCCAATATTCCAACGATGATGGGCGTAGAAAATATGCCCGAACCCCAAGGCGGGAAAATGATCCCTGCCGAATCGTATGGTGTGAAAGTAATGTCGATTGGCTTCCTCGTCCAACCGAATCAACCGATCATCTGGAGAGGGCCGATGCTTCACAGCGCCATCCAGCAATTTATCAACGATGTTGCATGGGGAGACCTCGATTACCTGATCGTAGACCTGCCGCCGGGTACGGGGGATGCGCAGTTGAGTCTTGCGCAGTCGGTTCCGCTCTCAGGCGGCGTGATCGTTACGTTACCTCAGAATGTGTCTCTGGAGGACGCTCGTCGCGGTTTGGAAATGTTCCGAACAATGGACATTCCGGTTTTAGGTATCGTCGAAAACATGAGTTACCTCGAAATGCCAGATGGCAATCGAGTGGATGTATTCGGGCACGGCGGTGGGAAGAAGCTTGCCGGGGACACCGGAGTCGATTTGATTGGAGAGGTCCCGATGGACGCGATCGTTCGAGTATCGGGTGACTCAGGCAAACCGGTTGTGTTGGAAAACCCGGAATCAGATGCGGCGAAGGCTTTTGTCGCCGTAGCCGAAAAAGTCGCTGCGAAAATCAGTGTGCTTGCCATGGAGGGGAAAAAGCATATACCATTGGAGATCGTCGAGTGAAAATACAGGGCTCTCTTTCTATGTACGCGGTCGATTGAATTGATTACAATCCTTATTACAGGTTGAGTGGGTTTCTTATTAACAAAGGGATGGCGTAAAGAGGTATGTAATGGCGAAAAAGAAGAACGCTCCAAAGGTTGTGGGCGTGCGATTCAATGAAATCGGGAAATTGTATCATTTCGATGCGAGTAATGTGCCCGATGTAAAAGCCGGTGAGTATGTCATTGTCTCGACAAGTCGTGGACGCGAACTGGGCCAAATTATGAACGAGCCGAAAAATCCGCCTAAGCCCTCCGAAGGCTCCTGGAAGCAGGTGGAGCGAAGGGCAACGGCGCGCGAACTTGTCATGCAGCGCACCTGGAAGAAGCGCGAGCAAGATGAGGTAGAAGCTTGCCGAAAAGAAGTATCGAAATTGGGCTTGAAAGCAGTCAAAATTGCCAAGGCGGAGTATTCTTACGACGGATCGCGACTGACGTTTTTGTATCATGTCGAAGGTGAAGAGAAGGTTGACCTGAAGCAGTTGCATTCCAATTTACGAAAATCCAATCGAGACACTCGAATCGAACTGCGGCAAATTGGCCCTCGTGATATGGCCAAGATTTTAGGGGGATTGGGTGCCTGTGGGCTAGAACAACGATGTTGTTCCCTTTTTATCAACGAATTCAATCCAATTTCGATTCGCATGGCGAAAGCACAGAGCATTTCGTTAAATCCTCAGGAAATCACGGGCATGTGTGGAAGATTGCGGTGCTGCCTGTTGTATGAACATAAGCAATATCTTGAAGCAAGGAAAAATCTGCCAAAGCGAAAGAAACGCGTGATAACCCCGATGGGCGAAGGCAAAGTGGTTGATGTATTTGCTTTGAAAAAGACACTCATCGTACAGATGGAGGATGGACGTAAAGTAGAGTTCTCGGCGGACGAGGTCGAGCCCTACGACGAGGCCAGGGCACTGCAGGCGAAGGCCAAACAACAGGGTGAGAACTTCAATAACAGCGAATGAACTTTTATTAGCGAATCAGGGTAGTGATGGAAGATCAGCATAAAGAGATAGGCGATAATGTCCGGGTCCTCGTGATGTTAGCACATCCTGACGATCCGGAATTTTTCTGCGGTGGAACTATCGCTCGATGGGTTTCTCTTGGCTGGGATGTGAGTTATCTTTTGTTTACGCGTGGCGACAAGGGCAATGATGAGGTTGGTACAGACACGGAAGCCCTGGCGAAGCTTCGCATGAAAGAACAGCGAGCTGCTGCAAAAGTTCTGGGAGTAAAGGAAGTCGAGTTTTTAGATTACCCTGATGGTTTGCTGGTCCCCGATCTGAAATTACGGCAAGACCTGGTGCGGGCGATCCGGATCAAACGACCACATATTGTGGTGACTTGTGATCCAACGAACTATTTCCCGGGAGCTCGATACATCAATCATCCGGATCATCGCGCAGCAGGCCAGGCTACCATTGATGCCGTATTCCCGGCAGCTGGTTCGGGACTGTTCTTTCCGGAAATGGTTAATGCGGATGGTTTGCAGCCGCACAAGGTCGAGCAAGTCTACGTTGCATTGGCTCAATTACCCGATACAGTGATTGATGTCACACGCTTTGTCGACCTGAAGCTCAAAGCGCTGCGAGAGCATAAAAGCCAGATTGCAGATATGGAACAACTCGCGAAGCGAGTTCGTGAACGGATGCTGGATCGCGACAGTCCGCCTGAAATTCCGCGTTACATCGAAACGTTCAAACGCATCGACCTGCGACGATAGGAAACGAGACGTGTATTCTAAGCTGCTCGAACTCGCGCAATCCTTGAAGGAAGAGACCATCGCGCAGCGTCGTGACTTTCACCGTCATCCGGAATTGGGATTCCAAGAACAGCGCACATCGAAGATCGTCGCGGATGCGATGCGCGCATTGGCGTTGAACGTTGAAACGGAAGTGGCTCAAACAGGCGTGGTTGCGAGATTGGATGGCGTACGGCCTGGCCCGGTTGTTCTCATGCGCTTCGATATGGATGCTTTACCCATTCAGGAAGCAAACGACGTGCCTTATGCCTCAACGAACCCTGGCGTGATGCATGCATGTGGACATGATGGCCATACCGCTGTTGGAATGACTGTAGCGAAAATACTCACCTCGCTACGTGACCAAATGCCCGGCAGTATTAAATTCGTTTTCCAGCCTGCGGAAGAAGGCCTGGGTGGTGCTGAATGTATGGTCAACGACGGGGTGCTTGCCGATCCCGAACCAGATTACGCTTTGGCATTTCATTTATGGAACGAGAGACCTGTCGGGTGGATTGGGTTGACCCCAGGACCGTTGATGGCGGGAGCGGAGCTGTTCGAAATCACAATTACCGGCGTGGGAGGACACGGCGCGATACCACACGAAGCGACCGATCCGATCCTCACAGCCGCACATGTGATATCTGGGCTGCAGTCGGTGATATCGAGAAATGTCGACCCCTTGCAATCAGCCGTATTGAGTGTGACGAAGATACGAGCTGGAGAGACGTTCAATGTGATTCCCGAACAGGCCAGTATCTGCGGAACCATTCGAACCTTTCTGCCGGAAGTGCGCAGCCGGGTTTTGCAGCGTGTGGAAGAAGTTGCCTCCGGAATTTCCACCGCCATGGGATGTTCCGTAGAAATCAAGCTGCAGCAGCTTACACCGCCAGTTGTTAATGATCAAGAATTGACCGAAACGATCATCTCTGTGGCACAAGTGATGTTCCCGAAGGCGACTTTGAGTACATCCGAAACCTCGATGACATCCGAGGATATGGCATTCATGATGCAGACCGTCCCTGGTTGTTATATGCTTTTGGGCAGCAGCAATCAGAAGAAAGGTCTCGATAAATCGCATCACAATCCCCAGTTCGATTTCGATGAGAAAGTGTTGCCGCAAGCGGCGGCGCTTGTTGCAGCGACTGCATGGTCGTTGTTGGATGAAAATGAGTGACGCCGTCCCCGCATTTCGAACCCCAGATTCTGAAGGCTGGTTGGTTCTCAGCAATCGCATTCCTAGATTGGGAAACGAAACGCCAATGCTCTTGGAGCGCATGCTTGCGCTAATCGATTTGTCCTATCCACCGCTTTGCTTGACTCTGGGCTCGATCTCATCGGACGATATGGATGATTTTCTCGATGATTACAAGACATTAACCGGCGTGGACGTAACCATTATCGATTTATGGGATTTAAACTACCAGGAGACAATCGCAGCGGTTTCGAAAGCGGGATTTGTGATCTTGGCTGGTGGATTGGCTTTGGATTGGGTTATGCAGATCGATCCCGATGGTTTGGGACAATCTGCTGCCGATTTTTTACATAAAGACCGTTTGATCATGGTCATCGGTTCGATATCGGCAAGTTTGGGGTCTTGGGTGTATTCACCATTGGAAGGAGACACGAAACCGGGTTTGAATTGGATTCCCGATGCGATGGTATTGCCCGATCAAGACGCACCGATGAAGGACGAAAATGTTCGTGCGTGGCTTAGAGAACACGGACGAGCATACGCGATTGGCTTATCTCATGATGCCATTTTCGCACTTGGCTCGAAGGGTCAGGTCGATGTGTGGAGCGTAGCACAACCCGTGATTGCTCTGGGGAAAGGCTGGAGTGAGGCGTGAGGCCTTCCGAACCTTTTCGGCCGCTGGATGGTACCCAGGCGCCCACTCGTGTGGTGAGTTTGGTGCCATCACTTACCGAAAGTATGATCGATCTGGGTGTTGGCGAGACGCTGGTTGGCGTAACCGATTACTGCCATGTGCCGGATACTATCGCAGCGAAAGTCGAGCGTGTTGGGGGAATCCTGCGCAGTGATGTGAGCGCCATAGCAGCGTTGAAACCGGATTTTGTGATCGCCGATCAAGAGGAGAACGACCGATCTACCGTGGAAGAAATCCAGGCTGCGGGTATTCGTGTATGGGTGACATTCACGCGCTGTGTTGAAGATACGCTCAAAATCCTCTGGAAGATGGTACGGTTGTTTGATGTCGAACAGCAGAGTGGTGAGCGTATTCGCGTGATGGAGAGATCGCTGGATTGGGTCTCCCGAGTTGCCTGGGAACAACCTGCAATTCGTGTCTTTTGCCCGATTTGGCGGGAACAAATCGATCCCGTAGGAACTTATTGGATGACGTTCAATTGGGATACCTACAGTCACAGTGTGCTCCGGCATTGTGGTGGATTGAATATCTTTGAATCCCGAGAGCGTCAATATCCACTGATGGCGGATTTAGGGCAGGAAGAAGGCGAAGATACAGGTGAACGTGATACTCGTTATCCGCGCATCCTTCCGCATGAGATTATCGAGCACGATCCTGAAATCGTTTTGATACCCAGCGAGCCTTACGAATTTTCCAGCGCAGATGTTAATGAAATCAAGGAGATTTTAGCTTCGACGTCCGCCGTACGAACAGGAAATGTCATGCAAATCGATGGGCGTTTGGTCACGTGGCATGGAACGAGATTGGCGAAGGCAATCGCCGAATTGCCGGTTATTCTCAGCCATGCTGCCGAAAAAATAGCAGGTGATGCGGAATGTTGACATCCCCAGTGCCAAAGTCTAAAATTCCGACTGAAAAAATCTGATATCGTCAGATTTCTGTAACGATATGGTTCAAGGACGAGTGCTGTTGATGATGGAAGAAATGCCGGCTCACGAACGTGGAAGTTCTGGTCGTCAAATTCGTTTGACCAGTCTTTCATCTTGCGCAGGTTGAGCGTCTAAGCTAAGCGCAGAGACGCTGGCGCAGGTTCTGCAGCCACTGCAAGCGATATTTCACTCCGAGGCATACCCGGATTTGATCGTCGGTTTGGGTGAACCTGACGACGCGGCTGTATGGCGTCTGGACGATGAAAGAGTGCTTGTCATTACCACGGACTTTTTTACGCCGGTCGTAGATGATGCCTATGATTACGGCGCAATCGCAGCTGCAAATGCACTCTCCGATGTGTATGCCATGGGTGCGGACCCAATTTTGGCGCTGAACATTTCCGCCTTTCCCGCAAATCTTCCCCGTGAAGTCCTTTCGGAAGTCTTGCGTGGCGGTGCAGAAAAGGTGCGTGAATCGGGTGCCGTCGTTGCAGGAGGGCATAGTATTCAAGATGCCGAACCCAAGTATGGTCTCGTAGCTGTCGGCATCGGCCGCACAGAAGAGTTGATGACCAAAACGAAAGCCAGATCGGGGGATGTCCTTGTTTTGACGAAACCATTGGGCATTGGTGTGACAACAACGGCATTAAAAAATGGCAGGGCAAATGAGGAGGATGTGCAGCAAGCTGTCAATTGGATGTCTCGTTTGAATGGTCCTGCAGCAGCGCTGGCGAGGCGGCATGGCGTTAGGGCTGCGACCGACGTGACGGGTTATAGTTTGCTCGGGCATAGTGTGGAACTTGCAGAGGCTTCAAAGGTCGCTTTACGATATTTCTTGCCCGAGATTCCATTTCTCTCCAACGCTCGTTCGTATGCCGAATCGTGGACTTTCCCTGGTGGAAGTATCGATAATCGTACTTATTTCGGAGATCGTGTGTCGTTCGCTGAATCCATCGATGAAGAGAATCAGACGTTGTTGTTCGATGCCCAGACTTCGGGCGGATTGATCTTGTCTGTGCCGAAACAAGAACTGGATTCATTCCTTTCAAGCGCGCAAGAAGAGGGGATTGTGATGTGGGTTGTTGGTCAGGTCGAGGATGGGGAGGGGGTTCATGTTGAGAATGCGTTTTTCGATTTGGAGAAACCCGATCGCCACACGGACCGGATGTGGTTTGCGACCCCGAACGCATCGGACTGATGTTATCAAGGCCATCTGAAAACGAGTGTCGGGAGGTTAAATGGCGAAGGTAACGATCATAGGCGCTGGACAAACGGGTGCTACGACAGCTCATTGGCTGGCGAAACGAGAGATCGCAGACATCGTCATGATCGATATTGTCGAGGGTGTTGCTCAAGGGAAGGCGCTCGATCTGATGGAGGCGTTGCCGATCATCGGTTCGGATGTGAACATCGTTGGATCGAATAGTTATGAGGAATCTACAGATTCGGATGTGGTTGTGATTACAGCAGGTCTTCCGAGAAAACCGGGTATGAGCCGCGACGATCTCTTGGCGGCCAACAGGAAAATTGTAACCAGCGCAGTGGAATGTTCGATCCGTGTTTCACCAAATGCGGTCTATATCGTTCTTACCAATCCACTCGATGCGATGAGCTACCTGGCCATGAAGAAGGGCGGTTTGTCCCGCGAGCGGGTGATCGGCCAGGCGGGCGTCCTGGACTCAGCGCGCATGCGTGCTTTCGTGGCAATGGAATTGAATGTCAGCGTGCAGAATGTTCATTGCTACGTGCTTGGTGGTCATGGAGATGATATGCTTCCTCTCACACGACATTCCAACGTCGCTGGTGTGCCCTTGGACAAGGTCATGAGGCCGAAGCGGTTGAAAGCGATTATTGAGCGGACACGAAAAGGAGGGGGGGAGATCGTTTCTTTGCTAAAGTCAGGGAGCGCGTTTTATGCGCCCTCGGCCGCTTTGGCGCAGATGGTCGAGGCGATTCTTCTTGATCGTAAACAAGTTGTTCTCGCTTCCGCTTATCTGGATGGGGAGTACGGATTGACCGATATATTCTTTGGGGTGCCCGTAAAACTCGGAAGAGGTGGGATGGAGCAAATTATCGAATATGACTTGAATAGATCGGAACTCAGCGCGTTGGAAGCATCGGTCTCTCGTGTGCGGAAAACAATCGAGGCACTTGCGTTGGGGTGAAATTGGCAAACCCAATCTCCTGAATACTGTATACAAGATACGCTGCTGGGTAAAAAAAAGAAGAAAGGCGGGTGAAAACCCGCCTTGAAGTTTGTTTCCAAATTGTAGAACCTTCTCATGGCTCCGGTGTCGTTTCTAATGCTGCGCCCGACCAGGTAAAGACGCGTTTAAGGCTCTCTTCGCCGCCTGATTCATAAATGGGCTCACCTTCTTCTGTCTGATCCACCTTGCGGACAACCCGGACCGACCAGCGCATGATGTGTGGCAATGCTTCCTGTGGTCGGAATGAAGTCGGTACGATGTATTTCGTGTCGGTGACATAACCGACAATGCGGCGCGTCCCCGAACTTTCGGTGATGTCTTCTACGACTACTTCATAAATCTCATTCTCCCGCAGAACACCAACAGAAGCCCACTGCAGCGTGATGGTATCGTTCGTCAGGGTGAATGCGGCGCCATCTTGTGGAAGGAGCAGATTCGCCGCAGGATGAGGTGGCGGCGCCGTGGCTGTCGGGGATGGCCCCTGAGTGGGCAAGCGTTTACAAAGTGGGATGATGAGTTTCTGGCCGAGAAACACCGTTTCGTTATTCAATCCGTTGTAATCCAGGATGGCGCCAATATCTACATTGTAGTTGATTGCGATGCCGCTTAACGTATCGTTCGCTTCAACGGCGTGTTCGATGGTTTCACAGGCCGCTCGGGTGGCTTCGTCTGGCGGAAGTGTCGGAATCGGTTCAGGAGAAGCTGTGGGTGTCGGTTGTGGAAGATATATTTTTTGACCTATGGAGAGAATGCAATCGTTAGTCAGGCCTGGATTGGCTTGAAGGATAGACTGAAACGATACATCATATCGCACGGTAAGAGCGTTGCAGGTATCGTTGGCGATTACGGTGTACTCAATGGTGGGTAATGGTGTCGGGGGTGGAGCAACCGTATTGGTTGGGGTGGCCTCCAGCGTCGCAGTAATAGTGGGTGTATTCGTCGGTGTGGTATCTTGTTCTTCGCTGGGAGAAGTTCCCACGAGCCGTGTCGCGGCGAAAGTCAATCCTGCAGCGAGAAATGTGAAGAATGCAAGCAAGCCGATTGCCAACGGTAGTGAGAGCGTAATTTGAGAACCACCAGAAAAACGTGGGTCTCCTTCGGCACCAATCGGCGTTCCACAGACAACGCAGCGCGTCGCAGATGGACCCAATTTACTACCGCATATTCGACAAATCGTTGGTTCAGTTGATGTGGTTTCAGTTGAGTTAGTCATCGTTACGTTCGCTTCTATCCTTTGACAGACCGTGGCATTATACCAGCAGCGAAGCAAGAGCCCAAGGCGTATTTTCCCAACGCTTCCCCCACGATTTTACTGCGTTTGACCTGCTAATCCGAGATCGGATGCAATGGTTTGCATCGACTCGAGAACATTTTGCACGTGTTCCCATAGATCTATACCAAGTTCTTCGGCGGCGGCTGCGATTTCCTCGCGATCCACATTCGCGGCGAAGTGTGAAGCCTTCCATTTCTTTCGAATGGATCGCATTTGAACATCGAGGATCGATTTCGAAGGCCGCACAAGTGCAACTGCAGTAATGAGGCCTGTAATTTCATCACATGCGTGCAGCGCACAATCCATCTGGGTTTTCCGCGGTACGCCTGTGTGATCTGCGTGGCTTAAGATACCGCGCACGATGTTTTCCGGAACGCCATGTTGACGGAGGATCGGAGCGCCATCTTGTGGGTGTTTATCAAGGCTTGGATGGATTTCCCAATCAAAATCATGGAGCAGTCCGGCCAAGCCCCATTCTTCCGGATCGTCGTTCAAACGCAATGCATAATCACGCATTGCAGCTTCAACGGCGTACATGTGACGGCGTAATGATTCATTTTTTACATATCGATGCAATAATTGTAACGCTTCGTGACGTTCCATTATTTCATCCACAGTTAGGCTTCTGGGATTTTAATTCTGCAGGAATCTGCTTGTTGATGTGGTTGTGTTTGTACACATCCCATAAGGCACGTATGCTGGCTGGAACCTCTCTCAAATTCCAAAAAGCGATTGCGCGGTATGTGCGAAGATCTGCGCTTACGCCAATCGCGTCAACGTCATGAGCCTCGCAGAGCGCCAATGCTCTGGGCAGGTGAAATCTCTGTGTGACGACAAGCGCCTGGTTTATACCAAAGATTTCCGCCGCACGCAGACAGGTCTCGAAGGTGCGAACGCCTTCGCTGTCGATGAGAATGTCCTTATCTGCAACACCAAGCTCCAAGGCCAGCGCTCGCATGGCAGACGGTTCGTCCTTTCCGGCCGAAATCGATCCGCTCATAAGAAGCGTGCTTACTTTCCCCGCTTGATACAGCGAGACAGCCGTTCGGACTCGGTCTGCCAGGACGGTCGTAGGTTTTCCATCTCGTCTTAACCCCGCTCCAAGTACGATCGCAGTTGGTCGGGATGGCGCCTCCATCGGATCAAGGATACGATCCGCATATCGATAACGCAGCAGCAAGCGCGGAAGAAATAACGACAAGCTGATGAAAAGGAGGGTGATGCCGATACGCAGCATGGGCAATAATCGAAACAGGATCATCAAGGCATTTTACCAGAATGAATTTCCTGAGGGGCACATGCTGGGGTGTTTTCCTGTTGATTATGCTGGCTCGCGTCTGAAAAGTGTCCTGATGTTTCTGGGAGCATAGTTTTGCCGCTGAGGCCACGATATGCTGGAATTTCACACACGGTCACGTTATGCAGCAACAATTTATGTAAAGATTCTGGTCAGAATCCACTCGATTTTTTTCTCATAAACATTGCCGAAAATGTATGTCTATTCAAGTGAGACAGGTTTACGTCTTGTCAAGTGGTGTAAATTCCGTATGCTTCCTCAGCTGCATTGAGTCGCGATTTTTACCTCTAATGGACTGGAGCCAATCGTAACGGTGCTGGCTCCGCACTAATCAACTGCTCTGGC
>Ga0307430_1002229_pt1 | contig 13114 bp, 7 predicted proteins | sample SalMarWE160130MG_FD_202159 | JGI IMG/M metagenome (GOLD analysis project Ga0307430, IMG submission 202159) | Salt marsh sediment microbial communities from the Plum Island Ecosystem LTER, Massachusetts, United States - WE1603-130 | ecosystem: Environmental > Aquatic > Marine > Intertidal zone >... | reverse complement strand
ACATTCCCGCCTTTGTCACCACCGACTCGGTGCTCCATGCCTATCACATCCTCTACGACTACGCCCTGCGCCTGGCCGAAATCGAGCACTTTATCGCCGACCTGGAGGCGCTCAGCGCGGCGATGCTGACGGCGGCCGAGGCCGACTATGCCTCCACCGACGGTCCCGTGCAGGAGGCAGTGCAGCAAGCTGCTTGGCAGAATATGGCCTTTTTCGCCGTGGGAACAAAGCTGCTGAACTCTGACGCGGAGGTGCCTGGGCCCGTACGCGACGTGGTCGAGGAAGAGCTGGCGCTGATCGAGGCCCACAAAGGCTTCGACATTTCCCCAATATTCGACCGCTACCGCCTGGAAGACCTTCCTCGCAACTGCAAATATCGCTTCTGCGAGGACTACAGCCAGTACGTGCCGCGCGGCCACTACACGCGCAACGAGGATTTCGAGCGCTACTTCCGGGCGATGATGTGGTACGGGCGCATGTCCTTCCACCTGGGCAACCCCTACGATCCGGAATCAGCGCGGCGGGAGACGCGGTCCGCGCTCCTCATCGTGCGCGCGCTCTACACCGTCCAGGCGGGTAGCGAACCGGCCCTCGACGTGTGGGACCGCATCTACGAGCCGACGGCCTTTTTCGTCGGCGCCGCCGACGACCTGACGGTGTACGATTACGCAGCCGTCGCCAACGAGGTCTATGGCGGCCTGCCCGACGTGCATGCGCTGGCCGACGACGCCAAGCTGGACGCGTTCGCCGAGGGTGCGAAGGAACTGCGTCCTCCGGCCATCGTCGGCGGATTCGTCACCGATACACAGGACGCGGTGGAGATGACGATGGGCTTTCGCTTCATGGGCCAGCGCTTTATCCCCGATAGCTACATGTTCCAGCAGTTGGTCTACAATGAGGTGAAGGGACTGTACCGGGGCAGCGGCGAGCCATTCACGATGTCGCCTTCTGCCATCGGGCCGATCCGCGGTTTCCCGCGCGGGCTGGACGTGCCCGCCGTGTTGGGCAGCGAGCGCGCGCTGGAGATCCTCATCGTTGAGGGGGACACCGACTACGATGGCTACGACGAGCAGTTGGCCAAGCTGCAAGGGGAGTTCGCCGCGCTGCCGGACGAGCAGTGGACGGAGAACCTGTACTGGAACTGGCTCTTCACGCTGCGGCCACTATTGGACGAGAAGGGCGAGGGGTACCCGTGCTTCATGCAGTCGCCCGCCTGGATGGATAAGGACCTGCACACCTGGCTGGGATCGTGGACGGAGTTGCGCCACGACACGATCCTCTACGCCAAGCAGTCCTACACCGTCTTCGCGGAGAGTGCCCAGCCGCCGCCGATGCCGGCCCGCGGCTACGTCGAGCCGCAGCCGGAGGTCTACGCCCGGCTGGCCGCGCTCACCGCGCAGATGCAGGCCGGCCTCGGCGATCGAGGGCTGCTCAACGAGGAGGTTGCCGAGAGGTTGGCACAGATGGAGCAACTGCTGCTATCGCTCAAGACCATCAGCGAGAAGGAACTGCGCGGCGAGGGCCTGACCGAGGAGGAGTATGCGCTCATTCGCGCTATCGGCGATACGCTGGAGGATCTGACCACTTTCTCGGAGGAGGTCGAGGGCAAGGTCACGTCCGAGGCCGACGAGCGCATGGCCCTGGTGGCCGACGTGCACACCGATTCCAACACGGCCAAAGTGCTGGAGGAGGGCGTGGGGGATGCGTTCCCGATATACGTCATCGTGATGGTGGAGGGGGAGCAGGTGGTGGCGATGGGCGGCGTGTTCTCCTACTACGAGTTCAAGCAGCCGATGAGCGACCGGCTGACCGACGAGGCTTGGCAGGAGATGTCGCCCAAGCCGGATCAGCCGGCGTGGACGGGGAGCTTTATTGTCGAGTGAGGCTTTTCGATCTCTGAAATTGAGAGCTCGGCGCTTGAAAGTGCCGGGCTCTTTCATTTTGCACCGACATCGGCCTGGGCTATAATATCCGTACGAACCCCAAACAATTCCACGAGAGGGTATGCCCATGTCCAAACGCAAGAAAGCCTCACTCCCAATGCTCTTCGAGAAAAAAGGCCTGCGGGCGGCGCGGGGGTTGCACCGGGCGTGATGCGTAAAGCGTGCTCCGTGACCTTTCATGCATCATTTACAATACATTCAGGCGAGGAGGTGCACAATGATCCCCAAACGTATGAGCGAATTCTTACGCGACGTGCTTCCCGAGCGCACCTGGCGCAATCGTCTGCGCAAAGATGGACCGCTGGCCTTTATGGAGTTCGGTCCGCTCGATGTGGACCGCTTGCAGCGGCTGGGCATCACCGCCGACCGGCTGGGGCCGCGGTTGGTGGTCTGCATGTGGGACGAGGAGGCGGCGCTCGAAGTTGGCGGCTACCTGGTGGTGGATAACCTGGCGATGGGGCGTCCCTCAATGGGCGGCATCCGCATGCTGCCCGACGTCGCACCCCAGGTGATCCACAACCTGGCCCGCGGCATGACGCTCAAGAACGCCGCCGCGGACCTGCCCTACGGCGGCGGCAAGGCGGGCATCGTCGCGCCGGAGCGCGATCTGACTCCAGAGGAGCACACCGATATCGTGCGCCGCTTCGCGCACCTGATCTACCGCTACCGCGACATCTACCTCCCCGGGCCGGACGTGGGCACCAACGACGCCGATATGAAGACGGTGGCCATCGAGAACGGCCTCGACTGCGCGCTCTCCAAGCCGGCGGATATGGGCGGCAACCGCATCGACCAACTGGGGGCCGCCGGGGGCGGCGTGGTCATCGCCATCGACGCGCTGCTGGACGAGATCGAACGGCTGCGTGCCCTGCCGCAGTTCGCCAATCTGCAGGTGCCCTCCCGCGCCGAGATGACGGTGCTGATCCAGGGCTTTGGCGCGGTGGGCGCGCATGCGGCCAAAATCCTGCAAGAGCGCGATCCGGCCCCGCGCATCGTCGGCATCAGCGACGCCACCGGCTATCTCTACGACGAGGCCGGGCTGCCTGTTTCGGAGCTGTTCGACGCGCGGGACGCGCGCGGCGTCGTGACATTTCCCTATTTCCGGGACAAGCTCATCGACGTGCGCTCGCCCGCGCCCCAGACAAAGTTCTCCAACGCGCCCAACGACCTGCTGCGCGAGTCGGCCTTCTGCTTCGTGCCTGCTACGCCGGTGGCCAACTACCTGGACGTGGACGCGGCCTCCAACCCCTTGATGACGGTCGACCGCATGGGCCGCTGGGGGATGATCGTGGAGGGGGCCAATACCTACTCGCCCGACCCGGCCCGCAAGGCCGCCCGCGCGCGGGTGGAGCGCGCCGTCTATTGGCAGGCGGGGGTGCTCATCGCCACCGATTACCTAGTCAACTCCGGCGGCGTGATCTATGCTGCGCAGGAACGAATGATCAAGACGCCCGACCACCTGCGCATCCCCGATGAGATGCTGGGCGACCGGGATGCGGTGGAGCAGTGGCTGATCGATCACCAGGCCGACCTGGAGACGCTGGCCGAGCAGCGACGGGTCGCCGGGGAGGCCCGACGGGACAAGGCGGTCCGCCGCAATATGCAGGAACTGGTGGACCGTCTGGTGGCCGATCCCGACATGCTGCCCTGCGAGGCCGCCGAGCAGATCAGCGTAAACAGAATCGCCTCCAGCGAGCGATACCGTACCGTGGCCGACGTCATGTCGCCCATTTCCACCATCGCCGAGGAGCGCACCGTGCGCGACGCAGCGCAGATGCTGGTCGACGAGGAATGCGACCTACTGGCCGTCGTCTCGGCAGGCGGGGAGCTGGCGGGCGTCATCACCGATTGGGACATTACCCGCGCCTCGGCCACCGCCTGCGCTGAGGACATGCCGGTGACGGCGGTCATGACGCGCGAGGTTATCACCGCCCGCCCTGACGAATCCGTCCTCGACGTGGTGCGCCGATTGGAGCACCACGAGATTTCGGCCATGCCCGTGGTCGATGGCGGCAGGGTGCAGGGCGTCATCAGCGGCGACCTACTGGCCCGGCGGACGCTGTATCGGTTGTTGCAGGCAGAGGGGGAATGAGGGAACAACAAGGCACTAATTGAAGATCTTATCGTGTGCATAAAATATTGCAGAAAATATCTTGACAAGATATAAAATTTGCGCTACAATGGATTGTAGCCATGGTCAAAAGAATGGTGAAATTAGCGAGGTGAATGAAATGACAATCTCAGATGAAATTGCCCAGGTACTACTCAATATGGTCAATGCAGCTCAAAAGGGCAAGGTAAACACACTTTCTAGCACCTGTGATCCAGGAGATCAGAAAGGGACCTTCGACTGCAAGGTTGAACACCCCTTAACAGGTGAAGTCATCGTGGTTGGGGAGGGATTGCGAGAGGATCCAATCACACTGTTGGAGGAATACGGCTTTGTAAAGCGCACAGGTCCAAATAGCTTGATTCTTCTTCTCGCCGCTTTCGACTTTGCTGAGGAACATCAACTACCATTTGAGCCTGGTTCCTAGTTCATACAATCGAGATACGTTCTTTGACTTCCCCGTGAAGTTGCATTATACTGACTACAGGTCAGATGTTGAGCAAGATCACACGAGGGAACTATGAGACAGTTCAAAATTATCGTTGAAAAACACCCGGATGGGTACGTCGCTTACCCACTTGGGCTAAAAGGCGTCGTTGTTGGGGAAGGGGATACCTACGAAGAGGCCCTTGCCGACGTCAAGTCCGCGATCCAGTTCCACATTGAGACTTTCGGCCCCGAAGTCATCCTTGATACGGAAGACTCCGTGGTCGAAGCGTTCGTGGCAGAAGCTGGAGTACCTGTCTAGTGCCCAAATTCCCCGTTGACGCGCCTCGCGCCAAGGTGATCAAAGCGTTTGAGCGGCTTGGGTTCCGAATAGTGCGAGAGGGAACGCACATCGCTATGGCGCGAGAAAACCCCGATGGAACACTGACGCCGCTCACAATGCCCAACCACCGGCGCATCAAAGCCTCTACCCTGCGAACCATTTGCACCCAGGCAGGGATTTCACGCCAGGACTTTCTGAAAGCTTACCAGGAAGCGTAGCCCCCCCCCTTGCCCAATTCGCTTGCCTGGGTTACAATGCTGGCCCGATGAGGCGCGCTGCCTTACGGCAGCGCCCTTCAGAGGATTCTATGAGTAACCGACATCGGCTTGAGCGATGGGCGCTCGTGGCTCTCTTTCTACTGGCCTTTGTGCCACGGGTCGTATACCCCGTCTCTCGGCCTCTCCAGTGGTACTTTCGCTCTGCGCAATTCTTCCAGGCCATTCTGCAAGGCGACCTGGCGGGCACGCTCTTCTCCGAGCACCCCGGGGTGACGGTGATGTGGCTTGCGGGGGCCGCGTTGTGGGGGTGGTATGGCCTGCAATCCCTTTGGGGCCTGAACCCACCCACGCCGCTGGAGACAGAGGGCTACGCTTTCTTCGACCGGGTCGCGGTAGGCGTGGTGCCGCTGGCACTGGTGGTCTCCCTGGGCATCGTCTGGGGGTGGTTTCTCCTACGCCGCCTGTTTGATCGGAAAGTGGCCTGGGTCGCCGCGGTGCTGTGGGCAGTCGATCCTTTCTTCCTGACCAACTCCAAGTCCCTCCACTTGGACGCCACGCTCTCCACGCTGATGCTGCTCTCCGCCCTGTGGATGCTGATCTACCTGCGGGAGCGCAGGTGGCGGCAGTTGACCATCTCCGCCATCCTGGGTGGCCTGGCGATCCTGACCAAGATATCGGCAGTTTTCTTGTTTCCCTTCTGGGGACTCTGTATGCTGGTTGATTGGCTTCCGTCTATTCACGGTTCCCAATCGCTATTCTCGAATCTCCGGTCTCTAATATCGCGTATCCTACTCTGGTTCCTCATTGCTGCCGCTGTGTTCTTTGTCCTCTGCCCTGCCCTGTGGGTACAGCCCGCGGCCAGCTTTGATTGGATGATCAACGAAGGAATCCTGCTTCACAAGGACGAGGTTCGCGATCAGCCGCTGTTCTATCGAGGGACACTGGGTGTGCAGGACCCCGGTCCTGGATTTTACCTGGATACGATCCTCTATCGCACGACTTTTCTGACGTTGCCCTTTTTCGTCGTCGGCCTGCTGGCGCTGTGGTATCGGCAGCGGGAGGAGCGGCTCTCGTTGCTGCTGCTGGTTAGTTTCGCCGCGTTCTTTTTCATCCAGATGTCGCTGAGCGGTTGGAAGGACGGACGCTACTTGTTACCCATTTTCCTCACTTTTGACATCCTGGCTGCTTGTGGCTTGGTGTGGTGGGCAGGCCGCCTGCCGCTCAAATCCCTGGTGCAGATGGGCGTCGTCGGGGGACTGCTGGTGGTCCAAGCTGTCATCGTGCTCTCGCATCATCCGTATTATGGCACGCACTACAACGCGCTTCTGGGTGGCCCGCGTGCAGCGGAGCGCGTTTTTCCCCTGGCTGAGTGGGGGGGAGGATTAGATCTGGCAGGGCGGTACATGGATAGCCAGCCCGGCGCAAAAGATTTCACCATCGGCACGCAGTTCCTGGCAAATGAAATGCTGACTCAGCACGTCCGCGCGCCGGTCTATGAAGTACGCCAGGTGCAGGACGAGGCGGATTATTTGGCATTTGGCGTGCAGTACACGACGCGTGGCGGGAACTATGATCGTTGGGGGAAAGAGTGGGAGGAGGTGTACAAGTTCCGCGAGTCAGAGCGGGTCGTTTCTTTTGGCGGCATTCCATACGCCTGGGTTTACCGGCCCGATGCAGAGCCTGTAATCCCCCAGGAGGTGGGCGCGCACTTGGGCGAGTCCATCCGGCTGGAGGGGTATCGTCTGGCTCAAGATAGAGCTGCCCCCGGCGGCACGCTGTGGGTGACCCTCTATTGGCAGGCGGATGCACCGATGGATAAAGACTATACCGTTTTTGTGCATCTGCAGGCGCTGGATGGAACGCTGGTGGCGCAGCAGGACAACCCGCCGGTGCGTGGCACGCGGCCCACAAGCTGGTGGGAGCCCGGCGTTCTAATCGAGGACCCCTACGAGATTCAGATCCCTGCCAACGCTGCGTTTGGAGAGTATCTGTTGAGCGCGGGGGTGTACGACCCAGCGACAGGGGAGCGGCTGGAGGCCGTTGATGCCGATGGCGAGCGGTTGCCGGAAGATCGGGTGGTGTTGACCGACGTCTCGGTGCGACCAGTTGTGGTCTGGTGGTGGTGGGCGCTTTCTGGGATTTGGGTGGTGCTTGTGGGGATTAGCCTAGTGTGGTCGTGGTTTGATAGGAGGTAGACTTTAGTGCGTAACGCTCGCCGTTGGACGTATATAGGATTGCTGCTGGTGTTCCTGTTGGCTTTGGGGTTACGCTGCGTTAAGCCCCTTTCGCGCCAGGTAGAATGGTATTCCCGTCCCATCGGTTTTTTTGCGGCTGTGTTGGAGGGACGTTGGGCAGATACGCTTTTCAGTGAGCATCCCGGTGTGACCACGATGTGGGTTGTCGGGAGCACCGAGTATCTAGTTTACGCTGTGCGCATGGCTCTTGGCCAGCATCCTGCGCATCCCAGGGACGTAGACGGGCGCGCCTTTATCTACGAGATGTCCGTTGGGGTTTGCGCCCTGGCTGTGTGTGTGTCTCTCGCAATTATCTTGGCGTGGTATCCTCTGAGGCGATTATTTGGGGAGCGTGTAGCGTGGGTGGCTGTAGTTTTGATGGCCCTAGACCCTTATTCCATCGCCACCAGTAGTGCACTCCACCTTGACGCATTGCTGACGGTGTTCATGATGCTATCGGCTCTAATGATGCTGGTCTATTTGCGAGACAATACTTGGCGGTTTCTCGTAGCTTCGGCCATCTACGGTGGGCTGGCGTTTTTGACCAAGGCTCCGTCGCTGTTTCTGTTGCCGTTTTCGGCGTTGGTGCTGTTTGTGATGTTCGTCGGCCGGAAACAGTTCAGTCTCGGGGTGTTCACTCGTCGTTGGATGCTACCGTTGTTTCTTTGGATAGGCATCGTGGCTGCTGTTTACGTGTCGCTGTATCCGGCTATGTGGACTGTACCGGGTAAAACCCTGAGCCGCACGATCAGTCAGACGGCGCACGATACACAAACGCCGCACTTTAATCCCGTCTACTTTCGGGGTGAGTCCCATATTGACGATCCGGGTCCCTGGTTTTATGTTTATACTGTGGCCTTCAAGTCGAGTTGGGTCGGCTTTGGGCTGGTAGTTCTCGGTGTTGTGACGGTGTGGCGATTGCCGAGCCCGCAGCGCCGTTCAGCGCTGTTGGTGATTGTGTACATTGTGTGCTTTGGTCTGCAGATGACTATTGGGGCAAAGAAGGGGCCCCGGTATCTGTTGCCGGTGTTCCCGCTGTTTAGCGTGATAGCGGCTCTGGGATGGATGACGTGGCAACAGGGGATTTTTCGATGGCTGCGCTGTAAAGGTGTTGCCTGGGCCGTCTCGATTTTACCTATCGCTACGCTGGCTGTAATATTGTTGGCTGTTCATCCTTACTATGGTACGCACTATAATTTACTTTTTGGGGGAATAAGGGCTGCTGCGCGCGAGTTTGCACTTCAAGAGCAGGGAGAGGGAGTCGATCTGGCCGCTCAATGGCTGGAGGCGCAGGGAGGAAAACGGCTGCGTGTGGCCGTCCAGTTGCCTGCGGTGTTTATTCCCTATACAGCGGCACAGGCTTTTGAGTTTGATGATCTGGATGCTGGTTATGATTATCTTGTTTTTGATCGTAATCACATCGTGCGCGATTATCGCGTTGTCGACTGGGAAGATGAGTGGAAACAGTATCATAGTCGTGAGCCCGTATTCTACAAGGGTTTTGGCGGCGTTCCCCATGTGTGGGTCTATCGCGCTCTGCCTGCGATGATGGATGAAACGACGCCCGATCACGCTTTTAGCGGTTGGTTGGGTGCCGATATCGAGTTGATCGGATATGACTGGCAGGAAGCGTTGGTGTCGGCAGGTGAGACGCTCCCTCTGCACTTGTATTGGCGATCCGCCAAGTCGCTAGACGCGGATCATACGGTGTTTGTGCACGTTCACGGACCGGATGGACAGTTGCTGGCTCAATGTGATAGCCCGCCACTTGGAGGTGCACGTCCAACGACGACCTGGCAGGCTGACGAGGTGATCCGGGATGCGTGCGAGGTCACGCTGCCGCCTGATGCGCGGGGTGGTGAATATCGCGTGTATGTCGGCATGTATACCTGGCCGGAGATGGAGCGTTTGCCTGCCCATATGGCAGACAGTGCAGAGTTGCCTGATGGCCGGCTGCCGTTGCTGACCTTTGAGCTGGGCAACATGGATGCGTTGCGCCTCCCCTGGCTGTGGACGGTCTTGGCATGGTTGGCGACACTGGCCGTGGTAGGGGTCGGTGTGGTGGGGATGTGGACACAAAAGGGGGAAGATGTCGCCTAACTGGGCAAGACTCTCTCGCTGGGCGGCGGCTGCGCTGCTGCTGGTTGCCTTTGGGCTGGCGCTGACCAGCGCGCGGGTCAAGTCGGCCACCTTTGACGAAGAAGCTTATATCGGCAAGGGCACGGCTATCTGGAAAGAGGGGAACTATTGGCTGCGCACTGCCCATCCTGCTCTGGCACCGATGCTGAACACACTCCCCTTGTTGCTAGAGCCGGAGGTGACGCCACCCACCGAACATCATTGCTGGCCCGACGGCAGCGGGCGCAGTTGCGGGCGGGTGATGCTTTTCTACCAGGGCAACACTCAGCGGACTCTACTCCTGACCCGGCTGCCGACCTTGTTCCTGATGCTGATCCTGGGATCCGTGGCCTATCGCTGGGCCGCGGACCTCTTTGGTCCTCTCGGCGGCCTGGTGACCCTGGCACTGTGTGTGTTTGATCCCAACCTGCTGGCCCACGGACGGCTGGTCACCCTCGATTTGGCTACCACGCTCACTTTCTTCCTGACGTTTTTTGCCCTGTATCGCTTCTGGCGCCGGCCCGGATGGGGACGATTGATCCTGGCAGGGGTGGCGCTGGGGATGGCCGGGGCTACCCGCTACACCGCCGGCACGTTGCTTCTGCCGTTCGTGCTCCTCTGCCTGGCCCGGGTTTGGCGGCCTGCTCCAAGGGAGGGCTTTCCGGCGCTGGCGGCGTCGTTTCGCTGGCGGCGGCTGGCAGTTGCCGTATTGCTTCTCGCGGCGATGGGCGTCGTCGCCGCCTTTACCGTCTGGGGCATCCACGGTGCCGGCTTTGGGCCGGTGCCCCGCTGGGGAGATATCCGGCTGCCGGCCCCCGCTTATTTCAACGACCTGGCTGCGCTGCTGGAATACCGTGACAAGCCACAGGATGCGTTTCTTTTAGGGCGCCATTATGTCGGTGGCTGGTGGCCGTACTTTGTTGTGGCCTTTCTGGTCAAGACCCCTCTGCCCACTATCCTGTTGATCGCCGTCGCGGTCGTGGACCTGATCAAACGGCGGGACGGGCGCTTTGGCGAGATGGTGCTGTTGGTCTTTGCCGGTTATCACTTTGTCCTCAGCTTGGTCAATCCATTCAATATCGGTTACCGTCACTTGTTGCCCATGTTGCCTTTCCTCTTTGTGTTCGCCGCGCGGGTGGTACGTCCTTTCGCGCGCGCAGCGCGTCCCTGGCTGCGAGCTGTGCCGGTGGCGCTGTTAGGCTGGCTGGCCGTGGCCAATTTGGCCATCTATCCCCATTATCTGGCCTACTTTAACGAACTCGTCGGCCCGCGAAACGGTTATCGTGTGCTGGTCGACTCGAACGTGGATTGGGGGCAGGACTTGCCGGCGCTGGAGCGGTACGTGGCCGAGAATGACATCTCTTTTCTATACTTGAGTTGGTTTGGAGAGTCGCGCCCTTGGCAGTACGATATCCCGTATCGATCCATCCCCAGCAAACCCGACGAGTTGAGCGACCTTTACACGCGTGCTTATCATCCCAGCTATCCGCTGCCGGGAACGTATGCCATCAGCGCCACCAATCTCCAAGCTCTCTTGTTCGAGGACAAGGAGCTTTTCGGTTGGTTTCTTCAGCGTGAGCCGGTGGCTCAGCTTGGCTACTCGGTCATGATCTATGAGGTGCCACGTTTGCTGGACTCTGACGCACCCCCGGTCGCGGTGGCGTTGGGCGACAGGCAAATCGATCAGGTGTCTGCCGATGCTTTCGAGGCGCTTTGGCGTACGAATGATCTATACCTGCGATGGTATAATACGCAGACCAGTTGCATATTTCCGTCGGAGGACGTCGTCTGGTACGTTTTGGATGCTGGCATACCCCCCGGCTCACCTTTGTGCCCGCTCTGGGAAGAGGCGGAATGGATGTCAGGGTTGCCGATGCGGGGTGGCGAGGGACAGTCGCTTGCATTTTATCGCTTACAGACGACGCCTGCTATGCGTGAGGACTGGTTCCACGATCTAGCTGCGGCTTCCCCTGTGATTGTTTCGGACGAGGTCGCTTTTGGCTCGGATGATGCTTCGGAGCTGCGCCGTGAAATCGTGCCTCCGCTGCGGTTCGGGGATCGGCTGGATCTGATGGGATACCGCGTGTTATCTGATCAGCTTAAACCTGGTTCGGAGTGGCGGTTTGTGAGTTACTGGCAGGTAACGGGTTTAGGGAGTGAACTCGAGGTCTTTGTGCAGTTATTGGACGATGGGGGTAATGTGCGGGCGCAATACGACAGTCTGGATGTCCCCGTCATCGGGTGGCAGGAGGGGGATTGGTTGGCGCAGCGGCACGTCCTTTCGCTGCCGGACGATCTCTCGCCAGGCCGTTACTGGGTCCAGTTTGGCGTTTATGATGCAAGGACGGGGAATCGGCTGCCGGTTTTGGTGGATGATGTTTCGGTGGGGACGCGTTTGTTGTTGCCCGCGATGGAGGTCAGATGAGGCTATCAAGAGCGCTTTGCTCCGTCAGCGATTTTTTCCGGCGGCCGTGGATGCGTGGATCGCTGATAGCGGTTTTGGCCTATACGCTCGTCGCGTGTGTCGTTTTTTACCCAGTTCCATTCCGCTTGAATTCCGTTTTGTTGGGCTTTACCGGACGCGATGGCTGGGAGCATGCGTGGTGGCTTTGGTTCGCCAAACGGCTATTTTTGTCAGGAAAAGGGCTGGGTGATTTGTATCTCATCAATCACCCCGCTGGGCTTCAGCACCCTTATCAGTGGTCGCTGGTGAGCTATAGCGCGCTCGCTACTTTGCTGGGTGTTGTGTTCCCGCCAGCGGCAACGTATAACCTGATGGCTATAGGCTCCTTCGTGCTAAGCGGTTTGGCGGCCTATCATCTATGTCGGGATTTGACGCGCAACCATTGGGCGTCTGTGGTTGGCGGCGCCGTTTTCGCCTTTTGCCCCAACCGGTTGGGACACGCGCTCGCGGGCTGGCTGCCCCAGATGACCGCTTACCTGTATCCATGGTATGCATTGCTTCTTATTCGTGCCTTGCGTCAACCCTCATTGCGCCGCAGCCTGGGGTTGGGTGCGCTGGCTGGGGTGGCTGCTACTGTGTGGCCGATGCATATCGTCTATTTCATGCTGCCATTGACGCTCATCATCGTTGGGATTGATCTGCTGCGTCGCAGGCGGGCTTTCTTTGCAGACCGGCGGGCGCTTTACCTGAGTTTGGCTTTTGTGATCTCCTTGGGGGTGACGTTGCCGTTTCTGCTGCCGTTACTCGGCGGTCGTTTTCAAGGGGAGTTGGGATATCTCTCGACCTCGGGAATCGTGGGGCATTCCGCTGACCTGTTGGCCTTCTTTACGCCTTCTCCTTACCATCCTATACTGGCACACCTGGGGCTGGTGCCCGCGTTTGCCCGGCGTGTCTTTTTTGAGCCAGAGGCACTTCGGGCGTGGCTCGCCTACCCAGGACTGATCGCGGTGGGATTGGCGCTGTGGGGCGTGGTGCGGATTAAGCCGCGGCTTTGGGAGTGGCTCCTGCTGGCCATCGGGGCTGCTCTCCTATCGTTGGGCCCAATTCTCGTGGCAGGTAGGGAGCCGGTCGAGTATGTGGTAGATGGCTATCATTCTTATCTGCCCATGCCGTATGCGCTTGTGCGCGCTGTGCCTCTTCTCGATTGGGGGCGGACTCCTGGGCGCATCGTGACCACGGCCATGCTTGGCGTGAGCGTGTTGGCCACTTATGGGTTGGCCGATCTTTTTGACCGCCTGCCGTCTTTCCGCTGGCAGGC